>OCZT010000395.1_pt1 | contig 43298 bp, 39 predicted proteins | sample 1539031 | NCBI WGS metagenome assembly OCZT01 (sample SAMEA3539308, study PRJEB22396) | soil metagenome | biome: tundra; feature: field; material: soil | place: USA | collected 2010-05 | depth 0.15 m
GCCAATAAGGCCAGTGTAGCGGGCGTACGTATGGACAAAATTTGTCATTTCCGGCGCCCTTTTCTTTGGTTCGTTTCTTTTGGACGAACAAAAGAAATGAACATTTAAAAGCTTAAAATCCAAAACTCACTCCAACATTTATAGTATTCTTCCTTCCGAAAAAATACTCCGGACTCCACCTGGCATCTCCCGTGATATTACCCGCCGTAAATGAGAACCAGGTATAAAGATCATTGATAACCTGGTAAGATGCCTTCAGCCCGTATGAGGTGTTATGCCACTGCACTGTTACCAGTGGAGGATTGCCGACACGATTCACACCGAGTTCCGTATAATCCGGACCGCGGATTGCATCTAGAAAAAAGAGATTTATATCAAAGGTCCTTGCCGGACGATAATCAAACGCAAGATACCATTCCCTTGAGTTATCCTTCAGATAATACCCCAGATTATACCCCTGATCCTGGAAAGTAACTGTGGGTATATAATGCTGAAATGCAAGAGGATAAGTATAGGTGAATTCGGTTGTAAAAGAAAGGTTTGATACAGGCAAATCAGTTAATCTGAATCCCGCTTTCCAGCTGAAGAAATTCCATGCATTCTTTTCCGTAAACCTGCTGACCGCCATTTCATCAATGAACCATGTGACGTACATATGAAGATGTCTGATCTGCCGCGAACTGACATCAAAGAACATCTGCGAATTCATATTATCAATTCCGGAGGTCAGTGAGTGATCGACCGACTTGTAAAAGAAGATTGGTATAAGATAAGCAGGGTTGACTGTCTCATTATCATAAATAATACTGTTCCCGGCTGAAACGTAAAGATTATTGAAAGGGATGAAGGTGAACATGTTGGCGGCAATAAATTTGGGATGATACACCGCGCGGTAGCTTGTTCCATAGCTGTTCGTTACCCAGAAGGATTTGGTGCTGTCGACAACCATCGAGTTCAGCCACCCGTGAAAATAGTTGAAATCAAACCATTTCACGGGGGAGATATGCAGTCTTAACTGGACAAACGAAGGGTTGTTTCCGCCGAATATATTTGCCCCGTTATAGTTATTTCCCCATTGTATATTATCTTTTACAAGACCCGCGCTTCCCCATTTCCACGAATATGTCACCCCGCCCTGCATCTCGCTGAAGTCATTGGTGCCCTTAATGTGCCCGTCAAATCTTTGAGTAAGATACTCCGGCAGGCCAAGAAGCGGTTTCTCGTGGTTATCGCACAGCGAGGCATAGAATCCCCAGTGCTTTATATATCCCCGGGCTTCGACGCCGTTCCTGATGAAGGTTGCCTTCCCTGAGGAGTTCGAAAATATCTCTCCTCCAAGAATGAGATTTACTGTTATGGAAAATAGTGAGTCGCTATAGTAAAACAGATCCAGACGCCGTTGCGCCTTTGCACCATTAAGCCATTCTGCCTTTACGCCTTTGCGCCGTTCTTCATTCTGCTCCTTCCCGAAATCCATAAGATAGAATTCGAGCTCTTTCTGCTGCCTAGGATTAAGCTGTTCTTTTTTCTCTCCGGCCTCTTTCAGACGCATCGAAATGAACATCCGGGAATAGGGTTTTACAGCTGAATTAATTGTAATTATCTGGTTATTTGCAAGTTCATCGAGGAATTCGTAAATCCCTGTATTACTGACTGATTGAGGGACCTCCTGGCTGTAGAGATATGAATTCAATATAATCATATTGAGTAGACAAAACAGGAAGAGTCGTTTTCTTAAGTCAGGCATCTGGGATGATTTGTCTGTAAATATAACTATTTGGTTATATTTATTCTTCTGTTCATTTTTTGCTCGCCCAAAAAACGAACCAAAAAAGGGCGGCCTTAGATCTTTTTTGGGATTACCATTTTCTAGGCTGCTCACGCATTACAACTCCCCTTCGCTCCGCTCAGGGTCAGACAGTAATGCTTACTCAAATCCTTCTCTTCGCAGCCTTTCAAATGCTAATCTTTTTCCAAAAAAGATCTGAAGGCATTGATCGCCTGATGGCGATTTGGATAAGAATATTCCTTTATATTGAAACATGAGCGATATAATTGGATTTCAAACAGCCTCAAGCCTCAGTACTCGGGATTGAAGCTGTCTGAAATCCAACAGGAAGAAACATATTTTGAAATTCTATAATCGGCGGTGGGTAGGCAACCCGGAACCGAGCGCACATAAAAGCTAATATTTCAAATCCGGACTAGCTATAGCGAGCTCGGCGAAGCCAAATGGTGTGAAATTTTGGCCAGACGGTAGCGCCAATAAGGCCAGTGTAGCGGGCGTACGTATGGACAAAATTTGTCATTTCCGGCCTCTTTTTCTTTGGTTCGTTTCTTTTGGAGGAGCAAAAGAAATGAATAATTAGATTAAAAAAATTATCTTTGAAATCGTCTTCAAACAAAAAACATGCCTGACCAGGAAAACATATCTTCTAAAGAAGCAAAACCTCTTAAACACAATATATCCGAACATAAATGGTATGCTATCTATACCCGGCCGAGGGCTGAGAAGCTGGTATTTCAGCGACTCGTTGAGGAAGGAATAGAAACATTCCTGCCCCTTCAGAAGACATACAAGATGTGGAGCGACAGGAAGAAACTTGTTGAAAAGCCGCTTCTCTCTTCCTACATATTTGTCAAGACAAACAAGAAGAATTACCCGAGGGTCTATAAAATAACGGGTGTTGTTAAATTCGTCTCATTCGAAGGACAGCCTGTTTCTATTCCGCAGAATCAGATAGATAACCTCCGGTTGCTGATTAACAGCGATGCTGAAATTGAAGTCACCTCTGAGAAATTCGCCCAGGGCGATAATGTTGAGGTAATCAATGGTTCTCTCATAGGTCTCACGGGTGAGCTTATTAAAATAGGAACCAAAAACCGTGTTGTTGTCAGGATTGACAGGCTTGATCAGAACCTGATACTGAAAATTCCGAAGAGCTTTCTAAGGAAGGTGTAAACTATCAGGTGTCGGGCATCAGGCATCGGGAATCGGGCATCAGGCTTCAGGCATCGGGTCCTACGCCTCACGCCTCACGCCTCACGCCTCCTTCCAGGCTCTGTCTTATATAAATCTCGTTCTTCCCCAATTTTTTAAACGAGCTTTTGAAATAAGGCAATTATTTCATATATTGCGTTACATAAAATATGTTACATAAAATATGTAATATGAAGCCAAATCCAATTATTATAAATGACGTTGATTAATAATCTTTTATTTATTTTCTAACAAAACCTCAACTCGATTTTTAAGGATCGGAAGTTGTTTTAAGATTATACCCCAAATTATTACATCATCAACCATATCATAACCATGAATTACCCAATTTCGTAAGTCGACAATCTTTCGTGCATCTTCAATCGGGAAGCCGGAATCTATTTTTATTATACGTCCGGCTGCTTCTCCAATAATTTCTAGTTCCCGCTCTATCGCTCGTTTTAATAGTTTATTGGTTTTATATGCGACAAAGTCTTTATTATCTCCAATATAATCATTAATTGAATCTATTGAAGTTTTAATATCAAACAAATACTTTTGTATTTCAAGCTGCATAAATCAACTGTTTCGTTAGATCAACACCCTTGATAAAAAAGGGGTTTGATAGAGAGTTTTCAGTGAGTAAATCAATTCGACGATTAAATAAATCCTGCAACTTGTAATGTAAATCAAAATAATTAGCAGTGTACTGGTCAAAGGAGAGGTTATCAAAAGAAATCAAAAAGTCGATATCGCTATTTTCATTAAAACCATCCGTACAGACTGAACCAAAGGCATACATCCTTCTTACCTGGTATATTTCACAAAGTTTCTTTAAGTCATTTATCCTATCAATCAGGATCTTGTTCATTTTATCATTCTGAATTTGAGTCAAATATACAACTATTTCTAAAAACTGCGAAAATTGGTATAACCCTACTCATAAAACTGACTATTAAAACGCCTCAATAAAAGCTCCAGAAGATGAAAGTCTTGTGATTCTTGCGGTTCCCGAGTCGCTTCGCTCTCGGGATTTCAGCTTCGCCGCAACTTGCGGTCTGTGGTCGCTTGTCCTGAAATCTCAGGATCCCGATAAAATCTCACAAAACAAAAATTTGTCAGATAGATAATTAGTATATACCTTTGTGATATACTTTAATTATAGACAATGAAGACACTCTCCTTAAAGCTCGACGACAATATCTTCAATGAGACCGAAGTTGTATTGACAAAAGTCAAAAAATCGAGGAATCGTTATATAAATGAAGCTGTTGACTATTATAACCGTATCAATAAGAGAACCCTGATTGCACGAAAGCTTATCAAAGAATCTAAACTTGTAAGGAAAGAATCGCTGACAGTTCTTTCCGAATTTGAAAATCTCAATGATGAAAATTAGGCAATTTGATATCTGGATTGCGGATCTCGAACCACAACGAGGAACAGAAACCGGCAAAGTGAGACCTGTTTTAATTGTTCAAACCAACCTATTAAATAACGAACACCCATCTACTGTTATTTGTCCCGTTACAACCAATGTAGAGAAAGACAGCGATATATTAAGGGTTCATATAAGAAAGGGAATCGCAAATCTTAAGATTGAATCTGATATTATGATAGATCAAATCAGAGCTGTTGATAACAGGAGATTGTTAAATAAAATTGGCGAACTGACAAAAGAGTTTCAATTAAAAGTTAAGGATAATATCAAAATAATCTTTGATCTGGACTAGCTCAATTACTAAGGCGAAAGTGGAAACGGTTATCTTTAATCATACTTTTGCCTTTCTCCTTATTTAAGGACTGATCAGACAGTAGTGTGCCAGGCAGCAAGCTGCAGACAAGAAGAAACACAATTTGTTCCATCAAAAAATGCGGAGATTCGTATATATTATGACAAATAATAATAATACGGTTCTTTACACAGGTGTTATGAGCAATGACCTGAGATAATTCAGTGGATGGATATTTAAGATTGTCACGCTCTCCTCCGTCGGGCATCGGGCATCAGGCATCGGGTATTACGCCTTTCGCCTCACGCCTCCTCCAGGCTCTGATCTATATAAATTTCGTTCTTATCCAAACGGCTTATCCCCGAATGGACTTGCAAATGGAGTATCATTACCCTTTTTCGTTCCCCCCCTTGGTGGTGGATCATGAGGCGCAGACAGCATCTGCAGTGAGATAGTATTATCCAATACTATCTTTTCTATTATTGGTTTTAGATAAATCTTCTTACTCACAGGGCAAAACTAATGATTTTATTCAAACTATTAAAATACAATAAATTTGGATACTAACGTTTGAATATTTGTAGTAATTCGTGTAATGTACATACCCTTTTGCAAACCCAGAGGCAATTGAATTGTCTGACCTGGCACTATCGAAATCATATTATTATTATAAACCAATTTGCCCTGAATATCATAAATTAACAGATTGGCTTTATCTGCTGATATATCTTCAGGACAATTAATATAAAGGAAGCTATTGCTATACCATGTTTTCAGTTTCTCAGTCGTGGTTTTTTCGATGCCCGTTGTAATCTTACTTATGATTAACTGGAAATCGGTATATGTTCCGGCAGCCAGTGTAAAAGTATAGGAAGCATCTTTACTGAGAGTAGTCTCAACCGCTCCATGTTTCAGGACCACATTGAATCCATCAAGATTTTCAAATTCAGTAATATCTATTTTATAGGTTCCGTCGGTTTTTAAGATAACACTAAGAGGGATGACCATGGAAGCGGTATCTGGTTCCGGTACAGAATTTATTGCATATTTTATCCCATTAAGTTCAGTGTAAATGTAAGGTTCCCCTGTACTACTTTTACCAAACAATTTATAACCGTCAAAATCCCCATCAAATCCTGTAGTGGCTTTATCAATCAAACACACGATGGTTTCATCCGGTACGAGTCCATTGTTTAAAACAAGTTTGATCTTTTTAATTGAACTTGTTCCTTTTGATCTTAAAGGAGCGGCAGTAGCTGCAGTTTTTGAGCTTGCAGGCAGGGTTAAAGATTGACCGGTAGCAGTAACATGAACAAAGAAGCCCTGCATCGGAGGGATAATATTAGAATACCCTGATGAACCTCCTATAAGTACATTCCAGTAAGCATAACCGCCATCGTGATTAAAATATATTGTATTATCTACACCATCACCAATTCCAGTCAGTTCAGGTATTCCGCTCAAATCATAATTACATGGATAGGGATTACCGACCAGGTTCCAGCCTAAATTTGTAAAACTTAGAGAATTAAAAGCATGATTTGCAGTATTTAATGTTCCTTTGAAAGTAATTTTATCGTTTGATGTCAGGTAGATATTATAGCCTGTTGTAGAAACAAGTGATGAGAATGGGGTAGTTGCTCCATAACCATAATTATAACCGTCAAAATACTGCCACCCGGCATCCTTATTTAATCCTGCTGCCGCCTCACTGTATGAAGCCAGATCACCGTTAAAATATGTAAGACCAAGATCAATTGCAACGGTTGCAGGAGTTAAATTATTGAAAGACATTGTTTGAACAGGAGGAACAAAATAATGAAATCTTGCAGAGTTTGCAGAGGTCAAGCCTCCCGGAAGGTACAATTCAACTGTTGCGTCAACGGTAGAAGTGTTATTAATTAATTTTCCATCCCCGGTTGCATCAGATTTAATTACGAGCCCGGGAATGCCGGCATTATTTACAATCGATATCGGCACTGTCACCAATTTCCCCGGATTTATATTAAGCAGTTTCCCTGAATTAATTGTCAGGATATTATTTACGTTTAAATTTGTATTTATTGACACCCCTGTTCCATTGTCAATTGTCAAATTATAAATATCATCATTCAGATATTGGTTGGTCTCCAGCAATTGTACCGCTGAGCCCGAATAGATCATCGTAGGTTGATAATAAGGAACTGTGCTTACATCCAGCCGCCCCAAAGTAACTGTAAGCGAATTTAACAAACTTAAGGTTCCTTGTAGTTGGACGGTTTGAGCATTATTAACAACCAGATTATAAACCTGGTTATTAAAAAATACACCGGATGGAACTGTTTGAGCCGAAGTCCCTGTCCCTGCAAATTCAATTGTAGATAAGGCGCTTGAAGCATCAATCTGAGAATTAGTTGCAAGATTAAAAACCCCTTTTATAGTAAGTTTATGTGTGTTTGTTACGAGCTTCTTAGTCGATCCGTTAGTAATGTCGGTAACTGAGTGGTCCGCATCCAGATAACAATCATATACGGGAGAAGCAGAGAAAATAATACTTGCATCCGCGGCGGGCAGAATGCCTGCAGACCAGTTGCTTGTTGTGCCCCAATCGGTGCTCGTTGTTCCGGTCCATGTGTTTAAATTTATAGTGCTCTCCCAGGCCCCCATCGTGACGGTAGATCCCCTGGGGTTAAGTCCAAAATCGACAGTAATACCCGTTCCGGATATTCCGGGTAATGATGCACTGACTATTTTGTAACCAAGAGGACTTGTGGAACCGGCAGCAGCAAACGTCGGATCAATACTTAAACTATTGACATCCTGACCTGTTACTATTATATGCCCTGACGGTATATTTCCACCATAAAATCCAGACATACCTCCTGTTCCGGAAACAAAATAATCATTATAATCGCAGGTAATTGAACCACCGGTTGATATATAAGCGGCAAAATGCAAAGCTGAACCGCCAATGGTTGAACGTGCATTTACAAAGATGTTATTCCTGAAATCGCGTTGAGCTGAACTGGATCCATTATATAAAGCGTAAGATAAATTACCAACTCCGGAACTCAGATCTCCTGAAATATAAACGGTATTGAAATAGAGATTTGTGGTTGTTGATCCGGATTCATAAATTCCATATATGGTTGTACTTGTGGTTCCTCCAAGGTTAATGATATTATTAGCATAGGTGCATGCACCTCCATTCATCTCAATCCCATAAACTGAGGCGGCGGTGGAGGATGCCCCGGTTGGCAATAAGGAATAAATAAAATTACCTGAAACCATGTTGGCACCTCCGTTCCCTGAAAAATATAGTCCTATTATACTGCCTGAAAATGATGCATTATAATTATTTAATGTATAAATTTTATTTCCCGTTACAGTTTTAGGATTACTACTGCCGGTAAGCGCTATACCACAAACTGAAGCATTCTCTGAAGATGCAGTATTTGCATTACCAATATTCAGATTGTTTATGCTATTATTTGAAATCGTATTTATCCCGGCAGAAGATGCAATACCATTGATTAATCCGGTTTGACTGACATCACTATTTGATGTGTAGTTGATCATATTAGTAATAGTATTGTTGGTAATTACAACATTACCACTCCCGGAATTATAAATGCCATAAATATATTGACTATTAGGACCTAGGCTAGGAGAGGTTGCAACAATTTGGGATATTAGATTATTGCTGATACTTGTTGTTCCTGTAGAAGTAGTACCTATTCCATAAAAGTTTGTTGCATTTGTTCCTCCGTTATTGCCGATGATGAAATAGCCAATATTATTATACTGACAATTTATAACTCCCGACCCGGCAATATTAATTCCATAAACATTTGTATTGGTCAATCCACCTGAAACAATAATTGATCCTCCGCTTGCACCAATAATATTTTTAGTAGCTGTCCCAATGTTTACATCCCCTCCTGCAATATTAATCCCCGTCCAGCTTGCAGCCCCGGAATTTGACCATCCAAAGTTCTTTATGGTATTGTTTTGAATACTGCTCGATGTTCCGGTACCAACATTGAGATAAATTCCGATAAAAACATTATTAAATGTATCATTCTTGGTCCAGGAGGAACCACCACATAATGGAGCCTGACCACCGATAAAATTTCCGGATACAGTAAAGTTGTTTCCCGAAGTATTATCTATCAAAATAATATTAAAAGGCCCGTTCGCAGTGGGTGAAAATGATGAGGTCTCATAAAAGCTGTTTCCAGATATTGTCCATCCTGTTGAATTTGAGAAAAGATAAACGCCGGCTGAATTAGCTCCTGGATTCAGGAAATCATATATGTTGTTATTTGAAATGATATTTCCGCTGTTTGCATCAGGAGAAACGGTTCCGCTTGAATAAATTGCATTTACAGGTCTCCCTGAAGCAACATAGCTTGTTATATCATTATTTGAAATTGTATTTGAACTGTTTCCTCCACCGGATGCTCCATCAGTTGAGAAAAATATTATGCCGTTTGATGGGCTTCCTTCCGACCCCAGGATTTTGCAATATTTTATCGTATTGTTTTTGGCTGATCCGATAAAGCGAACAGTGGAAGCTGAAGTCCCGGTGCTTGTATTTGTGATTGTCAGGTTTTCAGCGCCAATGTGATTCACTCTTCCATCAAAAGTAATATTATCGGCACCATTAAGGTCAACCAGTGGTCCATCAATATTTCCGCTGATAGTAAGACCCGATATAGTAGGATAAATGGTTATTGCTGTGTAGGTTGACAGACCTTGTCCGCTTGCATTAAGAACTGCAGTTGCAGCTTCAATAGTGTTGTCTATTATATTTAATGTAATATTTCCAGTGAGGGTTCCTGAATTTATAGCATCAAAAGCTGCTTTTAAAGTTGCAAAATCTCCCCCGGTAGTGCCTACTGTTCTTATTTGTGCCATCAAACTTGTTTGCACTGCCAGAAACAATAAAAAATATAATGTGATTTTTTTCATTTCGTTCAGGGTTTTCATTATGACCTGAAAACTACTTTCCAGGTTGCTTTTGCTTCACTGATTTATTTCAATAAGACACAATAATCCTAAAGTCAGAATAACAAAAATAGGCAAATATTCAGGAAGAACAAAATGAGGGTTTTAGAGATCAAGACAAAAGATAAAAGTAAAAAGACAAAAGTATGGGTATGCGGCGTGCGGTGGGCTTCGTGTGGTAGGAATCAGGGATCAGAGATCAGTAATCAGGAACAACTTCCTGCTACATACTTCTTACTACTTGTTTTTCAATAACTTGCCAGGACCCAAGCTTAATCTCTTTATCTTACCAAACATCCATAACAATCTTCGATTATATTTATATCTCCACGCACCAGGTATAAAATTTTTTATCAGATGTTCCTTTCCAGATCGCTTATAGCTCACAGCCACTCCCAGAAGCTGTTGCCGGGGCCATGGTTTATCAGACTCATTCAGCGAATCTCCCCTCGTGATAAGCTGAGGAATAACCCGATCATCAACTCTTATTTCTGTCAGACGGTGCATCACAAGTATGACGTTATGGTGTTCAGCTGTTATATTGTTATGCCCTTCTTCCGTTATGCCCCCGATAAATCGGGGCAGGCTGTTACACCGTTCTTCCGTTGCGCCTTTACGCCTTTCTTCCGTTGCGCCGTTGCGCCGTTGTACCGTTCCGCCGTTTCCCATAAATACCACAACAGTACCCAGCATGGGCAATTCTCCTTTTGTTAGTGGTTTTACAACAACTCTGTCACCCGGTCTGAGAGTCGGGAACATACTGTAACCCGTAGCCTTCAACTCAACTGAATTGCCAGATTCAAGCACGGCAATCACTATTCCGACATTGCCGTCAATGAATTGGTTAATATTTTCAATATCTGGTGATAGAGTATCCACTCTTTGTTGTGCTACTTTATTTCAGCGAATGTACAAGTTTACAAAGAATTGTTGAAAGAGTTGAAAAGTTTAACTGGAAGAGTGATTTTGAAGAGAGAATAGAAATCAGGAATCAGGGATCAGGGATCAGGGGAAAGGCATCTGAAATCAGAGGACTGTGAGCAGGCTAAGAAAAAAATTGCTTTTAGTATCGATTTTGTCCCCCGGGTAAAATAATTTGCCTACAACTTTTTGTATCTATTTCATTTAAACTCTAAAAATAATGTAGTATGAAAACACATAAGGATTTGAATGTCTGGAAGGAAAGTATTGACCTTGTAACTCTTATTTATGAAAAGACAAAATCATTCCCGAAAGATGAATTGTTCGGATTGACTTCACAAATCAGATGTTCCGCAATTTCAATTCCTTCAAATATATCTGAAGGAGCTGCAAGAGAATCAAATAAAGAATTCCTTAGATTTCTATTTATTTCTCAAGGATCGGTTTCTGAATTAGATACTCAACTCATAATAGCATATAACCTGAAGTTTCTCAGTAATGAAGATAATTATCTTATAAGTGAAAAACTTGGTGCAATAAGGAAAATGTTAGCCGGATTGATAAAATTCAGAAAAGGGAAAGGTATTTAATATTATTGATCTCTGATCCCTGATCCTGATCTCTGCTCCCTGGTCCCTGATCTCTATTCTCTGATCCCTGATCTCTGATCCTTGATCCCTGATCACCCCCAAAATAATTCGCTCGCGATTTGGAAATTCGATAAGATCGAGTAAATTTGTTACTCATTAATCCGTATCTAACCTGATGATTAATGCCTTAATTACATCAGAGACAAGGATAAAGCTCCTCAGGAAGTTTTTCCTTAACAGCAGCACTAAAGCCCATCTCCGGGGTTTGGAGTCTGAATTCGGGGAATCCTCAAATGCAATACGTATCGAGCTGAATCGCTTTGAAGAAGCAGGCCTTCTGCATTCTCTCCGCGATGGCAATAAAAAAGTTTACCAGGCTAATAGAAATCATCCGTTATTCGGAGATATTCATAGTATTATAATGAAAGAGGCCGGGATAGACAGGGTTATAGATAAAGTGATTCATCGTATTGGCAATCTGATTAGTGTTTATCTCACGGGAGATTTTGCCCGTGGGAAAGACAGTCCGGTTATAGATCTTATCCTTGTAGGAGAAGATATTGACCGCGAATACCTCGCCAGGAAAGTAATGCAGGCAGAGGAATTAGTCGGACGAAAAGTAAGCTATGTTGTGCTTCACCCCAATGAGGCAGAAAACCATCTTTTAAAAGTAAAACCAGCTGATCTGTTACCATTATGGAACAGTGAGGAAAGTAAACTGATATTACATCATTCCGTTTCTACGGGAATGTAAAGAAAAGATAAAAGACAAAAGTATAAAGACAAAAGTTAAAAGTAGCTAAGGAATTCCAGATGGACTGGTAGTTGACATTACATATTAAACAGGTATTTCAGAGTTTATCTGAAAATGCTGTAAACAGCGACTAAATGGGCAAGTTGGGCACTTTGTAGGATGTGACTGACCAGACGGAAGTTTATCAAAAAGCTCAGAGCGCAAAGCTCAGGGCTCAGAGTACAATAAGCAAAATATATTATGGACGATTTACCCTGTGAAATAAATTCAATCTCATCAATTTTTAGTTTTAAGAATGCTAATGTATTTTCATTTTTTAATTTAGAAGTGTTATTTCACAGGGTGAAGATTTGAGAAACTTGACATCTGGAAAGAATCAATCGAGATTTCTGATGTATTATTCGATTTTGCAGATAAGGCTGATGACAAAAAGCGTTATAAATTTGCAGAACAATTGAGGGCTGCAGGAATGAGCATATCTAATAATATTGTCTGCCCCGTGAAATAAGAGTTAAGATGGAATATTTTGTATATGTTTTATTAAGTAAAAAAGATAATAAATTTTATACGGGTTTTACCTCTAACTTAAATGAAAGAATTAAAGAACATAATTCAAGTAAAGTAACTTCGACTAAGTACAGGACTCCATTTGAATTAGTTTATTATGAAGCATGCCTTAATCAGGAAGATGCGTTACATAGAGAAAAATACCTTAAATCGACATACGGCAAACGATATATCAAAAATAGGCTAAAGAAATTTTTAAACCTTGAATAATTATTATTTCACAGGGCAAGAGGGATCCGGGTCTTTCTCAGATAAAGAATTTGCAAATTTTCTTAATATTTCTCGTCGCTCGATTTTTGAATGTGCAAATATTCTTTATATTTTTGAACGAAGAGGAATTATTACTCAATTAGAGAGAACTACTATATATCTTAAACTAATAATGTTAAGTAAGAAAATTACCAATTTCCGCAAATCTCTAAAATAATTTTTGCTCTGCGCTCTGTGCCCTGAGCCCTGCGCTCTATGCCCTGAGCCCTGCGCTCTATGCCCTGCACCCTGAGCCCTACGCTAAATCTCAAAACACGAAACATAAAACAATTATTTTTGACCCTGCTTTTGTCTTGTGACTTTTATCTTTTATCTTTAACCATACTTTTATCTTTTTACCTTTGTCTTTTGTCTTAATCCCTTTATCTTGTGACTTTTGTCTCTTATCTTTAATACCGGTTTTAACTCGATACGACTTTGAGGTTACAGATTGAAACCTCAGTAAATACCATCTGAGACTCTTAACTCTTGAGATTATATAATTAAATTTATACTGTGGAACTACAAGTTATACAGAATAAAATTTATGAGATCAGAGGACATAAAGTGATGCTCGATTTCGATCTTGCTGAACTTTATGAAGTACCAACCAAGGTGTTAAATCAGGCAGTAAAAAGAAATATACAACGATTTCCATCTGATTTTATGTTTCGTCTGACTATTGATGAATGGGATGTTATGCGGTCACAAATTGAAACCGCATCAGGAAATAGTAAAACTATGCAGTCACAAAATGTGACCGCATCATTGAAGAAAAGGAATATTACTGCCACACCCTATGCATTTACTGAACAAGGTCTCGCAATGTTAAGCGGGATACTAAACTCTGATAAAGCAATATCTGTAAATATTGCAATTATGAGGGCATTTGTCTTAATAAGGCAATATGCTCTTACTTACAAAGAGCTAACTGCCAGAATAAAGGAGATAGAAGGAAAGTTTACAGATGTTTATGATGCCATCAATTACCTTTTAGAGAAGGATAAACAACAAATAGAACAAACTGAACGAAAACGAATCGGCTTTCGTTCAGGTCATTCATAATACACTCTTGGAGCAAAACGCCGCATACCGCACACCGCCAGCCTTCGCTGAAGCTTCGGCTGACAAAGCACACCGCACGCCGATTTGATGTGACTGACGGGGCGGGCGCTTGCCCGGTTGGGAGCATGGGGCTCAAGGTATAGAATCATAAGCACAGAGCACAGGGCACGGAGCACAGTGGAGAGATTAATATTTTTGTATTGTTATTGAAGAATAGGAGTATGGAAGATTTTAGATTTGAACAATTGGATATTTGGAAAGAAGCCAACAAAGTTTCTGATATTCTATTTGATTATGCAGATAAAGCTGATGAAAAAAGACTTTATAAATTTGCTGAGCAACTAAGAGCTGCCGCTATGAGTATTTCCAATAATATTGCAGAAGGTTCAGGCTCATTTTCAGACAAAGATTTCGCTAATTTTCTTAATATTTCAAGACGATCTGTTTTTGAATGCGCCAATATCCTTCATCTATTTCAACGAAGGAAAATAATAACTTTTGAGCAGAGATTAAGCATTTACCCTGATCTGATAACTCTTAGTAAAAAAATTACAAATTTTCGTAAATCACTTAAATGATCCTACGTCCTGCGCTCTGAGCCCTGCGCTCTGAGCCCTGAGCTAAATCTCAAAACACGAAACATAAAACAATTATTTTTGACCCTACTTTTATCTTTTTACTTTTGTCTTTTATCTTAAATTTAATATAATGAAGCACCTCCCCCTCATATTTTCCATTGCCCTTCTTCTGGCCGCTTCCTGTACCAGCCAGAAAAAACTCGCCTATCTGAATAATCTTCCGCCAGCAGGAGGCGAAGAAACTTTCACAATGGAGATCCCCGATTATAAGATACAACCCCGGGATATTCTTTATGTTACAATAAAGGCAATGACCCCGGATGGAAGAATTACAGACTTTCTTTCAACAGGAAGCAGTGTTGGAGTGAATCTGACACAAGGTGAATCAGGCGGATATTTATATGGTTTTGATGTCGATATGGAAGGCAAAATTGTCATCCCTGCAGTTGGACAGGTATCTGTAAGCGGGTTAACACTTGAAGAGACAAGAAAAGTAGTACAGGATTTGGCCGATAAAGTGTTTAAAAATTCAACTGTTGAATGTAAACTCTTAAGCTTTAAATTTACTGTAATAGGTGAAGTGAGAACCCCCGGAACCTATATTAATTATAATAATTATCTTACAGTTCTTGAAGCAATCGGACGTGCCGGAGGAGTAGACGACTATGGCAATCGTAGCAAGGTTCTGGTTGTTCGTCCAATGGATAAAGGAACAAAGACATTCAGGTTAAATCTGCAGGACAAAAACATTCTTACTTCAGATGCATATTTTCTACTTCCCAATGACGTTGTAATAGTTGAACCTTTAAGTCAGAAAATATTCAACATGAACCTCCCAACGATTTCCTTTATTCTTACAGCCTTAACATCTAGTATTACGATGACACTATTGCTCATCAATTATTTGAAATAAGTTAAGAAATTGTGTTATCGTTATGGTGTTGTGACATTAGGTCGAAAACAGATCTATACTGCCGTAACATCATAACATCATAACGCCATAACGCCGTAACCCCATAACATCTACCAACATGGAACCAACAAACCACCCCACTCAACCAACTTTCAGTGAAGAAGATAATCTCGATATCAAGAGATATCTCTCAATGTTTATCAGCAACTGGTATTGGTTTGCAGCGGCCCTGTTTATAAGTATATCTGTTGCATATGGGATAAACAGGTATTCAGAAAAAATTTACACGGTATCCTCAACTTTGCTCATAAAAGATGATCAATTCGGGAATGCAAACAGTAACATTGGAAATGTATTACCTGGCGGCGATATTTTTAAAAATCAACAGAACCTTAAGAATGAGATGGGCATTCTTAAATCATTCAATCTGAATGACAGTGTAATGATAAAACTGGAAGATTTTCATGTTGTATATGTTAATGTTGGGAAAAGGGGTCTTGTTGAATCGAGATTGTATAAATCTTCTCCTTTTAAGTTAATATATGATTCACTTAAGCTGGAAACTAAATTTGTTAAAGTTGGGATTTCCATATTATCAGATAGTACATACAATATCGATTTGGTTGGGGATACCAAAATTGACTGTCCAATGAGTTGTGGTAAGAGATTTAATAAATTTGGATTTGACTTTAAAATTGTACCACGATCACAGAATGGCAAGTTGTTGGACAGGAATGGCTCAAATAAATACTATATCTATTTTGTTGATCCGGCAAACCTTGCTGCAGAGTATAGGGGTAAACTTTCAGTTGCACCGATTGAAAAAGACGCATCTCTTGTTAATTTGTCTGTTTCCGGATTTGTTCTTGAGCAGGAAGCAGACTATCTGAATAAATTAATGCAGGTTTATATTGAGTACGGCCTTGATAATAAAAACAAAATGGCCACAAACACCATTAAATTTATTGACAAACAGCTTGCCCAGATTTCCGACTCACTTTCCAGGGCTGAAAGTAAACTTGAGAGGTTCAGACTGCAAAACAATTTCTTAAATCTAAGTCTTGAAGGAACCAGAGTACAGAATAAGCTTGAAAAGTTTGAAAATGAAAAAGCTTCCTTTGATCTTCAATTCCAATATTATAAATACCTTTCAGAATATCTTGATAATAAAAAGACTGATGAAAAAATCATCTCTCCCTCTGTAATGGGAATAACCGATGCAGCGCTTCTCAGATTGGTTAATGAACTTTCCACACTTCAGAATGAGAAGGAAAAACTTGATCTAAACTTTAAAAGTAATCAGCCGGCGCTGAGCTTATTAGATACACAAATGGAAGAAACGAAGGGAGCGTTAAAAGAAAACATAAGGAATGGTATGGCCGGGCTGAGTCTTTTAATCTCTAAATCAGAAGATAAGATCACTGAAGTGGATACGGAGATAAACAAGCTGCCAACTACCGAAAGGAAGCTTATAAATATTCAACGGCAATATGACTTAAATAATACTGTTTATACTTATCTCCTTGAAAAACGTGCGGAATCAGCTATTGCAAGGGCCTCAAATGTCTCTGATAACCGGATAATTGACTATGCAACAATATTCAGTGCCGGATTAATAAAACCAAGAACAAGATATAATTTTATTATTGCCCTGATACTTGGATTGGCATTACCGATAGCAGGTTTAGTTTTGATAGATTATTTTAATGATAAGGTAATTGATAAAAGAGATGTTGAAAGGAGGACAAAGGTTCCTGTAATTGGCTATATAAGTCATAGGGAAGGGAAGAGTGAGATTCCTGTTGTTGAAAAACCCGGATCATCATTTGCCGAGTCGTTCAGATCGGTTCGTACCGCCATCAAGTATTATATTAAAGAAAATGAAAAACCTGTCATTGCTGTTTCTTCAACAATCAGTTCTGAAGGGAAGACATTTGTCTCTATCAACCTGGCTGCCATCATTGCAATGCTTGGTAAAAAAGTACTGCTTGTAGGCCTTGACCTGAGGAAACCACGAATTGATAAGGCGTTCAGGTTCGATACCAGCCCTGGAATGAGTACATACCTTTGTGGTAATTGCGGCTATGAAGAAGTAATTAAATCAACTCAGATCAGCAATTTGTTTTATGCTCCGGCAGGACCAGTTCCTCCGAATCCGGCTGAACTCATAGAGACTGAAGAAATGAAAAAATTTATTGATACAGCAAAGAAAGAATTTGATTATATTATTATTGATACTCCTCCTATAGCCATTGTAACAGATACTTTATTACTTGCTCCTTATGTTGATCTGAATCTCTTTATTGTGAGGCAGAGATATTCATCAAGAAATACCCTCGACCTTATTGAACAACTAAACAAAGACGGGAAACTTAAACATCTGGCAATATTAATAAATGATATTAATATCTCAGGGTATTATGGTTATGGTATGAGGTATGGGTACTCTTTGGGATATGGTTATTCTTACGGATATAACTACTATGGAAAGGGTTATTATGGGAGGTACGGTTATAAGGATAAAGGAACAGAGTATTATACGGAAGGCTAAGTCTTAACAGTGAAGATGAAAGATAAAAGTCACAAGACAAAAGGGTTTATGTTATGATGTTTTATTTGTTTTGAGGTATATTGTTGTATTGTTATGGTGTTATGTCGTTATGTCGACTGAAAATTTTGACTGTATGATGTTATGTTGTTGTGAAGTTGTGTCGAAAGGAAATCTTTACCGTCATAACATCATAACGCCCTAACTCCATAACGTCATAACTCCATAACGTCATAACATCATAACGCCACAACGTCATAACACTTGAAATGAAATATTCGTTTGAAAAACTTGAAGTTTGGAATGATGCAAGGGAACTAACTAAAATGGTTTATAGTATTACCAGGACTTTTCCTGATGATGAAAAATTTGGAATTATTAATCAGATGAGGAGATCAGCAATTTCTGTATCTTCAAATATTGTTGAGGGTTCTTATAGGATGACAGGCAAAGACAAATCAAACTTCATGACAATTGCATATTCAAGTCTTATGGAATTATTAAATCAAACAATTGCCGCCCTTGATCTGAAATATATTAATGAAGATCAGTACAATGAAACAAGAAGTCAGATAGAAAAAATCTCCAACAAACTCAACGCTTTAACTAAGTATTTCAAATCCTTACCAGCCAAATCACCACATGACAACACAACGTCATAACATCATAACGACATAACGCCATAACATCATAAAGTAACCCCAATGAGCAATCCTCACATTTCCATTGTTTCCCCCGTTTATGGTTGCAAAACATGTCTTTATGAGCTATATTTACGTTTAAAGGAAACCCTTGAAAAAATTACTCCCAACTTCGAAATAATTCTCATAAATGATGCTAGTCCTGATGATGCCTGGGGAACAATTGTTGAGCTGGCAAATAAGGATAGAAGGGTAAAAGGAATAAACTTTTCACGCAACTTTGGACAACATTATGCTATAGCTGCCGGAATTGATATTTGTAGCGGTGAATGGGTAATTGTGATGGATTGCGATTTACAGGATCAACCAGAGGAGATACTAAAGCTATACAACAAGGCAAAAGAAGGTACGCAGATTGTATTTGCCCAAAGGATACAACGAAAAGATAAATGGCTTAAAAGGAGCTATTCCAAAATGTTTTATGCTATTTTAGGTTATCTGACGAATACCATTCAGGATCCGGCTATAGCAAATTTTGGTATTTACCATAAAAATGTAATTGATTCAATTCGTAAAATGGGAGATTACCATAAATATTTTCCAACTATGGTACGTTGGGTCGGATTTAAATATACTAAAATGCCGGTCTCTCATGCCTTAAGAGATAGCGGACATTCATCTTATTCTTTTAAAAAATCAATAAGATTAGCTGTTGATATAATACTTTCTTTTTCGGACAAACCACTCAGACTGACGGTAAAATTCGGGTTTCTAATATCCTGTATGGCTATCGTTTTTGCAATTTACAACCTGATTTTATTCTTTGATAATAAAATACTTGTTCCAGGTTATACTTCATTAATTATTTCTGTCTGGTTTCTTTCGGGATTGACTATTATGGTGTTAGGTGTGGTCGGACTTTATATAGGTAAAACATTCGACAAGGTGAAAGGTCGACCTGCTTATATTGTGATGGATAAAACTTTTTAGCATGTCTGCTAATGCTATTGAACATTTGGGATGGGATTCCCAATTTTTTGGTTATCCAGTTGCCAGAATTGTTTTTGACGATAAGGGTTGTGAAAATCTGATTGACTTATTCCGGCAAATAATTTCAGAGAAAATCCGGTTAACCTATTTCTTTGTACCTGCCGCTGAAACTAATTTAAATAATCTCATTTCTGACAAAGGGTTGACACTTATTGATCAGAAAACTACATATTCAAAGAAAACTGAAAAACACATAAGATATTCTAATAATATTAGTGAATTTCAGGAGACTGTAATTAGTGGCAGACTTACTGAATTAGGATTACAGGCCGGATTATTCTCCAGATTCCGTTTAGATCTTAACTTTACAAACAAAGAATATGAAAAGTTATATGTTGAATGGCTTACAAAATCTTTAAATAAAACCTTGGCCTTAAAAACATTTATTGCAAAAGACGGATCCGACATTATTGGGATTACAACTTTAGGTAAAAAAGCAGAATTTGCTGATATCGGACTCGTTGCTGTTGAAAAAAAATTCAGAGGACAAGGTATAGCATATGATTTAATTAATTCTGCTGATAATGCCGCTTTTGATTTAGGCTTTAATGAAATCAAAGTCGTCACTCAACTGAGCAACATAGGAGCATGCAGGCTGTATGAAAGTTGCAATTTTAAAATTGAAAGTGTAATAAACGTCTATCATTATTGGCAATAGAATATGCAAATTCCGTTTAATAAACCTTATTTATCGGGTAAAGAATTAGTGTACATTAAAGATGCAGTCTCACGGGGTAAAATATCCGGTAATGGGTATTACACACAAAAATGCCATCAGTTCTTTCAGGATAGGTATGGTTTTAAAAAATGTCTTCTAACAACTTCATGCACCGATGCTCTTGAGATGGCTGCAATCCTTTGTGATATTGGGCCGGGTGATGAGGTTATCATTCCCTCTTATACTTTTGTATCTACTGCAAACGCCTTTGTATTAAGAGGAGCTAAAATTGTATTTGCCGATAGTCGATTAGATCACCCGGGGATAGACGAAGATAAAATTGAAGAATTAATTACAGCATATACCAAAGTAATTGTACCGGTGCATTATGCTGGCGTTGCATGCGATATGGATAAAATAATGGCGCTTGCTGATAAATATAATCTCTTTGTTGTTGAAGATGCTGCGCAGGCCATTGATAGCTTCTATAAAGGAAAACCACTGGGATCAATAGGTCATTTTGGCTGTTTCTCATTTCACGAAACCAAAAACATTCAATGTGGGGAAGGTGGTATGCTTGTTATTAATGATGATCGCTTTCTTCACCGTGCAGAAATTATTTGGGAAAAAGGCACAAACCGGGCTGAGTTTTTCAGGGGTGAAGTAAATAAGTACGGATGGGTTGATATCGGATCATCGTTTCTTCCATCCGAATTAGCCGCAGCATTTCTGTATGCACAATTGGAAGTGCTCAATGAGATTCAAAAGAAAAGAAAATCACTCTGGAATCAATATTTCAATAATTTACAGACATTAAAAGTTAAGGAAATTGGCCTTCCTTATTTTCCTGAATATAGTACAAATAATGCACATATGTTTTATCTGATTTGCAATTCGATTGAACATAGGTCAAAAATAATCGGACTTCTTAAGGGAAATAGTATTCTGACTGTTTTTCATTACCTGAGTTTACATAAGAGTCCGTTTTACCAAAATAAACACGACGGCAGGGAACTCCCTGAATCAGACAGATATTCAAATTGTCTTCTGAGATTGCCATTTTATAATGATTTGGATCTTAATAATAAATATATATCCATTATATTAAAAGTTATAGCTGGTGTCAATTAGTTCATCATCGCTATTTCGTATATACTATTGATCCACGTTTCATTTATATTATGATAAAAAGAATAATATTAAGGAAACCTGTTAATTGCTGAATATTAAAGGCGCGCTAAATAAGAATAGTATGAAAAAGGACAAAACGGGGAGATATTTTCCAAAAGTAATTTCAAAAAAACAGTTATCTGAAACAGGTATGGCTATTGTTCTGATTTTACTTTTAATAGGATTGTTAACTCAAAAAATCACTTTCTACAAAATAGCAATACCGGCATTAATACTGGACATGATTATCCCAATAGTTTATTATCCTTTTGCAATAATATGGTTCGGTTTCTCTGAAATTCTTGGAATAATAACATCAAAAGTTTTACTTAGCATTATTTATTTCATATTTGTTCTACCGGTCGCAGTTTTTAGAAGATTAATGGGCAAAGATTCACTTCAAATTAATAATTTCAAAAAAAGTAAAAACTCTGTTTTCATAACAAGAAACATTACTTTTACATCTGCTGAAATTGAAAAGCCTTATTGATTTAAATTCTTACAGATATGGATTTTTTAAGAGATTTATGGGCATTTTTAAAAATTCGTAAAAAGTATTGGTTATTACCAATCATTATTGTCTTATTATTATTTGCTATTCTGATAATAATGACAACCGGTTCCGCTATAGCCCCCTTTATCTATACATTGTTTTAATAGGGATAAGAAATTATTCTTCATTATATGTCAACTTCTATATTAGGCATCTCAGCATATTATCATGACAGTGCGGCTGCATTAATTATTGACGGAGAAATAATTGCTGCCGCCCATGAAGAACGTTTTACAAGAAAAAAACACGACTCCTCTTTCCCAATAAATGCTACAAAGTACGTTTTGCTGGAGGCTGGAATTAATTTTAACGATTTAACAGCTATTTCTTTTTATGATAAGCCATTCATTAAATTTGAAAGATTATTAGAAACATACCACGCATTTGCCCCCCGCGGTTTATTTAGTTTCCTTTCGGCTATACCTGTATGGATAAAGGAAAAGCTTTTTATGAAAAAAATGCTGCTTGATGAGTTTTCCAAAATTGGCAAAGCTAAAATTCCTATATTATTCCCTGAACATCATTTATCTCATGCGGCAAGCGCATTTTATCCATCCCCCTTTGATGAAGCTGCTATCCTCACTATTGATGGTGTAGGGGAATGGGCAACAACTACAATCGGATATGGGAAAAACAACAAAATATCAATTTTAAAAGAATTACATTTTCCACATTCGCTCGGTTTGTTATATTCTGCCTTTACATATTATACTGGCTTTGTAGTAAACAGTGGAGAATATAAATTAATGGGCTTAGCTCCGTATGGGAACCCTGAAGCAATACAGACATCGGATTTCATAAAAATAATTATCAACGAGCTTATTGATGTACGTGAAGATGGATCTATGTTGCTGAATATGAATTATTTTAAGTTTGCCACAGGCTTAAAAATGACTGATGACAAAAAATGGACAAAACTCTTTGGTATTCCCCCGCGGAGTTCGGAGACTGCAATAACTCAAAGCTATATGAATATGGCATACGCTATCCAGGTAGTTACTGAAGAAATTGTTATGAAATTAGCGAAGACCACAAAAGAACTGACTCAAAGCGATTATTTGGTAATGGCAGGAGGTGTTGCATTGAACAGCGTTGCCAATGGGAAATTATTGAAATCAGGACTATTTAAAGATATATGGATTCAGCCCGCTGCCGGAGATGCGGGAGGAGCATTAGGTGCAGCATATTTGGGCTGGTATTTATGGAAGGGAACAGAACGTTTTCCAACTAAGAATTTTGATTTGATGAAAGGCTCATACCTTGGTCCTGAATATGAAGATAAGTACATTTTAAGTGTTATAAGAAAATACGGTGCAAAGTATAAATATTACAAAGAGTTTAATGATTTGATAAAAATTACAGCATTTAAACTTTCAGAAGGATCAGTTATCGGGTGGTTCCAGGGAAGAATGGAATATGGTCCCCGGGCTTTAGGCAACAGAAGTATCCTTGGAGATGCCCGTAATCCCGAAATGCAAAAAAAAATGAATTTAAAAATTAAGTATCGTGAGGGTTTCAGACCTTTTGCTCCAACTGTGCTCGAAGAAGATATTCAGGAATATTTTGACCTGGACAGGCCCTCTCCCTATATGCTGCTTGTAGTTCCGGTTAAAGAAAACAGACGAAATCCATTGCCTGAAGGTCATAGAGATCTAAACTTATATGACCGTTTATATTATTTAAGATCGGATGTGCCGGCAATTACACATATTGACTATTCTGCCCGAATTCAAAGTATAAATAAAGAAACGAATCCACGATACTGGCAACTAATAAATGAATTCAAACAGCAAACCGGATATGGAATAGTTGTAAATACCAGTTTCAATGTAAGGGGTGAACCTATTGTTTGTAATCCTGATGATGCATTCAGATGTTTTATGAGAACAGAAATGGATTATTTAGTAATTGGAAATTTCTTTTTTGATAAAATGGATCAAAGAGAATTAAAAGAAAATTTAAATTGGAAAGAAGAATTTAAATTGGATTGATACCTATAAAATAAGATGAAAAAGAATATATTACTCCTTTTGTTAACTTTCGTTTTTCTATTTGTTTTAGGTGAGATAGGAGCTAGATTATGGGCGAAGTTTAGAAATCCTGTCTCCACCGTTCCCGATAAAATAAGATACACCTATTATCCTTATTTGCCTTATGTTCCAACTCCAAATTATAGAGATGCAACGAAATCGATTTATCATAATTTAAGAGGATTCAGGAATTCTTATGAATTTATAATTCCTAAACCATCTAATGTTTATAGAATTGTCTGTATGGGTGGCTCAACGACTTATTCTGATTATGACAATGCCTCAAATCAGGAGATTTGGACTGGCAGACTTGAGCATTATTTAAATGAAAATTCTACTTCTACAAAATTTGAGGTTATAAATGCAAGTGCACACAATTATACTGCTTATCTTAATCTGATAGATTATTTGACTCGTGTCAGAGACCTACAGGTTGACATGGTTATTTTATATCAGGGAGTAAACGATCTGTACTTTAACGGTTTTGATAGTATAACTTTTGCTCATAGTAATGCTTTTGTACGTTTCGATCCGGATCATGTCAATAAGATTTATTTTAGGATGAATCATAGTTTTTTCTTAAAACATAGTGAGTTATTGAAAAGAATGTATGCAATGGTTTTCTTTCATGGCTTGACTTTAAATGAGATGGCAACTAAAAATGTTCATTATTACTCGGCGCATAACATTAATAATATAAAAAATGATTCTTTAATTACATTTTCTAAGGCAATAGAAGGTTTTATTGGTTTAAGCCATGTTGATAATTTTCAACTAGTACTGCTCAGTCAGGCATATCAGTATGAAAAATTTGAAAAATCATTATTCAAATTCAATCCAGCTTTCACAAGACAAAATTCTGATGATCTTATCAGCGAAACAAAACGAATAAGGAATAAAATGGAAAAGATTGCAGGCAAAAACAAAATTCCTTTTCTTGATATGAATATTGTATTAAAACAAAATCAGGAATTTTTTTATGGAAATCCTCTTGACGCAGTGCATTTTTCTAAAAAGGGAGAGGATTATTTTGCCTTAAATCTCTATGATTTTATAAAGCCTTTGATAGGTTCCAGTAAGATTTAAAATACTAACTAACAAATTTTAAAGGGTTTTTCTGAAAATTTTTACTTTGAATTAAGATCGTAAAATCAATTCAGTTTTTTCTATTTTTTTAATCTCTTTTTGATCAAAATCATCGCTGATTGCTATGGAATTAGAGTCCAGTGCTTGCTCTGGGGTTAATACCAATTTATAATATCAATAAATTGAAAAAAAATATAATTCCTCTTGCCAAACCTGATATTCAGGAACAGGATATTGCTGAGGTAGCAAAAGTTTTAAATTCAGGCATGTTAGTTCAGGGTCATGAAGTACTTCAATTGGAAAATATTATTTCAAAATATATTCATACAGATTACTGTAGTGCTGTTTCAAATGGAACAGCCAGTCTCCAACTGGCGCTTATTTCGCTGGGAATAGGACCAGGAGATGATGTAATTATTCCGGCGTTTTCATATATCGCTATAGCCAATGTAATAGAATTAGTTGGCGCAAAATGTGTTTTTGTTGATATACATTCAAAGTTTTTTAATATTGATGAGGCAAGAATTGAAGAGGCTATTACTCCCAGGACCAAAGTTATTATGCCGGTCCATGAATTTGGACTCTGTGCAAATATGCCGGTAATAATGAAACTGGCAAAAAAATATAACCTGAAAGTTATTGAAGACGCAGCTTGTGCATTAGGCGCTACATTGAATTCTAAGTTTGCAGGAAGTTTTGGACATTTAGGCTCATTTTCGTTACATCCCAGAAAAGCCATTACATCCGGTGAAGGAGGATTGTTAGTTACATCAAATCAAAAATTAGATTTTAATATAAAAACTCTTCGAAATCATGGGATAGAACCTGATTCAAACCCACAGAACTTTATTGCAGCAGGTTTCAATTACAGAATGACAGATTTTCAGGCTGCTCTGGTATCCAGCCAGTTCTTGCGACTTGAAAAGATCATTGAGAATAAAATAAGATTAGCATCAATATATTTTCAGGAAATTCATAATCCCATAATAAGACTACCTGAAATACCAATGGGAGCTAAACACACATGGCAAACATTCCATATTTTGCTTGAGAATGGAAAACAAAGGAATAAGCTTATGGAATACCTTAGAATTAACGGCATAATGTCAAATTATGGAGCTCAATGTATTCCGGCAATGACTTATTATAATAACAAATATGGACACAAATCAGAAATAGAATACCCTAATGCATTTGAGGCTTATACATGTGGATTAGCTATCCCATTATATAGTCAGCTTAAAGAAGACCAGGTTCAATTCATTTCCAAAACAATTAATAAGTTCGTTTAATATGCTGCAAAATAAAAAAATATTTATTACTGGTGGGGCGGGGTTTATTGCAAATAACCTTATTCGTCATTATATTGAGAACAATACTATCACTGTTTATGATAATTTTCATCGTGATACGCTTACAGGAAGCGGGTTCACAAATCATCCAAATTTAAGAATTATTAAAGGGGATATTTTGGATGCCAGTTTATTAAAGAAATCTATGGAAGGGGCAGATATTGTAATTCATGCTGCCGGGATTGCCGGAATAGATACAGTTATAATTAACCCAGTACACACAATGCAGGTGAATATGATTGGTACAGCTAATGCTCTTTCTGCTGCCTTGGTTAATGGTATTAAGGATAGATTTATAGATTTCTCTACTTCAGAAGTTTTTGGTTCAATGGCCTTCCGCTCCACTGAAGAAGATAATACAGTTGCGGGTTCAGCAGGAGAAGCTCGATGGACTTACGCTGTTTCAAAACTTGCTGGTGAGCATCTGGCGCATGCTTATTACCGGCAATATGGATTGCCATGTGTTACTGTGAGGCCATTTAATATTTACGGTCCTGGACAAACAGGAGAAGGAGCAATGCAGATTTTTATAAAAAGAGCCTTGAGGAATGAAACTATTAAAATTGATGGTGATGGCAATCAGATTAGAGCTTGGTGCTTTGTTGACGATTTTATTAACTGTCTTGTGTGTTGCATTGAAGACCCAAAAGCCATCGGTCAGAGTTTCAATATTGGAAATGCAAGGGCAGTGATTACTATATTGGGTTTGGCACAAACAGTATGCAGGGTATTAAAATCTGATTCAAAAATTATGCATGTACCTCCATTATCAACGGATATAGCGATACGAATACCTGGTGTTGATAAAGCAAAAGAAATCCTTGGATTTAATGCTAAAGTAGATTTGGAAGAAGGAATTATTCAAACAGCTAAATGGATAAATCAATCTGTAATTAATTAGGAATGAATAGGTTTTTAAGATTAATAAAAAATTCATTTAATAAGTTTCAGATAAACTTGCAAGGGAAAATCGTCTTAACTGAAGCTGCTACAGGGAATTTTGTTTGTACTTCCATTCTTGCAGCTATTGCAGGAGCCAGGGTTTTTGCGATTGCAAAAGATTCAAAATTTGGATCTGTTTCTCAGATTCGAAACGAAGTTATGTCTCTAGCTAAGGAGCTAGATATTGAGAATAAAATCACAATAATTCAAAGTTTAGAAGAAATTGATTTAGGAAATATTGATGTTGTTACAAACACAGGCTTTGTTCGACCTATAAATAAATTGATAATAGACAAGTTAAAACCTGATTGCATTATTCCTCTGATGTGGGAACCTTGGGAATTCAGACCTGATGATTTAGATTTAGAATCAGCGGTCAAAAAAGGGATTAAAGTTTACGGGACAAATGAATCTGATTCCCGTTTACAGACTATGCATTATATTGGATTGACAGTCTTGTATTTTCTACTGAAAGAAAAGAGGAGCCCCTTTAGCTCAAAGATACTGGTCATCGGTTGTGAAAAATTTAATAAAGCTATTGAAGAAGAATTAAAGAAATTGAATTACTTTGTTTTCTCTTTTTTAACGGATGAATATAATGCTTCAAATATAAGTGCATATGATACAATAGTAGTTGCTGAACATACTTATCCAAAAATGATTATCGGTAATTCTAAAGAATCTTTAATTCATTGTTCATCTTTAACAGCAGACCAATTGATCATTCATATTTCAGGCAACGTTGATTTTACTACTCTAATTTGTAAACACTACCCTGATAAACCAGCTTCATTTGGTTATATGAGTTATACTACTGATTTTATTGACCCTATATCCGTATTTGATTTACATTCTGCAGGGTTGAAGGTGGCAGAAGGTATGATACAAGCTAAATCTGCAAATCTAAAGGGTTTAGAATTTAAAAATTTTATGGAAAAAGCATTCCCTGCAACTGCATTTGTAGATAAAAAATATTGGTAAAAAAAACAATAATACTTATGGGCGAAAGAATAACTGGTAAGTTTATTAGGAAAATAATAAATTTACCTTTAACTGAAGGTTATTATGGTAACAAATTAGGTTGGGTCGATGATTATTCTAATAATTCCGGGATAGATCTTATCACATTTATTGATCAAAAAAAGTATATAAAAAACGTTGCTAAAAATGCCAGAATTAGATCAATTTTTACAACACCCGAAATTTGGAACAAATTAATGAAGGTTCCATTACAACCAATTTTTTGTGATGACCCCAGATTTTATTTTTACTCACTTTACAACTATATTTCTCGGGCAAACTATAAAAATGAACCTACAATCATTGCGGATTCTGCAAATGTTCACCCCAGATCATATGTGTCAGAACACAATGTTGTAATAGGTAAAAATACAATTATAGAACCAAATGCTACTATTTTGTCAGATGTTGAGATCGGGAATAATGTAATCATTAGAGCCGGAGCAGTAATTGGTTCAGAAGGTTTTGAACATAAAAGAACCACAAAAGGAGTTTTGTCTGTTTTTCATAATGGGAAAGTTATAATACATGATAATGTGGAAATTGGAGCTAATACATGCATTGATAAAGGATTTATTAAAAATACAATTATTGAAGCAGAAGTTAAAATTGATAACCTTGTTCATGTAGGGCATAGTGTCACAATTGGGAAGAAGAGCTTTATTACAGCTGGCGTTATTATAGCAGGGAGTGTAGGAATTGGAGATAATGTATGGCTGTCTCCAGGAGTTACTGTTCTCAACAATGTGTTTATAGGCAGTAACTCATTTATAGGCATTCATTCCCTCGTTATTCGTAATGTCAAAGAGAATGCCATTGTTTTTGGAACACCAGCAATTAGTCTGAATCCTGAGTAAGACTGATTTGAATTGAAGATGTAAACTTCAAGATAAATCAAATTATTTAATAAGTCATTTATTTTATGGGTACTAAAATTTTTAAAATAGAATCATATTTGCCTGAAAAAATCTTAACCAATGCCGATTTAGCGAATGAATTCAACAGATGGGATCCGGAGAAAATCGAGAGAAAACTTGGAATAAGGGAAAGACATATTTCTTCAGATGAAGAAACTGCTGGTGATTTGGCCTTAAAAGCTGCAGAAAAAGTTCTCCAGGACTTTGACAGGAGTAAGGTTGATATGCTTATTCTTTGCACTCAAAGCCCGGATCACTTTTTACCAACAACAGCCTGTATCCTACAAAATAAACTTGAGCTTCGTACAACAATTGGAGCTTATGATTTTAATCTGGGTTGTTCAGGTTACATATACGGATTAGCAATGGCAAAGTCATTTATTAATACAGGAATAGCGAATATAGTATTATTGATAATGGCTGAAACATACTCTAAGCATATTCATCCTAAAGATTTGGCCAATCGAACAATATTTGGTGATGGAGCAGCTGCGACATTACTTGAAAAGAATGCTGAAGAAAATATCTTTGAATTCATTTTTGGAACAGATGGGAGAGGGAAAAACAATTTAATTGTTCCAAACGGTTGTTTTAGGTCTAGACGTGAACTAATAATTAACGACAAAACAAATGAAGCTGGAGATATTTTTACTGACAATAATCTTCAAATGAATGGCCCGGAGATATTTAATTTTACTATAGATGCAGTGCCCTTAGCCATAAATCAGTGTTTAGAGAAGAATTCAATTAAATTAGACGAGATTAATTATGTAATCTTCCATCAGGCAAATAAATTCATAATTGATTATCTGAGAAAAAAAATGAGAATACCTGCTGAGAAATTCTACACCAATATTTTGCTTACTGGCAATACGGTTTCAGTGACTATACCTCTTGCTTTAGCTGATTCCCTCAAACAGGGTTATGTAAAACCAGGTGATAAAGTGCTACTAAGTGGGTTTGGTGTGGGATATTCATGGGGTGCAGTTGTAATAAAAATTTAAAAAGAGAAAATTAATTATGAAAAGAAGTGAATTCATCAAGGAGATTATAAAATATTGTGAATTTGAAGGATCCGACATTAAGATGAGTACAGAATTAAGATCCATAGAAGGTTTTGATTCAATGGCAATTTTATCAATAATTGCTTTTGCAGATGAAAAGTTTGGAATAAAATTCTCCCCTCAAAAGATTCATTCTTTAACTGATTTTAATTCTCTTGTAAAGTTGATAGGTGAAAATGAATTTGAAGATGATTGATTTAGCAGGGAAACTTATTTTAGTAACCGGCGCTTCTTCAGGACTTGGAAGAGCTATTTCCCAAAAAGCCTCTATATGTGGTGCTAGAGTTATTTTGGTAGGGCGAAATCAATCTAGATTAAAAGAAACTTTAAATTCATTACATGGGAAGGGGCATTATGCTTGTTGCATAGACATTACAGATTATAATTTATTAACCAAGACCATAAAAGAGGTTGTTGAGAAGATTGGTACAATAGATGGTTTTGTAAATAGTGCTGGGGTAGATAAAACAATCCCATTTAAAATATCAAAACCGGCAGTTTTTAAGGAAATTTTTGAAGTAAATGTATTCGCCGGATTTGAGTTATTAAGGATAATTTCAAATAAAAACATAGTATCGCCAGGGGGTGGATCTTTTATCCTTTTAAGTTCAGTTTTAGGAAGACTTGGTCAATATGGAGAAACAGCTTATTGTGCGAGTAAATCTGCTTTATTGTCAGGGATAAAAGCAGTAGCTTTAGAACTCGCACCAAGAAAAATTCGTTGTAATTGTGTTTTACCAGGGTATGTTGAAACAGAATTGGTTAAAACGCTCTTTGACTCTATTACCGTTGAAACAAAAGAAAATATTATTAAAAATCATCCCTTAGGGATTGGAGAACCCGCTGATGTAGCTGCGCTGGTAATTTTTTTGCTTTCCGATGAAGCAAAATGGATCACTGGTGCAGAGTATATTATTGATGGTGGTTATTCAATTCATTAGGAACCTCATTTTAAATTATTTTTAATCGGAGTCCTCTTGTACTAAAACATTAAAATTAGCGTAGGTTAAAGATGATTAAGAGTAAAGTCTTTGTTGGTCCCGGTAATATTGCAGGAAGTGCTATGTATGTTGCAAAATCTTTAAGATTTGTTGGAATAGATGCAAAATCCTTCTCATATAATCCCCATCCATTTGGATATCCTTGTGATTATGATAATATCCTGTATAAAAATCCATTTGTTGAGCCTTTAAAAAGAAGTCTGTTCCAAAAACTTGCAATTAATAGATACACATTAAGAATTATATGGGCTATTCAAAAATTATTCTTGTTTTCTTTTGCATTATTAAAATATGATACGTTCATTTTTATTTCTTATGAAACTTTCTTCAATAATAATAAAGACTTATGGCTATTAAAGTTATTAAAGAAAAAGATAGCCTTTTTATTCGTTGGTTGTCCTGAAAGAGACCCAAGAGATATAATAAACCAGACTGACAGGGGAATTTGTTCATTTTGTCAAGATAAAAAAATGCAAAAAAATCTACACTGTTACAATGGAAATAAAAAGAAAAAGAAAATTGAATCTATTTCAAGTTATGCTGATATTATTTTTGCCCACAGAGAATCAACTTCATTTATAATTGATAAAAGCAAAATCAGGTCATTTTTCTGCGTTACTGACTCACAAATAGATGTAACGACTATTTCTAATAAATTCAATAATCTTAATCACCTTATAATTACACATCTACCATCAAATACTTTATTGAAAGGGACAAGTATTGTTGAAATAGCAATTAAAGGACTAAGAAATATTGGATATGAATTTCAATATTTTTCAGATCATGTTAGACACTCAGAAGTTGAAAGCATTTTAGAAAAAACACATATTCTGATAGATCAATTTTCAGCTGGTAATGGATTACTTGGAGTTGAAGGAATGGCGAATGGCTGTGTTGTTATTTGTCGAACATCTAAATGGTTCAGAGAAGATTTCCCTGAGCTTCCTCTTGTAAGTTGTGAGCCGGAAGAATTAGTAGATACACTTATAGATCTAATTAAAAATCGAGAAAAAATGTTAAGTATAGCACTCAAATCCTTTGAATATTATAAAAAATTTCATACGCCTGAAGTTGTTGGCAAGTATTATAAGAACGCTCTTCACTTAAAATAAGCTTTTATCTGTGGAATTTTTGGACTAATAAACGGTGAAGAATAAAATAGTGTGACCAGATTACAAGAAGTAAGTTTTGTTTTAAACCACCATGGCCCTGATGATGAAATTTATTTTTTAGATTCCTTTGATAAAAAATCATGTCAGTCTTATAAGGGTTATGTTTTGCCTCACAGCTTAATTATATCTCATATTTCTTCTGCAAACGACAATTATAACAAAGCTTTACTACATTATAGTAGATTAACTATTATTGGCCTGTCTGATTTAGGGTACCAACAAATTAATAAATATAATTTCAGTTTTTTATTTAATTTATAAAATCACGCGTCACCAATTAATAACTCTTAGAAAAGAATATCATTTTAGTGAAAAAAATTCTTATAGGATTTAGCAATACTGCAGGATTGAGCAGCAGATATAAAAAAGCATTTCAGGAGATCGGTTATGTTACAGATTTTTACTCTTATTCCAGACATCCTTATGGTTTTTCTTCTCATAAGATGCTAAGGAAATATAATAATAAATTACTTAGCTATATAAGTAGCTCAATATATTGTTTAAAATTTTTAATTAAATATGATTATTTTATTTTGATTTCGGGAGCTCATCTTTTTAATAATTTTTTTGATCTTAAATTGTACAGGTTTTTTGGGAAAAAAACCATGGTTGTTTTTACCGGTTGTGATATCCAACAACCAGAACTAATAAAAGCAAATAAAAGTATAATTTACTCTTCGTGCCATAACTGCCCTGAAGAATATATGAAATTTGTACAATGTGAACCTTTAAAAAAAATTGTTCAAACCAGATTGATAGAAAAATATTTTGATGTGATTCTGTGTCATTTCTTGAATTCAGATTCATTAGAAAGACAATACCATCATATTTTTGTTCCAATAGATACCGAAGAACTCTCAAAATATATCAATAAAACTAAAAATAAAATTCCAATAATATTACACGCCCCCAGTAATCTCCAATACAAAGGGACTAGTTACTTAAAAATAGCTGTAGAACAACTTAAAAATGAAGGATATGTATTTGAATTCAGACTAATTCAAAATGTCCCAATAGAACAACTATATGAAGAAATAAGCAAATCTGATCTGGTAGTCGACCAATTAATTCAGGGCTGGTATGGTTTATTACCAATGGAAACGATGGCCATGAACAAACCGGTAATTTGTTACATGCGTGAAGAATTATTATCAATATTACCAAATGATTGTCCGATTATAAATGCGAACCCTGAAACTATTTATTATGTATTAAAATTTTGTCTTGAAAATAAAGATTATCTATTAGAAAGGGGTAAGGCTGGAAAGGAATATGTTGAGCGTTATCATAATTCAAAAGACATTGCAAAATCGTTAATTTCATATTTTGATGAAGTAAAATAAATGTGTGGAATATTTGGAATAATAGACAGGAAAGATAAAATAAACATAACTAAATTACAGGAAGTCAGCAAAATTCTGAGGTATCGTGGCCCTGATGATGAGGGCTATTTATTAGCTTCTCCGGATGGGAAATCATGTAAATCTTATAAGGGTGATATGTCGCCTCAAAGTTTGGACTTACCTCATATTTTCTGTGCATACGTTGGTGATAACATAGCTTTACTGCATCGCAGATTATCTATAATTGATTTATCTGATTCAGGGCATCAACCCATGGGCTATGCCGACCGGTACTGGATAACTCTTAATGGAGAAATTTACAATTACCTGGAAATTAAAGAGGAATTACTCAAAAAGGGCTATGGTTTTAAATCTACATCAGACACAGAAGTTGTTTTAGCAGCATATTCAGAATGGGGCGAAGATTGTGTGCGGCGATTTAACGGAATGTGGGCCTTTGCAATCTGGGACAATAAGGATAACTCGTTTTTTTTATCGCGCGACAGATTTGGTGTAAAACCGCTGTATTACTATTACACTAACTTTATTTTTATTTTTTGCTCTGAAATTAAAGGTATAAGGAGTTATCTCAATGATTCTTTAGCTCTCGATGTGAAACAGGTCTTAAGGTTTCTGGACAGGGGTGAATTTATGGAAGGTGAAAGCGAAGGATCTCTGTTTGAAGGGATAAGACAATTAATGCCGGGGCATAATTTAACTCTTGAAAATAACAATTTAAAAGCTTATAAGTATTATGACCTGAAAATTGTGCCAAACAGAAACAAATTATCTGATAATATTGAGATGCTCAGATCTTTATTTGGGGAATCAATAAAATACAGGTTAAGAAGTGATGTTGAGGTAGGTGCATGTTTAAGCGGAGGCATTGATTCAAGCAGTATTGTTTCGTATGCTACATCTCTTTACAAAAAAACTTTTAACACATTTTCTGCAACCTGGCCCGGAGAAAGCATGGATGAATCGTTCTATATTGACAAAGTAAATCATAAATGGAATTGTGTTGCTCATACTTTTAAGCCTGATTTAATTAACCTTTTGGAAACAATAGATAAAGAAATATGGCACCAGGAAATGCCTTTAAGCGGAAGCAGCCTGCTGGCACAATGGTTTGTTATGGAACAGTCAAAAAAGGCAAATATTAAGGTGCTTTTGGACGGGCAGGGTGCGGATGAAATCCTCGCGGGATATCCACATTACATAATCACATATATAAATGACCTGTTTGTTCATCTTAACTGGAGAGAACTTTTTGCCCATAGAAGAGAATTAGCTAAAAAAGACTATAGAATATTAAGCCCAGTTAAGACACAATTATACAATTTAATGTACCGGGGAAAATATGCATCATTTTTCCCTATAAGATCAGGGTTTATTAATTTATACAGGAATACTAAAAAATACATTGCACCTTCGCAATTTAATTCTCTCGCAGAACTCCAAAAGTATGAAATTGAGAAAAATACATTATTGCCTCTGCTTCATATAGAGGACCGTAACAGTATGGCCCATTCTGTAGAATCGAGGCTTCCCTTTCTGGATTATAGAATGGTTGAATTTTGTATTAATATCCCTGCAGAACAGAAAATTCAGGGAGTTAACACAAAATATATTCTCAAAGAATCGATGAAAGAATTTTTACCTGCAGATGTATATAACAGAAAAGATAAAATAGGATTTGCAACCCCCTTGGAACAAAGGTATTTCGGACCCGGCAAAGAATTCAATGGATTTGCAGTTGATTATATTCTTAAATCGGAATTCTGGGAAATGGGACTGATAAATAAGGACTATTTAAATAAGCATACTCCTCCCAATAAAATTTTCGCGCTTTATTCTTTGGCCAGATTTATAAATAATTGGTTTTAATGGGGGCCATAAAAGACTTTTCAAAAGACACTTTAGTATATGGTCTGGGTGCAGGAGTGAAAAAATTCATTGGTCTTTTTTTACTGCCTTTTTACACAAAAGCGCTATCACCATCAGACTATGGTATTCTTGACACGTTAGGCACCCTGATTTTCTTCATCACCGCGGTTTTCAATTTTGGTTTAGATACAGCTACAGGGTATTATTACTTTATAGCTACCGATGAGAAAGAAAAGGGGAGAATTCTTTTTACAACTTTTATTTTAAGGCTAATAATATTTATCCCTATTATTTTCATCAGTTTTTCTGCTAATGCCGTTTCGGAATTATTGTTTAAGTCGAAAGATTATTTTTCAGTTCTTCTTATTACCTTTTTTCTTGTCCCTGTCTCATTAATCATGAGTGAACAGGAATTTATTTACAGGGTTAATCGCTCCCCCTGGAGATATAACATAATAACTATTTTAAAATCACTATTAAGTGTTGTGGGGGGTATATATTTAGTTATTATTTTAAAAAAAGGTGTTTATGGAGCTCAACTGGCAAGTTTCTTAAGCAGTTTAATTGTCGTCAGTTTTTCGTTCGCATGGTTTACAAGGAAAAAGTACGCTTATGAATTTGACTGGAACTGGGCCAGGCGATTGCTGAAATACGGTGCGCCATTAATACTGGCAGGATTAGCTTCCTGGATATATATTGGTTCAGACAGGTTTTTCCTGTTACATTACAGGAATCTGGCTCAGATAGGATATTATTCGATAGGGAATACTTTTGCGCAACCAATAGGTTTGATAAATATGGCTGTTCAGATGAGTTCGGGAGTGATCATTATGACAATTTACGGAAATGAAACTGATGAGAATAAACCGGAAACCAAAAAAGCCTGTAAAAAAATCCTGAATCTGTATTTAGTGGTCAGTATTTCCATTTCCATTCTGATTTCGGTTTATAGTGTATTTATAGTAAATGCCCTGACAAACCAAAAATACATTATGGGTGCACTCTCAATCCCCTTCCTTCTGTTTTCTAATATTGCATCACAATGTTTACAATTAATAGCAATCGGAATTTTCATCAGTAAAAAAACATGGCACTATACCTGGTTAATTATAGTTTCAGCTTTATTAAACTTTGGGATTAATTTTTATTTCATTCCTAAATATGGTTTTATAGGAGCTGCTTTCACAACATTCGCAGCAAATTTTGTTTATCTGTTTATGGCTTATTTTGTCTCTCAATATTATTTCAAGATAAAATATAAAATTTTCAGACTACTTGTATATTTTGGTTTAGGATTGTTATTATGTTTAATTGTTCCTTTTTCAGAATTATCATTTCATTTTCACATTATCTTTCAGATAAAAATTGTTCTGTGCCTTTTTGGATTATCATTACCTTTTTTGCTAAGTTTAATTCATTTTAGTGACCTTAAAGCAGTAATGAGTCAAATCAGGAATAAAACTTTGAAAACTTAAAATGATTGTAGGAATACATCAGCCAAACTATCTGCCCTATCTGGGCTTTTTCGATAAAATCCGGAGATCAGATATCTTTGTTATTTTAGATGATGCACAATTCTCAAAAGGAGATTTTCATAACAGAAACAGGATAAAAACAAGTACCGGTGCTAAATGGATAACCATTCCAATTATAGAACCATTCAAACCAATTAATGAAACATATATAAATTACAATGTAAAAAACGGGAAATTTGTCTGGAATGATTCCCATCTGTTTCTTTTAAAAGAAAATTATCAAAAAGCCCCATTTTTTGATACTATTTTTCCGGGACTTGAAGAAATATACTATACGCATAAGGAGAAGTTGTCAGAATTTAATATTTTATTAATAAAATTCTTATGCAGGTTTTTTAATATTTCGACACCCATTTACTTCTCAAGTGAATTAAATTTCAAAACAAATGCCACCCAAAGATTAGTTGATATATGTGAACATTTTAGAGCTGATGTTTATTTATCCGGTCAGGACGGGCCAAAATATATGGATATGTGCCTCTTTGAGAAAAAAAAGATAGAAGTGGTAATTCAGAACTTTGTGCACCCTGTATATAGTCAGCTTTTTGATGGTTTTATCCCATTTTTAAGCGCATTGGATTTTTTATTTAACAAAGGAAATACTTACATAAATATATGAGTACAAAAATTATTGCTATCGGCGCCCATCCGGATGATATAGAAATAGGATGTGGTGGAACAATTAAGACTTTTGCCACACAAAACTCTGAGATTTATTTCATTGTAGCAACTTTAGGGGAGAAATGTAACGTCAAAGATATTGGCAATCAATTTCTAAATGAAATAAGAAAAGAAGAAAGTATAAATGCCGCTAAATTTTTAGGAGTCAAGGATATTTTCTTTTTAGGATTACCTGATACAAATATTGAACATAATGGTATTACTGTGGACTTTATAGAAAAATTTGTCAATCTTATTAACCCTGATTATGTTTTTACGCACTCAAAAGAAGACCATCACCAGGATCACAGTAACTTAGCTTTAGCAACAATTTCAGCTTGCAGAAGAAGAAGGATCAATATTCTGCATTATGAATCTCCTTCAACGGCACAAAGCTTTTTGCCGGTTGTTTTTAATGATATTTCACAGACAATCGTTCACAAAATTGATGCAATCAATTTCTTTTCTTCTCAGAACGAAAAAATTTATGTTGACAAAGAGGCAATCAAAGGTCTTGCAAAATATCGTGGATATATATCGGGTTCAGAATATGCCGAAGGATTCGAATTATCAAAGTATTACTTGTAAGTTGATTCCAAAATTTGCATTTATGTTCAAGAAATTAAAACATTTTTTCAGGCTTCTCAAAAGGGTTTTATTTATTGATGTTTTAAAGTATTATTGGGTTGTTTTTTATAAATCAAAAACCAATAAAGTCTATTCTATAAGATTGTTTAATGGTTTAAAAATTACTATTATACCAAAAGCAGGAGATTATTGCACTTTTCATGAAGTATTTATAAAAGAAGACTACAATATCAGGGATAAAATATATCCTCTAAACATACTTGATATTGGGGCAAATATTGGTTTCTTTTCACTTTATGCATCAAAAAAATATGATACTTCAAAAATATTTTCATTTGAACCATTTGCTCCAACTTATAAGCGCTTAAATGAACATTTATCAGCCAATAAAATTAAAAATGTATTCACATTCCCTTATGCAGTTAGTGATAAAAAGGGGAAGGTTAATTTTTATTCAATTGACTGGGCAGGGGCAAATACTTTAAATTCAGATAAATTTGACAGTGAAAATTGCAAAATTACAGAAGTAGACTGTATTCCTTTTTCAGACATATTTGAACTTACAAAAAAAGATTCATTTGATTTGGCTAAAATCGACTGTGAAGGAAGCGAATATCCTATGTTGATCAATGCATCTGACGAATCAATATTAAAAATCAGAAATTTTATTATTGAAGTTCATACGGATAAGGTATACAGAGCTGAAGATCTGATTTTAAAGTTTAACAGACTTGGTTATAAAACAGAATATAAACAGGATATTTTGATTGCTTCGTTATAAATAACTCGCGATTTTTCTTTGCTAAAGAAAGTAATATATATTCAGCAATTTATTAAAGGTTCGGGTTATCACCCTTCTATGGATGTGTATCCCAATTACTTTACTTATGGATTTGGAGCAAGGATGGGCAGGATGTTTAAGAAATATAACATGTCCTGGGATGTAGAAGTTTGGAGGCTCGATTCCACTGTTACAAAGGTCATAGAAACAGATTTTGAAAATATACATTTTAAAATTTTCCCGGCCAGGGGTAATAGCAAATTTGGTATTTATTCATTTAAATTTATCAGGGACTTAAGGCATTTGCCACGAAATGCGATTCTGAATGTTCAAAATATCCATGGCACTTTGCTATATCAGATATTATTGGTTTCTCCTTCACACTTAAGAATAACAGCACAACACCATGGTGATTATCATCCATTTTTTGTACTTAAACACTCAACTGGAGTTAAAAGAATAAAAGCCTGTTTAAGTTTTTTATTTGAGAATTTATTATTTAACAGGATCAGGTATTTTTTTATTATTGATGTGGACCATATAAACTACCTGAAGAAGACGGTTAAAAAATTGGAAGGTAAATATACAATTCAACCTGTAGGGATAGATTTTTCAAATTATAAAGAAATTCCAAAAAGAGACGCCTGCAGAGAGCTTGGGCTCAACCCGGATAAAAAATATCTTTTTTATCTGGGTCAATATTATCATATTAAAGAGGTTGACAGATTATGTGAGGTTTATAAAAGAGTTAAGGAAATGGATGCTGATGTTCAAATGTTTGTCGCAGGCGGTAGTCCTTCTGACATATATTACAAAAATGTAATACAATGTGGCGCAATTGACTTTGGAAAAATTCCCAACGGCGAGCTCTATAAATATTATTCCGCCGCCGATGTTTATATTTCAATGGTGTTCAGACCCGACTATTTTGGGGGAATAGGATTGGCGATGCTTGAAGCAATGGCATGCGGAACACCCGTTGTATGCAAAAGTCTGGAAAATATACCGGTGAATATCAGGCAATTTGTAGGGAAAATGCCTTTGGACGAAAATGAAATGGTAAAAGACATTTTAGATATATTAACAGACACTAATAGCTACTCAAATTGCGGACAATATGTTGAGGGGCTGTATGATTATAGTGTGATCCAGAAAAACACTTCCAGTATTTATACTAACCTGATACAAAGCATTGACAAGTAAATGGAATTCATTACCACGACAAAAAAAGAAATTGATGAAAATATTGATCTTTTATTGAATGAAACTCAGTCATTCAAATTTGAAACGTGGAATAAGGATAATTTCTTAATGGATCTGCCTAGGAAATGGGAGTTAAGCATTGTTGCAAAAAGCGGCAACGAAATTGTCGGATTTTCTTTTAATTCCCAAAAAGAGGGAGCGATGCATATACATTATTTTTATGTTTTTCAAACTTATAGAAATAATAAATTGGGTGTATTAATGCTTAAGAAATGTATAGATCTGGTACGACAATATAAATTACAAATGATTACTTTAAGGTGTAACGTCTCAAATTACAGAGCATTGGAATTTTATTTGAAGAATGATTTTGCAATAGCATCTCTGGAAGGCGAGTTTTACGGCTTATATAAAAATATCGATATCGAATAGGTAGGATTCCAGCAATAAATATTATCTTCTATATGGATCCGGAAGTTGTCGGTATATTCTGATCCTGACAAACAGTTAATAGAGAAAAAGACATATGGCGCTGATCCTTATAATGCTTCTAAGCATTTTTGTTTTAATAGCCAGCAGATATCATCCTGTTTTTACATTCTGGTTACTATTTAATCTCTATTTCGATCCTGGAGGATATCAGGGTGTTTTGTTTCAGGGTAATATAATATCAATTTTAAATTTCAGTGATATAATTTTCCTTTTATGCTGGATCCCTTATTTTAGTCTTAAAAACAGAAGAAGCGTTTTTAGTGAAGAAAAATATTTAAGTCTTTTTTATAAGTACATGGTTATTTATTTACTCTATTTTGTTATAGTATACGGATTCATAATACCACAAATAAACGGAAGGGGTGATTTTATTACTTTTTTAATTAAATCAAGATTGTATTTTATGGCATTCCTTCTTGTCAGACCTATATATTACTTCGTAAAATATGGTATGGAGGATCACTTTAAAATTGTTATATATTCCGCTGCAATATGTCTCACTTTATATTTTATTAGTCTTATATCCGGATTAAAACTCATTCCTATAGCCACGGGTGACAGATATATAAATTCGGGTATAATGAGAATTACATTGTGGAATTATGGTTTATTTGATTGGGTTTTGAATCTTGCGTTTATTGTTCTGCTTTTAAAAATTAAAATCAAAAATAAGAGATTACTATTTTATTCCGGTTTATTAATGGCATTCGCAATAGTTTTAACCTTAACCAGACGCGAATTAATTGGCCGGGTTTTTAGCATTTTGATAATATTAATTATCACTAATTTTTTATTTAAATCTTATGCGAAAATACAAATCGTCAAAATAATATTACCTCTTGTTTTCTTATTGGGGCTTCTTTATATTACTTTTCCAAAATACATAGGATATGCAAGTGATGAATATAAAAGTATCGGCAGCTTAGTCACAACCGGTCTTGATAAAGAAGGCAATACAGATTATAGGCTCGCTGGTACAGGAGACGTTGTATCTATGAAAAAGTTAATTAGTGAACACCCATTTTTCGGAGTGGGATTCACCAGATATTCTTATGAAGATCTAACCAATTTTCGCGACCTTGACAATCCATTAGCAGGTTTATATGCTGGAGGCGAATTACCATATCTCGGGTCGATTGGAAAGGTGGGTATAATAGGGCTAGTATTTTTTTTACCTATGTATATTTTAATTTTAATGATGAGTTTAAAGTTGTACCGGATTATTAAAAAGAATGACATAAATATTTTTATGAAGTATAATTCTTACGAGTTAATATTTGCTGTTTTCGCTATAACCTTTACAATCAGTAAATTTACTTTCAACCTGTTTAATCTATTTGTAGAAACATATAGTCAGGCGTCCTTTATAGTATTTGTAATTATCCTGAGTATTCTGATAGCTTGTTACAATAATTTAAACATGACTCTGGCTCAGGAAAGGGAAGTTCTTAAAAATAATCAATTGGATGCTGCTATCCGCTGAATAGAATATAAACCAGGTTTTTACCGGAATCTCAATAGGGTAAATGGTCCCTTGATCTGAAAGAGATTGAGAACATGAATGAATGCAGGATTTGTTTTTCCAAAAATTCTATGATTGAGAACTATTCAATCAGGGAAATGATGCAGAGTACAGGAAATGTATTCAATTATTTTCTTTGCACTGAATGTGGTTGCCTTCAAATATCAGAATTCCCGGAAAACTTAAAACTGTATTACCTTGATTATTACACGACTGAGAGAACGTGGAATAAACTCTCATTCCTTAAAAAATATACATGGGATCTTCGTTTCTTAATAAGCAATAATAAGATCTATACACTGCTTGAGAAAATTAATTATAATTCCATTTTAGACTGGAAACGCAGAGCCGGAATAAACAGGTACTCAAAAATACTCGATGTTGGTTGCGGGAGCGGAGATATTCTATTTGAGTTCAGAAAACACGGGTTTAGTAATTTGACAGGGATTGACCCGAATCTAATCTTCAATGTTAAAAATGCCGGAATAAACTTATTCAGAAAATCAATTTTTGAAATTGAAGGGGATTTTGATTTTATAATGTTCAACCATTCATTCGAACATATATGGGAACAGCATGACACTTTGGAAAAGGCGAAGGAACTATTAGTGAAAAATGGGATTATTTTGTTAAGGATACCTGTAATAAATACAGCATTTTATACTTACAGGGAGAATTGGGTACAGATAGATGCTCCACGCCATTTTTACCTTCATAGTCTGGAAAGCATCAACCGGCTTT
>OCZT010000396.1_pt1 | contig 43292 bp, 35 predicted proteins | sample 1539031 | NCBI WGS metagenome assembly OCZT01 (sample SAMEA3539308, study PRJEB22396) | soil metagenome | biome: tundra; feature: field; material: soil | place: USA | collected 2010-05 | depth 0.15 m
TCTTCCAAGCAATCCATCAGGAATCTATCGTAGTTCCCGAAAATGTGGATGCTATTAGAGCCATGATGGAACTGGAAAGTGAAGGTGTAAAGTCAATCGAGAAAACAAATAAAGCTATTGGAATGTAAATTTCTGTAGAAATTTCAGCTGTTGAAGCTAAATTATAGCAAGATTTGTGAATAGAATTTTCTAAAATTGAAAAATTATGATCTAAATTTATTAACTGATTTTACGAAATCCATTGTTCTCTAACAGAGGAAGATAATATGGCTAAAGAATTATACAAATTACCAGATTTGAAATATGGATATGCAGACTTGGAACCTTTTATTTCCGAAGAACAATTAAGAATACACCATGATAAACATCATCAAGCTTATGTAACTAATACGAATTCAATTTTACAACTGATAGACAGAGCAAGAGCTGAAGGAACTGATTTTGATTACAAGGCAAATGCAAAAGCTTTGGCTTTTAATTTGGGAGGACATGTCCTTCATAATTATTTTTGGTGGGAGATGACTCCTGCAAACAATTCCAACAAAGAACCAGTCGGTGAATTATCTGAAATGATCAAAGAAGACTTTGGGAATTTTGAAAGGTTTAAAAAGGAGTTTACCCAGATCGCATCAGGTGTTGAAGGTTCTGGTTGGGGAGCATTAACCTTCTGCAAGGGTACTAAAAGACTCGGAATCATGCAGATAGAAAAGCACAATGTAAATATAATTCCAAGTTTCCCGATTCTAATGGTTCTGGACGTATGGGAGCACGCCTACTACATTGACTACAAGAATGAAAGAGGTAAATTTATAGATGCGTTTTGGAATATAGTCGATTGGGAAAGGATCAATAAGTACTTCAAAGATATTGAAAAATAATCAGAGTTTTGTTTCAAGACATATTTATGCCATCCTGTTCACCTGCACACTTTGAACACTTTAGAGGATTTAGATAAACCTCTTATTCATGAGTCATTTATATATTAGTATACGCAATGACAAAATTTCGGGGTTTATGAAAATCCTCTTTAGGATAGCGTTAAGGAAATTCCTATGATATTCGAACGCGTTAAATCTGAGGGTCTGGCTCACCTTTCTTATTTTATTGGCTATGAGGATGAAGCCTTAGTTATTGACCCACGAAGGGACTGTCAGGTATATTTTGACCTCGCCAGAAGAGAGGGTATGAAGATAAAATACATTTTTGAAACTCACAGAAACGAGGATTATGTAATAGGTTCTCTGGAACTTAAAAATCTTACAGATGCAGAAATTTACCATGGTCGTGGTGTAGATTTTAAATATGGAAAGTACCTAGATGATGGTCAAGAGTTCAATTTTGGCTCAATGAAACTGACTGCTTTACATACTCCAGGCCATACTGACGAAAGTACATCCTACACTCTAGTAGATCTTGATACGGGTCAAGACCCCATTATGGTTTTCACGGGAGACACACTGTTTATAGGTGACGTAGGAAGAACCGATCTCTGCGGTTCCGGGGAAGCCTCAAGACTAGCATCAAATTTGTATGATAGTATTTTTCATAAAATATTACCTCTTGGAGACGATGTAATACTCTGCCCTGCACATGGTGAAGGCTCTATTTGTGGGGGTTCTATCGCTAAAAGGGAGTTTAGTACCCTTGGACTGGAACGTATCCAAAACCCTATTCTCCAAAAAATTGAGAAGAAGGAGTTTGTAAAATATAAGGTTGAAGAACAACTCGAATTCCCGCCTTACTTCAAGAGAATGGAGCAGTATAACCTTCAAGGGCCTCCTCTGTTACAAAGATTGCCAACTCCAGAGTTTCTTTCGCCAGAAAAGTTCAAAGAAGAGGTAGAAAAAGGAGCTGTAGTTGTAGATACACGAATGCCCTATTCTTTTGGCGGGGCACATATAAAAGATACATACAGTGTGTGGCTAAGGGGTGTACCTTCTTTTGCCGGTTGGGTGCTTCCTTATAATGAACCCATATTTTTAGTTCTAGAAGAAAAAGAGCAGCTGGAAACTGCTGTGAGATATTTAATTAGATTGGGTTATGATAATATCGCAGGTATACTAAACGGTGGAATTGTTGCCTGGTACATTAAAGCTCTACCGATAGATAATTTTAATCTCATATCAGTTCATGATTTAAAAAGCAAATTGGATAAAGGAGAAAAAATCGTAATTCTTGATGTGAGAGATAAGAGAAAATGGGATAAAGGACATATAAATGGAGCTAAACACATCTACGTCGGTCATTTGAAAGATAAACTGGATGAAGTTTCAAAAGATTGGCCCGTAATTGTTTACTGTGGCACTGCTCGGAGTGCTAATTTAGCGGTTTCAATTTTGAAAAAGAATGGCTATGGTAAAGTATACAATGTCCTTGGAGGTATGACTGCATGGAAAAACGCTGGATATGATGTGGTAAAATGAACAAAATTTACTTTAGAATGTTTAATTATAGTATTTAACTCAATAAATTCTACTTTTTATCACTGAACTGAACGTTTCCTTTCGTTTTTTTCAAACAGTAATGATTTTGATACTCCCCTGAATTAATATTTGAAAAGATTTTTTCCAAATATTTTATTGAGTGCTTAAATCCTAACTTTCGCCTTTTAAGCGCATAACTTTAATTTTTTGCTAGCTGATTTTACTTCTTCCATTTGGATAAGATCAAAAAATTTCGTGGCACTTTTACGTTATAAATTCCGATGCTATTATATTTCTTCCAAGAAAGGATACAATTGAGGATTTTACTTGATAACGATTGATTATAATAAAATAAAGATCGCAACCAATGGCTATAATTGCTCCAAAATGGCTATTTAAAAATGGACCGAGCTTGCTCGATTGAGTGGGAGAACAGTTTATGCAGTCTATGTGATATCAACAGCCTACTTATCTCCGAGGGGTGGAAGTTGGGAATTGATATACGAGGAATTGAAAAACCAATGGCAACAGGCTGTAGATTATATAAACAGATTAGGAGAGGCAAAAGGAATCAACGCAGAATCTGTCCGGCTTGAAGGAAATCCTTCAGACAAGTTGAGCCGGTATGCCGATGAGGAAAAAATGGATATTATTATTATGGGCACCCTTGGAAAGACAGAATTATACAGGATGTTATTGGGCAGCGTTGCAGGAAATCTGATCCGTCATTCGAAGGTTCCTGTCATGGTTGTGAGGGAAGAGGGGGAGCCACAAGACTGATCTAAAATGAACTGCAGAGAATTTAGGTAAACCCTAAATTTTGTCATTGCGTATACTAATATATAAATAGCTCATGAAAATAAGAGGTTTATCGAAACCTCCATTATTTTTTCTTATATTTTCTATTTATGGTTAGGGTTTAGGTCAATTAGCTTTAGGTATTTCAGTAGTTCAATATGCTCTATGGATCCTATAAGTTCCATGGGTCCTATAAGTTCCATGAGCTCCACAAGTTATTGACCAGCAAACAGTTCTTATTTCGGATGTAACTGAGGGAATTCAGAATTTTTCGCACAAAAACATCTGTCTTAAAATATTTAAATACATAGAGGGTCTCGACAACTCCTGATTTTCAGAAGCCTTCGAATAACATTATATGAGTACTTGATAAATTGAGGTGTTTGTTGATATCCGTTTTAAGCTACAATGTACACTTTTCCCTTGTTAACTAAAACTACTTTAAAAATAATAGTTCTGGGATAAAATTATTATTAAAACATCATTATTATCAAAATAATTTTCGATTACTTTCCAATACTCAAATGTATAAGGATTTATCGGAATTTTTGAGAGCAAATCTAAAAACTAAGAATAATACATAAATAAAAAGATGAGTAAATAATATGTGTATATTAAGAAATATATTTAAATAAGTAAGAAGGGAAGCATTTGATTCAACTGAAAAGGATTTACGAACAATCCTCAGATCAAAATGGATTAAGGGTACTAGTAGATAAGCTCTGGCCCAGAGGACTTCGAAAAAATGAAGTCCGGCTTGACATCTGGCTAAAGGAAATAGCTCCTGATGATGAGCTTAGAAAATGGTTTTTCCATGATCCTGATAAGTGGGAAGAATTCAGGAAACGCTATCTTAAAGAACTTGAGCAAAATGAAGAGTATGTACAAAAACTTATCGAAAAAGCGAAAGAAACTGATTTGATCCTGCTCTATGCTGCAAAAAATGAACGTTTTAATAACGCCATAGTTTTAAAAGAGTATATAGAATCTAGATTAAAGAAACTATAGATAATAGATCAAATTGAACACAAGAATTATATTTGACGGATAGCTTGCAAGACGCGAACAGATTAATCCCGTACTTTTAACTCATTTTAGAAAATTTCGATAAACTTTTCCATCGTGATACAATATACCTGCCGTAGCAAAAACTAATAGAATAGGGATATAAATTGATAAATGGAGTGGAAAGGTGAAAAAGGATCAGTTGAAGCAAATTAAAGCTCTCACTTTCGGAGAGGCTCTTTTTGATATAATTAAAGGTTCAGCTCATCTTGGAGGTGCTCCCCTTAACATTGCAGCCCACCTTGCAAAATTGGGAACAAAACCGACTGTAATAATAGCAATCGGAAGAGATGAGTTCGGTAAAGTTCTCCTTACCATAACTGAATAAATGGGAATTTACACTTCATACATTTTAGTCGATGAAAAAAGACCAACTGGAACTGTTGCTGTCAAATTAAAAGATGAGAGGATCCCTATTTTCACTATCAATGAAAATGTAGCTTGGGATGCAATCACTCTAGATGAAGAAAAATTTAAGGCGCTTGCAGGAAAGGAATGGGATGCCTTCTATTTTGGAACGCTCGCTCAACGGTCGGAAAAAAACAGGAAAATGCTTAAGAGACTGCTTTCAGAAATCAATACAAACAATTTCTTCTACGATGTTAATCTGAGAGCTGGCTTCTACACAAAGGGATGGATATTATCTTTTCTTGAACACTGCACGATTCTAAAAATGAATGAAGAAGAAGCTGCGACAATTTTTGGCTTTCTTTTTGGCATCGTCCACTCCTGTGATGCTCTCTGTCGACTACTTACAGAAGAGTACCCGAACATATCCGTAATTTGCATAACAAAAGGACCTGAAGGAGCTGCAGCTTACAATAAGGGAGTTTACGAGGAAATCAAAATTATTCCAATAGAAGTAGCGGATACAGTCGGAGCAGGTGATGCTTTTTCCGCAGGTTTCCTTTATACATATCTTTCAGGATACGGAGTTTCAAAAGCCACTTTAATTGCCAGTATTCTCGGAACCTATGTTGCATCAAAGCTGGGTTCTGTGCCTGAATATTCTGGAAAACTTATAAAAGAATTGGAACTAGCTTTATGAAGGAATTAGAACTTATCTTATAAAGGCGGCATCACAAAGCCGATATTTAGACACACTCTAAGCAAATAAGGGTAAATAATATTCAGATAGGCTCTTAGGGGGAAGGAATAATAAACTCTCTGATTATCAAAAGTGAACGAATAGTTATTTTTCAGCTTTTTTATCACCTGCCCAATTCTTTTTCCGTCTCCAGGACTTTAAGGGTGATTTTCATAATCGAATCTGGATTTAGTGAAATGGAATCGATTCCCAGTTTTACAAGAAACTCCGCAATTTCAGGATAGTCACTTGGAGCCTGTCCGCATATCCCACTGTGCCTTCCATTTCTTTTTGCCCCCCTCTACAGCCATTGCCATTATTTTCATACCCCCTGAATCCCGTTCATTAAATTCTGCGGCAAGAAGTTCTGAGTCCCTATCAACGCCGAGGGTGAGCTGGGTCAGGTCATTGGAGCCTATAGAAAAACCATTACAGAATCTACTGAATTCGTCGATAAGGAGAACGTTATTTGGAATCTCGCACATAACATATACCTGCAGCCCAGTTTCCCCTCTCTTTAACTCATTTTTTTCCATCTCAGTAATCACTTTTTGCGCTTCTTCAATTGTCCTGCAGAGGGGAACCATAAGAATGAGATTTCTAAGTCCCATTTCATCCCTGACCTTTTTCATAGCCCTGCACTCAAGGGCAAAACTTTCCTTATAACGACCATCAAAATAGCGAGAAGCTCCCCTGAAACCTATCGTGGGATTATTTTCGATCATTTCGAAATAGGTGCCTCCAAGAAGGCTTGCATACTCGTTAGTTTTGAAATCGCTCATACGGACTACAACAGGTTTCGGATAAAAAGCCGCAACAATAGTTCCAACTCCTTGGGCAAGACGTTCAACAAAATATTCCTCTTTATCATAACCTCTTGTAAGTCGTTCGATTTCCCGAAGGACTTTAGGGTCTTTGATCTTTTCAGGATGTACGAGAGCCATTGGATGGATCTTGATATAGCTTGTAATGATGAATTTCAGCCTCGCAAGCCCAATTCCGTCGTTAGGGATCATGGAAAAAGCAAAAGCTTCCTCAAGATTTCCGAGATTCATCATAATCTCGATTTTAGGGCGTTTAAGATCTTTTAAATTCAGAGTATCTTTATGGAAAGTAAGAATACCATCGCATACAATACCGTCCTCTCCTTCCGCGCAGTTTACTGTAATTTCCCTGTCTGCTAGCACTTCGGTTGCATTGCCTGCTCCTAAGACTGCGGGAATCCCAAGTTCCCGGCTTACAATAGCAGCATGACAGGTCCGTCCTCCTTTGTTTGTTACAATTGCAGCTGCTGTTTTCATAACAGGCTCCCAATCTGGAGTCGTTGTGTCCGCAATCAGGATTTCTCCTGGTTTAAAAGAGGGCAGATCCTAAATGTCAGGAATCACACGAGCCTTTCCAGAAGCAATTTTGTCTCCTACACTCCTGCCTTTTGCAAGAATCCCAGATCTTTTTTCAAGTACATAGCTTTCCAGAACTTCTTTGCTTTTCTGGGATTGGACGGTTTCTGGCCTTGCCTGGACTATAAAAAGTTCTCCTGTTATGCCATCTTTTGCCCATTCGATGTCTATTGGACGTGGTTCCCCATACTTATTAGAATAGTAGTCTTCGATAGTAATCGCATACCCTGCAAGTTCAAGTACTTCTCCGTCATCAATACAGAAGCGAAGCTTCTCAGCTTCAGGAACTTCTACGTTTCGAGTGAGCACTTTGGAGTCTCTGCGACCGTAAATCATCTTGATCTCTTTGTTTCCCACTTTTTTTTGAATAATCGGCTTATATACTTCCCTGAAAGTCGGCTTGAAGACATAGAATTCATCTGGATTAACCTGGCCCTGTACGATATTTTTTCCAAGTCCGTATGCACCTGTAATGAAAACCACTCCCCTGAATCCGGTTTCCGTATCCAGAGTAAAAATAACTCCGCTTGAGGCTAAATCTGATTTGACCATTTTCATAATCCCTATCGAGAGTCCTACTTTGAAATGATCATAGTTGTTTGTTACACGGTAGGAAATCGTTCGTCCGTTAAAAGTGAGGCAAAACAACGTGAGCTGGCATCCCTAAGACCTGGATAACCCCTTACACTTAGGTAAAGTTCCCTGCTGGCCAGAAAAAGAAGCCGTAGGAAGATCCTCAGCAGTTGCTGAACTCCGTACAGCTACATCCGTATCGTCCCCATACTGCTCGCATAGACTATCATATCTAATTTTAATTTCTTCCCACAGATCGTCAGAAATCCCTACCCCAAGGATCAGGTCTCTAGCGATCTTTCCCCTTTTGGAGAGGTCAGCGACATTAGCAATATCAAGACCTTCCATTGCTATTTTGAGCTTCTCTAGAATTCCTCCAGCTTTAAGGGTGTGCCAGTAAGCTTCAACAGTTACTGAGAAGCCGTTTGGAATTTTCACCCCCTTTGAAGTAAGTTCTCTGTACATTTCTCCAAGAGAAGCGTTCTTTTCACCCACAAACGGAACATCCTCAACCGTGGTATCTTCAAACCATCGGATATACTTGCTTTTATTATCAGACATTTTCCATGAATCCCCCTTAAAATTAATTATGTACTAAATAAACGATACCGATATACATTCAAGATTTCATACATTAGTTTAGAAATTATCCAAATCAGTATGGGATATTCTTGAATGAAAAAGCTCCACTTGTAATTTATGCATCGATAACAGAAATGATTTTCTCCTATCCACGTTATTCCGGTTTGGTAGTTATGAATAATTATTCTCGTTCAGATGCGGTTTCATTCTCATAGTTTACAAAAGATCTCCAATTTCCTCTATTACCTTTTCGCTTGCAATAACTAACATGCTGTTTCCAACAAGTCCTGAGCATGTTCTATTGTCGATCATATTTTCTATGCTATCTAAAGCGAATCATGAGCTTAGTTACCTTCACTTCAGCCATAGTTGCGAAATCTGTATAAGCACCTTAAAGGCCAGAAAAGAACTTAAACAGTTCATCGTCGACGCCACTGTGAAGCATGCGTAAAATGATCCCCTTGAATCCCCAGTAATTTATCAATATCTTTGTCGATGCTTAACGTTCAGAGATTCAATGCTCCCAATGCAAAAAATAGGTTTATTGAAATTCTCTCTTTTAAATTATGACTTTTATCTGAATCTCAAATTCCGTATAAAATTTGTTCTGGAAAGAATTTCTACAAGCGACCCTTATACCAATAACTATAAATCGCTAAATATTTTCAGAGAAAATCAGTCTCAGATTCACTAGCTAGCGCATTGGAAGAAAGGATATGATATATTTTACCATACTATCCAAAAACATATATGCACAATGCTCAGGATGGAGGAAGCTCCTGTTGCAATAATTACTACAGTAGCAGTCGAGGGAGGTAAATATGTGTTGAAAAAGGTGTTATTTAGGGTTCCGTTGCAAAAAATTGCCAGAATCTGGAAAATGGCAACGTTTTATCACAAAAAGTTGCTAATTTGGTGAGGTTCTGTAATAAATCGACAATATTTATATATAACTAGAGTACCTTTTAATTTTGATGCTTCTTTTTGGACATATTGGCGTCACGTTGGGAGTATTTTTCGGACTTGGAATTTTGATACCTCGACTAAGAACTACTATAGATCCAAAGTACCTGGCTATTGGAGCCCTTTTCCCTGATCTGATAGACAAACCTCTAGGAAGAGTTATCTTTGCTTCTACCTTCAAAAACGGACGCATTATAGGTCATACTCTATTTTTTTCCCTTATTCTCTTCCTGATAGGTTTATACTTGTACAAAAAAAAAGGAGATATCAAGATTATTTCCCTCACCACAGGCTCTTTCTTCCATCTTATGGAAGATCAAATGTGGGCAAGTCCTAAAACTTTATTCTGGCCTTTTCTCGGATTGAATTTCCCCAAAGATCATGTGGATTCCACTGGAATGGAATATTTACTAAGAATGTTTGAAAATTCTTTTACACTAAATTTCTCACTTTCTTCTATTCCTGAAGTATTAGGGATAGGGATAATAGTTATTTTGACTTTACATTGGTTAATAAAAAGATATGGACAAAACAAATTCTAACTTATAGATGCATAGTTCTTTTGTACTAAAAACTATGTATTTTCTCCGTTTTAGCTTTGAATTTAAAAATATTTTTACCTAGAAATCAGAAAAATGCACACGTTTTACTATAATTTATGCAATAATTCAAAATCAAAATGTTTTTTATTTCTTGAAAGGGAATAAACTTATCAAACAGACATCAACTTAAAGATCCTACGCACTATATTTCTATATCAAAAAATTCAGAGTATAAAAATTAATTTAATTTTCAATTAATAATAGTGGGAAGATAGACAAATAAATATATAATATATGTGTACATTTGCGGAATGTTCGATGAGCTTCTAACGGGAATAAAAAAGTAAACTAATAGATGCAAAAATCAAGTTCAAGAATTAGATCTTGAGCAAATTAAATATTTGAAGTAAGGTTCAATTTTGTTATCATGAAAGGCATTGAAGAAAATTTACTCTTCCCAAACCCCCAACGAAAGAAGAAAACTGTGCAAATCACAAAGAACTATTATTATGCTTACTACAAAAAAATAACATGCAAGAAATCCAACCCTCATTCAATTTGCAGAATAGTTTCTCCAAGGAGTCCGAAATACGAAGCAAAGGCGTAGATTTGAAACTGACTCATGACATAATAAATATTAAACGGTCAAGCATTTATGATATCGCAAGGGGAGATATAAGGAAGGATACATATGGAATTATGATTTTTCCCATTGATGGGGGATCCTATCGTCAACACTAGGTAGATGGGATAAACCCATGTATATAATTCATTAAGGAACTCTGAAAGCAAGATGATTCAAAGAGCGAGAAAAATGCAAGTTTAATTGAATAACTAAAAAAAGGAATGTCACAAATGAAGGGAATCAATCACGATAGGCTATCTATCTTCGTCCTTTGCCTTCTAATCCCTACTTTTCGTTATCTTCATATTTCAATTTATGAACTCACACAGGTTTTCCTGTTTTGGATAATAGGCACGCTATATTTGTCTCCGGATTTAGATGCCAGATACTCCCAATCTAAATTAAGAATTGGACTTTTTAGATATTTATTCATTTTCACAAAACATAGAGGTTTTATGCACAACCCGATTTTCTGGATGTTCATTTGTGCGATAATGGGATACTTTGGATATTTGGGCGCAGGCCTTGGAATTTTAGGATCAGGATTGGTTCATATTATATCTGACTATGTGTTTTAATTAGAACAGTAAATTGTCACTTTTCGTATATTTTCCCGCCAGGAAGAAAACCAAGCCATTAAGGTAATCAATGCCTTGAATTCATCATCTATAATGAGATCCATCCAAAAGTCCACCAGTAATTTCATAAAATTGATTTTGGCTATACATGCTATTTTTTCAATTTGGTTATAAAATTTCATGTTAATGAACCCGTTTTACTTTTGTTTGATCGTCAGTCCATAAAGGACATAGTCCTCATAACATATAACTAGTTATATATTATTAAGATGACTCAAAATCTGAATTGTGAGTTAACTGGAAACTTCAATCTTATTCACATGTCTCGGTCTTTTAAAATTGTAAGGCTTTTTCTCAATTAAAAATCGATATCATAAGAATTTAATTGATTTACCGATATGTTTCTTACCATTTTTCCCTTGACTGTAAGTAATCTGTCAAATACTCCATTAAATTCTGGAACGTTCGAGTTTTGAAACATAGAGATAGAAAAAATAGAATTTTTTAAAACGATTAGTACTTATGCATTTGAGGCATAAAATGGATCGTGAATTGGGGTAATCTTTGATGATATTCGATAGCTATCGCTACTCTTATACTCGGTTATGTGATTATGAATAATATATAGGTGACTCATGAAAATCGAATATTTATTGAAATCCTCAACGATTTTATATAACAGAGTTACAAGCCAACATATGTTATAGGTTTCATTCTATCATAAATCTTGTAAAACTTCCATACGCTTCTAAAATTTCTTTTAAAGAGAGTGAAATCTCGAAATCTTTCCCTCTGATTTCCAGGAAGTCTCCTCCGACCTTGCCGATTACAGTATAAGGTATAGCCTCTAGGATTTTCTGTACAGCTTCTGGCTCGGCTGTAGCAAGCAAAGCTCTTGCGGGTGATTCTGAAAACAAAAGCTCATCAGCCTTCATTTCTCCAATTTTACTCAGATCTATCTTTGCACATAATTTTTTGCACATCCTTGCGAGTCCAACACCGATTCCTCCTAAGGAAATGTCATGAGCCGAACTAAGTTTTCCACTCTTGGCAGTTTTGATTATAGCTTTTATTATTTCGGGGGCGTTTTTTGGGACTGAAGGCACTTTTCCTGTGTTATTAACTCCTAAATAGGCATAATACTCAGAACCTCCCATTTCTGGGGTAGTTTCTCCCACCAGGATAATTGTATCCCCAGATTTTGCAAAGAACCCTGATGGAAGAGAGGTTTCGAGATCTATTTTTCCTATCATCCCTATTGAGGGAGTAGGGGGGATTGAAGTTCTGAACTCATCGCTTTCGTTGTAAAGAGATACATTTCCTCCTACTATCGGAATAGAAAGTTCCCTAGCTCCATCTCCAAGGCCAGATACAGCACTTTTGAATTGCCAATAGATTTCTGGACTTTCAGGGTTTCCAAAGTTCAGACAATTTACAATGGCTAGCCCCTCTGCACCTTTCACTGCAAGGTTCATAGCATTTTCGATAATTGCCGTTTTTCCTCCCGAATAAGGATCAAGAAGTGCAGCTCTGGGTTGGCAGCCACAGGAGAGTACGATTCCTTTTTTAGACGTAATCCTAAGTACTCCAGAGTCTTCTCCGGGTTTGACAATTGTCCTCAACTGAACCTCATGATCATATTGTTTGTAGATCCATTCTTTCGAGGAAATGTTATGTGAGGACAAGACTTCCAAAAAAGCTGTCTTTAAATTTTCCGGAGTTTCATATCTTTTGCCCTGTCCTTTAATCTCGAGAACAGGAGCCTGGGAAAATTTCTCACAGGTAGGAGCCCCTCCAGTCAAAAAATATATCGGTAGATCTGCAACGATTTCTCCTCTAAACTCAACAATATATCTGGGTTCTTCTGTCAGGTATCCCACTACAGCTCCATTAAGGTCATATTTCTCTGCCAGAAAAAGTACGTCATCAACATTTTCAGGGGATACTTCAAAGAGCATACGTTCCTGAGACTCGGAAAGCAATATTTCATAGGGTTTCATGTCGGGTTCTCTCTGAGGTACGGCATCTGTAATAATATGAACTCCTAAACCTCCCTTTGCAGCCAACTCCGAACTTGCTCCGCCCAAGCCTGCAGCTCCAAGATCCTTGCAGGATTTTATATAGCCATTTTCTATGGCTTCCAGGGTCATTTCTACAAGAAGTTTTTCTGAATATGGATCTCCGATCTGGACACTGGAACGGTCTTCGGCTTCTGCTGATTTACAGAGATCTCTGGAAGCAAAGGAAGCTCCACAAAGCCCATCCTTTCCAGTGCTTGAGCCTGCAAGTACAAGCTTGTTTCCGGCTTTTTGTGAGCTAGAAGTTACGATATTTTCTTCCTTACCGAGTCCTACTGCAATTACATTCACCAGCGGATTTCCACTATATCTCCTGTCAAAGAAAGTCTCACCGTTGACTACAGGCACTCCTATACAATTTCCATACCCTGCAATTCCCTTGATGATCTGCTCGAAAAAAAAGATATTTTTTTGGGTATCTAGAGGCCCAAGGTAGAGGGGGTCCATCAGGGCTATAGGGCGAGCTCCCATGGAAATTATATCCCTTACAATGCCTCCTACACCGGTAGCTGCTCCGTTGTAGGGGTCAACATATGAAGGATGGTTGTGACTTTCCATACCGATTGCTAGCACATATCCATCTTCGAATTTAATTACTGCGGCATCGTCTCCGGGGCCGATAATCACGTTTTCTCCCTTAGTATTGAAGGTTTTTAGGAGAGGGGCACTTGAGCGGTAGGAACAGTGTTCGCTCCACATATTTAAAAAACAGCCCTGTTCTACCAGGGTAGGCTCTCTCTCGAGTTCTTTTGTAATGATCTTTATATCTTCTTCAGGTAACATTGCATTGCCTCTGATTCTTTGAGCATTTCTTTAATCCCGGATATTGTTCGTGAGTTATTGATAAAATATGAAAAATGAATATATTTCACATTTTTTGGGAAAATGTTGAGAGAATCTCATAACTACAATTTTCAAAAACTCATGAACATGACAGGATTATAAAGCCTTGATTTTTTTCTGATAATCATTTTCTGAAAGTTCAGAGCTTTTAGTTAGCTTTAACAGAGTATGCCGACATAAAGGGATAAGAATTAGATAAATATTTCTTTGCTACCCAGATTGCTCTTCATGAGTGCACAGTCTTTTTCCTTAAGCTCAAGGAGAAGAATTTGTAGATTTACAGATTTCGCATATTCTTTCATGTTTACCATGGTAATGATATTGTATAATACCTGTAGCTATTGGAACTCATACCATCAAAATCTCTCTAAATTTTTCCCATAAATGTGAATCCACTAGTTTTTCAGATTCGATCAAGATTCAGGGACAGGCCAACTATCTAGTGTGATGAAAAGGAGTGAGTAAAACAAAAAAGTATATATGATAAAAAATAAAGTGAATACAATGTTATATTTGCTGAATCATTTTTTCCACTTTTGCTCCGGTTTCGGTCAGGAAGTACATTTCGTCCTTTTTTGCAATTAATTCTTTTTCCTCAAGTTCCTGTAGGGTCTTTGCAATAGTTGGAGATACAACTCTTAGAGTTTTAGATATTCTTTTTTCTTCCATTTTTCCTTTTGAGGAAAGTAAGGAGAGCACTTTTTGTCTGACATTATTTCCGTTCACAAAACCTACGAATTCATTCATAAAATACTCCAGTATATTGATATTAGTATCGAATAAATTTTAATATAATTCTATCTATAATTTAATTAGATATAGTGTGTGATTAAACCGAATATAGAGAAATTGAATTCAAGATATATTTAACTTTTTGCTGTAAGTAATTCTGAATCTCGTCAGTTCCAAAACTATTTCTACAAATCAAAATAGAAATATATAAATTATTTAAAATGATGGAATCGTTGATTATGACAATAAAAATGATTCCACGTCTAGTATGTACACATTTTGTCCACTGTCCGTATCCCTGAATTATGTCCTGAATTTGACAGCATCATAATTTGAGACATGTCGTTATATTTCTTATTTTTTTCTTTTCGGGTCCATTATTCTTTGATTTCAAAGATAGCTATGCTATTTCAATTAATACTCTTTTTATGAGTATTCATCTATGATTTTTTTTTCAGCCTATAACAGATAATTTAGAAATCTTCCTTATTATGATGCTGTTGCTGAGTTTACTAGCATGCTTGCAGAAAATATTATCTAAGTCTTATCTTCAATTCCATAGCCTGTTTTTTCCAGTATTTTCTGCCTCCTTTACAGCGTTTGTTTAAACAGAAATCTTCTTCAGAGTTTTTGCCGTCTTCTTTTAACCTGAAGATTGCCCAACCGCATATTTCACAGGTTTCGTGAAGCATAGTCACTTTTCCTATTTTGGGTACTGAATGCGTGTATCCACAACGCTTTGTACATGCCAGGAAACGGTTGTCTTTGTAAGTGATAAGGAACATCCTTCCATCACATTCCGGGCAGAGTCCGACAATTTCCGGAGGGTGACATTCCTTTTCAAGATCGCATTTAAAGCAGGGCCCTATGCCTACAGCCCAGTTGTATTTAGTTCCTACCTTCAGAACAGCTACTCCTTCCTTTTTACATTCCTTGCTCCGGAGCAGGGTCAAAGCCCCCGTTTTTGGCAAAGGATAAGCCGTTCTACAGTCTGGATAACCTGTACAACCAACAAAGCGTCCTGAATCCGTCTGTACGATCCTTAGTACATGTCCACAAGTCTTACAGGTCCCGATATAATTTTTTTTATCCTCAAGAGCAGCCTCATCTTTAATAGTACCTGCTATGCTGAAAGTCAGCTCCTTTTTATTTGCTTCGAGCTGGGCATACATTTCCCTGACCAAGGCAGTACCCTCTTCAAGAACAGCCTCAAATTTTTTCTTCCCATCTTCTATTTCTTGGATCAGCGCTTCGATCTTTGCCCTAATATCTGGCCTGACAAGAATGGGAACAGTGAGAAAAAGCCCTTCCATAAGGGTAAAACCTGTATTCAAAATCGAAATAGTTTTTCCATTGGTCTCGAAGTACCCTCGTTTTTTGTTTGTTTCGATATGATTTGGAGCTGTGGCCTTTGTTCCAATTCCATGTTTATCCATAAGTGTCAGAAGTTCGGCTTCGGTCAGTTTTTTTGGAGGGTTGGTCTTGGCCTTTGTGTTGCTGAGCTTTTTTATCCCAACCTTTTGTCCCTCCTCTACAAAAGGGAGAAGCTTATCTTTTCTGTTCTCAAAGGGATATATTTCAAGCCAGCCTGAATTTTTGAGTACTGTCCCTGCTGAGTCAAATGGATCTTCCTGCACGAGCAAGTGTAGGTGGGTCTTCTCAAAAATTGCTGCAAGCATGAGATTAGCCAGGAAGTGCCTTACTATAAGGTCATAAATATCTGATGCTTGAGGGATGTTTACTGCAGAACTTACCTCTCTTCGCGATGCGGCTCTTATAGGATGGATAGGAGGGTGGTCATGTCTATCTCTATTTCCATTTTTCGGGATTATAGGAGCTACAAGGATAGATTCGGCAAAAGGCCTGTACTCATTTTGCCGCGCAAAATCAAGGACAATGGACTGGAAATCAAAATCATCTGCATATTTATTTGTCTCTGTTCGAGGGTAGCTGGTGAATCCTGCAAGGTAAAGATGTTCTGCAACCTCAAGTGCGATTTCCGGGCTGATTCCAAGAAATTTTGAGGCCCTTTTTAGAAATTCAGTGGTATTCAAAGGGTTTGGAGGACTTGTTTTTGTTTCCTTTACGGTCTTTTTTGCAATCAATCCTTCTTTTGTTCCTTTCAGCTTCTTGAAGATCTCAGCAGCTTTTTCTTTTTCATGAATATTTCCTGCCCTATGGGAACCTTCGAATTCCCCTCCTTCTGCAGAGAAAATTGCTGTAATTTTCCAGAAATCCTTTGCCTGAAAAGCCCGAATTGCTTTTTCTCGTTCGTAAACAAACCCACATGTCGGAGTCTGGCACGGGCCTATTGAAAGAATATCTTTCGTCCTTGCCTTTTCCCTGACTGAAAGTGTGACAAAACGAGTAAATGCCGCGCCCATCTTCAGATCTAGAATTTGCCTGGCTTCTGCAGCCATTGCCATGTTATAATCTGGTTCCACCAAGCTCTCGAAAGCTTTCTTTACCTCTTTTGGAGAAAGGGCTGAAAAACGTGCCCTTGCGATCTGCACATTTGTGACTTCTTCAGCAAGGGTTTTGGCTTCAAACCCTATATTTTCTCCTTCTCTATCAAAATCGCAGGCAAGGATTATCTTTTCCGCCTGTTTTGCAAGATTTTTTACTGCAGAAGCATAATTCGCTCTTGTAACGAATTTTATGGGGTCAACGCCAAGGAGTACTCCCGGATTAACTTGGTTCCATTTATTATACTGCTCTGGAAAATCATAATTCATAATGTGTCCGGATAGTCCCATTACCAGCCAATCTTTACCTTTCCATTTAAATTCATATACCGGAAGCCCTTCTACCTCCATTTTCTTCGTATCTCCATCGCCCAAGATATTGGCAATTTGGGCTGCAGCCCTATTTTTTTCTGCAAATGCGACGACTGTCATGTGAATTCCTTGACACTGCTATTGAAAATGCATTGGGATATAATGTAGTATAAGCGAGGAAATATGTGCGGGAATTTAATATGGATAGCGTAAACCAAATCAGGAAACTAATCATCTTATAAACCACTTAACTTAATTATTCTGCATATTATAAGTTAATAATTATATGCGCACAAATATTATATGAAGCTAAAAATTAATAGAAAATGTATAGCAAATTTAAAACCAAATGATTTTTAGTGGAAACATCATAATATTACTTTCTTAGAAATATTTATTGTAGAATTATATGTATTTCAAAGGAGCTTCTAAAAGTACAAGCATGTGGAAAGCATGGACTTCTCTGAAACAGGGGTTGTAATTAATATTATTTCAGAACTGCAAATGGGCTTTGAGAGCACTCATTATCTACAGCAACGATCATTTATCATGTGTTAAAACTTAGTTTTTGAAATTCGATGGGATCGATTAGTAAAGTGAAATAAAAAGTTGAACCTTTGCCTAGTTCAGATTCTACCCATATACCTCCATTATGTCTTTCTACAATTCTGGTACAAATCGCAAGCCTTATTTCTGTTCCAGAGTATTTCACTCTGGTATGCAATCTTTTAAATATTTTAAATATTTTTTCCGAATAATGCAGATCAATACCAATTCCGTTATCCTGCACTGAAAATACCAATTCACTCTCCTTTTTCTCTGCAGAAACGTGAATTTGTGGTGCCTCGTTACTCTAAAATTTTATTCCATTGAATATCATATTCTAAAATAATTGAATCAGCTGGGTAGAATCTGTCATTACATCAGGTAAAGGATCATGAAATATAGTAACTTTATTATCTCGTATCATCAATTTTAAATTGGCGAGTGCCTGATGTAAGATAAATTCACAATTCGTAGTTTTAGGCTATTTGGCACTTCTAGTCACTCGAGAGAACTCTAAAATATCATTTATCAAATTTTGCATACTTGAAGCCCTGTCAACAGCAAAATATATGTATTTTTCAGCCTTATCATCAAGATTACCCTAATATTTCCTTTGTAAAAGTTGCAAATGATTTGTGATCATTATCAAGGTTCTTGTAAATCGCGAGACGAAACATAAGCAAATTGTTCCAATTCTTCATTTTATCGAGTAAATTCTTCTAATTTAAATTTTAACAGTCCTCCTGCTTTTTTTTGCTCAATGATGTCACGAGCATAAAGATTAATGTAGCCAGATTTGGGTAACGGAGCGAAATTTATAATGTATGTGTTATTGGTATATTTGTACTCAAGTACACTTTGGATACCGTCAACTAGGGTTGCAACGGCCACGTCTGCGATTGCGGGAGAGGCTTTCTGATTGATAGCACTACGTCAATATGTTAACAAAATACAACTAGCTGGGTTGGCGTAGTTGATGATAAGGCCTTTGCTCAAGCGTATCACAGGATTGGGATTTTCCTGAGGCAGAAGTGATACCGACTCTCGTTCCATCTCCAATCTCTTGCGTTCAGTGATATCCTAAATAGTTCCTTTAATTTTAATAGGGATATTTTTTTCATCGAAAATAACTTTAGATTCTATATGGACTTCCATCTCTTTTCCATTGGATAACATGATCCGATAGTCGATGACAAGAGCTCCTCGTTCAAAGCTTTTTTAACGGCATCATCCACATAATCTCGTTCGTATGGGTGCACATAACTTAAAAATGAGTTAAAAGTTACGCCGAATTCTTGTGGACTAAGCCCAAAATACGATATGTCTCATCAGACCAAGATACTTCATCAGTCACAATATTCCAATCCCAACTTTTAATGTGAGATGTTTTTGAGCTTTAGCAAGACTTTTTCCGCTTTCCTTCAACAAATTGAAAGCTGTTTCAAGTTCATTTGTACGTTCTTTAACTAAGTTTTCTAAATTGTCAAGTGTTTGTTTTAACTTCATTTCTGCTTGTTTTCGCTCTGTAACATCCAAGGTTACAGCAACTTCGCCGAGACAACGTTACCCTGTTCATCGCAAATGAGCCTATCAATGTAGAAGACCTCCTGCACCGTCTCAAACAACTCGCGGTACTTTGCTTAACTTTCCCGCAATGCCTTCTCCGCCTTCTTAATTTATGTAATGTCTCGAACAACGGATACAGATTTAATGAGATTGCTTTTTGGATCTCGCACCGAAGAGGAATTTACCTGTCGATGTTGCAACTCTCTTTTAGCAGGCAAGCGGATGATTTGTTCCTAATTCCTCACGATTTAACCATGCAGCGCGCTTAGGGGAGGAGATTTATCTACTGGGCGAAAACTGCCATCTGGTCGATAAATTTCCGGATTTTTGGTAAGTTGTTCCAACTCGATATCTCTATCGGGGTCGATGCTGAGCTCGTTGAGACCAGCGGGATTGATGAATATATATTTTTGGATTGGTGTCTGCAAAACCAAATTTCATCGTCAATGCTGTTGATCAATGCGAACAGTAGGTATTTCTTTTGTTGAACACTCCTTAGCAGTCGGCTTTGTCCCTCTTTAGCCTGTTTTTGTTCTATGGTGTCTAATAACGTCAAAATTATTTTTTTATCCAGTATACTTTCAGGATCTTCGCCGACAACTGCACAATGTAAACATTGCCAGATTTCTTGTAAAACTTCTGTTCCCATCCGTGCAGGTAGCCCTTTTCCCGCAACTCTTACACGAAGCGACCTGCAGCCTCGACAGTCGACCAAATGTGTATTGCCCTGGTGGAATGGCCAATCACTTCTTCCCGTTGTAACCGTTCAGAGCCACCCAGGGATTATCTATGTCCAGAAAACGCCTACCTTCGAGACGGGTAAGCGCGCTGGAGGCTGGATTGTCTGGGAAAGCCTTGGCAAATTTTTCCTCAGAAAAACGCAATGCTTTTTCTGCCAATTCACGCTCATTTTCCAACCTTTTTCTATAAAGAGCCTGCACAATCGCTGGCGTGATAATTCGAGATCCTTTTGCTGCTCGCAGTTATACCCACCTTCACGATTTGCGACTGCAAGCGAGCCCTTTATTTTATCATCTAAGACTAGGGGCGCGCCAAGAAATAATTTGAGCAAGCGATGACCGTGCAGCAGGCCGATACTGTCTAGATATGACGACGGATCGTTAGTAAAAAAGCCGTTCTCGTTGCTAATAATACTGCCATATAAGCCATGTACGAAAACATTTTTCGATGGACGACGATACCCAGTATTGTCATATATCAAGCACTATTCCCCTCCTATGTCGCTGATCGCAATATCGTGCAGTAGTACGTCATCACCAATTAAACCAATGAACTCAATCCGACTTCCGGCCAAATCTAAAGCTACCGATAGACGTTCATTTCCCAAATATTCTTCTGTGTTATCCTGTACTACAATGCTGAAGATTCGGTTGATTCCATCAAGAATACAGTTGTATATGAGCGCTATTTCGACTTCGAATTTATCCTTAAGTTTAGTCCGCTCATTCTCGGTACTTAATGCCTGATTAGCTTTGTCCAGCTCAGCTGTCAGTTCTAGGACTTTGATCTTCAGTTCATCGGCACTCCAACGATCAGAAATAGTCATAATTCCTCAATTCTGCTTTAATCAATATTCTGCAGATATATACAGATGTATATTCATAGTCTAATTATTTTTAATTTTACTTTTATCACTAAATTGGAACTAGATTTTCTCGATCTTTTTTGTTTAGCAGCTGTTCTATTTTAATCTGATACTGTTATGATTTTGTATACAATTAGTTATCAAAGATTCCTTGCTAATTTTATAAATATAGGATATAAATATAGTTACTTAGTTGCAATACAAAATATGTAGTGATTGAAATTGTTAGGCAAGCCTTTAGAGATTCTTTCAATTGGAGAAAATAAAGGAGATATTGGATTAAATGAAAAATTCTTCGAAGATACAAAAATTCGAATCAATCTTCATCTGCAGAAGATAGAGAAGAAGCAGTGCGTTTTTATGGGGCACAGAAAAGTTTATAGGCTATTCACGCCTAGATATAATTTTTTTGGATGGAGAAAATATTCATATATTCACTAAATATTATAATGATCTGGGACGTTATGATTACGCAGATGTTGTATATTATAACCAACGATACTCGAACCTAATAAATAACCCATCTTTGATGAATTCTCTTTCTTGGCTCACCTGTAGTTTTGGGGTAAAACCATGGCATACTATTTTTTCGAGTATTATGATTATATTATTATTCTTTATTAGATATACAAACCCCATTAGTTTGGGAGAAAAAGGTTTTATCTTGGAATGTATCTCTGGATAAAGCGAGTAATAAGATTATATCGTTTAGATTAGCTTTGAACAAACCTGGTATTGTAAATAGCCTGGATCCGAACCAAAAAGCCATAGTATTAGATCTTATTTACTATAGTATTGGCACGTTCGCTTTACTAAGCCAAGCCAATTGGTATCCTAAGAATAACTTTAGGAAATGGGTCACTTTGGAAGGGGTTCATGGCTATGTTCTTCTTGCAATTTTGGTAGCCATTATTACCAGGGTGTTACCTGCCCCCAGTAAATGCAAAAAATAGCAAAAGACACATAGGTAAATTTCCAATAATTTTGCTATTAAAGAAGAATAAACACTTCTTCAGCAAGCTCGAGATAAACTCTCTAAGATTAATCTTTTAATTGATTGGAAATCCATTTGTATCATTTTTGAGTCGATGTTTTTTAACAAAAAAGTTCTTAAAGATAGACACGAGACCGAAATATTCATTATATGTAAAGTGCTTTTTTATAGCAATTGTATAGTCTTTACGACTTTGAACTTGAGATACAAAGTATCGATTGAATTTCTTTCAGAAAATATGACGATTTTCCTGAGCAAATAGCAGACAGTAACACAGTCTAGTTATGAGGAAAAAATTATTGGTGACTGCAAAGAAGAATAAATATGGGACATTTGAAATGCCAATTTGATTACCTTGGTTTGAAAATAAATAAAGGAAAGATTAAGGACAATACTTTTATCCATTCAAATTCTGTCCATACAAAAATGGATCAACCTCGAGAAAAATGAAGTAAAAAAAGGCAACCAGAGATTGAACTTAGGTAAGAAATGATATATCATATTTTGAGTACAAACTGCATAGCATAAGTGACAGGGATTATGAACTGATCAGAAAATTCAAAACGATAACTACACAACATCCTGATTCTAGTTAGATTAATAAGTAACAATTAGGCTACTTACAAGGATATATGATACTTTGGAGCAAAATCAAAAGGTTATGATTCAACAATGGAAAGAGCAATAAAGAGTGTTTTCTTAGAATGAGTAACATAATTGAGAGGCAAGAGGATCATCTCTACAAGAGCTCCATGCTAAAGAGATTGTGCAGTAACTAAAAAGAGATTCAGAGTGGAAAAGTTTAGTCATTACTATTCAAGGAGTGAATCTAAAGATGTTGTATACAGCTTTTTTATGATCTCTATAAATTTATGACATTGAAAATAAATGGCGTATTTTGAGGACATCGGAAACTATCTTTAAAATCAAAAAATAATGAACCAGAATAAAAATATGTTCAAATAAATAAAGCCGAGAGAAAAATTGGATAGAATTCCGCGAAGAAAAAATTAAAGGTAAATAATTATATTGTATAAATAAGTGGGCACCGAAAATATGTAATAGATGATCTGATACAGATGTCGGTCAAAGATGGGACACTGCCTCTGATGATGGTGCCAAAAGCAAACTTATTTTAAAAAGAAGTGATTATTTAGTGAGTTAAACGAAACAAAAAAAGGTGAGTGTTAGTCTAAGCTCGATCTAATGGGTGCAGGCTTCGTGATTCTCCACAAGCATATAGAGCTCTTATAATTTCGATGTCGAATCCAGCTGCAGGCAATTAGGTATGCTCATGCTCCCATTCTGGATATAAAAGATTTATTCTAATCAAATATTTTCATTTGCTTATATATTTCTTCTTCTTGGTTTCCAAATTTTTAACATCGTTTTTTAATGACATAGGAGGTTTTACCATCACCAACAGTTAATCGCCCTAAAATTATTTTTAATCTCAGGGCATTCTTTAAAGATTCCTCTTGATGTGATACATTTATATAATCTGCACCACTCTTAAACTAAAATATTCTGGTTCAGTCTCAAAGAAAAGATGTATATGATCATCCTTAGTAGGGATGAATCAAACTCAAACAGTCAATTTTAACAATTTCAAAGCATATTAATCTCAAACAATTGATTACTTCATTGACTTCAAAAATCCAAATACTTCATATGAAAAAACAATGTGGTGTTCTATTCCATAAATGCAATGTTTTGTATGAATTAGTTCCATTTAATGGTACAAAGGTAGCTTAAAAAAATTCCCATATAAATTGTTTATCTTCAAAAAATAAAATAAGCATCTGTTAGATGTTTGTACCCAAATTGATTGAATAAAACCAAAAAAATATCTGGGTAATATGATAGGAAAATGATAACAATTTCTAAGTCCCTTTATTTTGAGAAATTATCCATTTCGCACCATTTGCATTCCCCCTCCCAAACCTTTACCTTCAGAGGGAAACCGAACCTTTCCAGAAGGTTTGAGTGAATGCGCTGGCAGATATATTCAGAACTAGGGAACTCTATTAGTTCGTTTAATAAAATATGATCATACTCCGTAAGAATTTTTTTTACACCTCTTTTCAGGTCATAAAAATCGATTACCATCCCATTTTTCTGTATCTCTCCCTCTATTAAGACCTCTATTTTATACGTGTGGCCATGTACTCTCCCACATTTTCCATGTCCTGGGAGGTAATGGGCACTGTCGATGTAGTCAATGACTCCTAATCTCATTTTTGTCATCCTATGTACTCCATTTTAGTCAAGAAGTTTTCCTATTATAAAGTTCCCTCTTTCATTCTTCCCTCATTAATTTTTTTATTATTTTCAAAGTTTTGAATTGATTGCAGTCAATTGATAGTCAAATTAAAGGTAACTTTTTGCAATCCCAAAAGGTATTAAAATGTATCTTCATTATAATATAGGCTATAAGCATCCCCACAGCTTGTGGGTCTGAGGAATTATTCGTGTGTCTATAAGTTCAAGCAGACTTTTCTGTAGTTCCAGGATTTTTTGTACTGAAGCTTTCGTAAACTGCTGAGTTGTTGCCACGTTACCAATTGGAGTTTCAGGTTGGAGAATTAAGCAAGATACATAAGTTGCTATAGCCTCTGCAACCATGATTACGGTTTCAAATTTAGTATCTCTGCTTACAACTATTTTGCAAAAACAATCTCTTGAATTAGTTTTTCTCAGGAGCATGAAACACTTTATTGAATTTTCCACATGGATTTCCCAGGTATCAGGGCTAATATTCTGGATGATTTCAGGAAGTTTGAAATCTCCGGCAACATAAGTGACCTTCCCACTAATTTTCCTGGCTTGTTCAGGTAAAGTCATATTGGATTCCATGTAAAGTGGTAAGGATAAATTTAGTTTTTCTATGAAATCTGTATTCAAGAGAGGTTCTCCTCCTGTAAGGGACACTGAATGAATCTTTTTGAAAGGCTGCAACATAGCCTCCAGTTTCTTGATACTTACAGGGTTCGGAATTTTTTCAAAGTTTCTACTTCCTTCCATCTTCTCGTAATTGCAGGTATCTATAACTGCAAAATCCGTATCACAATAGTTGCAATTGAGGTTACAACCTGAAAAGCGAACAAAAGCCTGCCTCACGCCTACATATGGGCCTTCTCCCTGTACAGAGCAGAATACCTCCCTTATAGGAGCAAATTTATAGTTCGAGGTGGACATCTATAAAACTCACAAGTTGCTAAATTTCCTAATGTTCTTTTCAGTATCTCAAAATCAAAGATTTGGGCTTCCCTACCGCCTGCATGAAGATTTCGATTTATTTATCGCCTATTATGCAGCCTTCTTTCATATTCTCATAGATGTCTTGAAAAAAGTTAATTCCATAATGAATCTTCTGGAAATCGCAAAGTTGCAGGCAATAGATTACTAGTTTTTTCCTTAAATGAAAAAGTTATTTCCATAATCTGTGGTTTGTACTCCAGGCAAGTTTTTAAAAGGAGGGTATGAAGACGCTGCTGTGCACAAGCCAGCTTCATATCGGTGGGTCAAATTTTTTGATGATAAAACTTATCCATATATTCGGATCAGATTGACTCTTTGTTTATCTGTCTTCAAGGACAATTATATGTTATATTTTTATGCCATATGCACTTCTGAATACTAAAACGAAGTTTTTTAAATCTCAAAACTATTATAGCTCAGTGAGTGGAGATCTGGCTTCAGTAATATTCAAATTTCTCATGCAAGAAAATTTATTTCATTTCTTTAATAAAGAATGTGGTACTCTTGATCCTTCGAATCCCCACATAATAATTCTTCAAAATTCCTAGAAATAACATCTAAAAAGCAAAAATCGAAAGGCCCTTTAAATCACTTTACAAGTGCTTTTGCAGATCTTCTGATGAAGCGTCTCTTGTGACCTGATGAAGTGAAGCGTTGCGCAGGCCCTGGATGTGCTTTTTGTGCCTGTGATCTTTGAACCTTAATTACTTTTCCTTTTCGACCTTTTACCTTAACCCAATTAATACTACCGGTTTTGCCCATTATCATTCCTCTTTATCTTTTAATTTTGATTATCTTTGAATTTATTAGTAACTTGTCACGTATTGCATTTCCATGAGTCATTAATTGATCAACCAACACTACATATTGCCGTCCATTTTTCTCTTTAGGCAGCTTTCAACAAATAAACATTTCTTGGTTTTGTAACGTTAAATTCATGATTTCCAATGTTAGCTGGAATATTCAAAATATTTTGAAGTCTGAAAATGCAAAATCATAAATGTAATCAAGTCTTGGATTTATCATAAAGAGAAATGCTAGTAGTTAAATGTTACGGACATAGGCTGAAAATTGACTATAAACTGTGAAAAATGTGAAATGGGTACAAAGTAAAAGCCAAATAAAAATAGTGTAATCTGATAATTGAGGAATTTTGTTCTGAAAAGAGAGAAACTCTCGAACATATGGAGAAATTCAGTGCGCCTATTGAACGAGCAATGGCAAAAATTATCCTTTCAGTAGCAGTAAAGGAGCGGGTTTAGATGAATAACGAATCTGATATTTATAGATACTTCCCACTTAAACCAGATCTAGATTCATTCATAGATCCTGTACTCCTTAAATATCATTGCCAGTCTTGAAAATATGGGCTTAGGAAATATCTGGCTGGCAGAAAACACAAAACATAGACATTTAAAAGGAGAGATTGAACTTGCAAAGAGTTGCTTTTTCGAACTCCTTTTTTGAAGAGCTTGTGAATCCGGCTTGTTGGGGGATACTGACTTATGTTATCTTCCTGCAACAGTAGAACTAAAATATATGAGATAAACAGTCATCTTGATATCACGGATGTTATCATACGAGATATCAGCTTGCATTGAAAATGGTGAATATGTTGACTCAGTTCCACCAGTTGGAAATACTGGCCGAAGTCTGAAAGTGAATCAAAAACTGCAACTATGGAACGATACAAAAAACTGGAAAAGATGGTGATGTCCTTGATTCGATAGGAAGTGATTTTAATGATCCAAGGGGTTATGACTTCTCCAAAGTTCTCAGGATAGCTGCAGATTTGGCAGGAATAGAGCTGTCAGAAATTACGGAAAAGGAACCTGAAGCCGAAAAAGAAACAGTCAAAGTTCACAACTTATTCAGTGGGACTGTGGAGATTTTCCACAAAAATCTAACAGAAAGATCTGAGCTGTACGACTATATTATGGAAAAGTGGTTGATTAAGGTAGAGACAGTAGATCTGTTAAAAATTGGATACGCTATAAAGAGCATGGATTTGAGCGGTCTGGACGGAATAACCTTGGAAAACTCCGGTCTGGTTTATGTTAATAATGGGGAGATGAGTGGTGAAGTATTCAATGGCAGAATCATTTTTCCATATTGGAATAATGGCAAGGTTGTTTATCTAATTGGTAGGAAAACATCGGGAACCCCTACAGGTGAATACGAAAAGGGGCTGAAATACAAAAAGCTTTTAGTCTACAAAGAAGGGCATGAGTATGTAAGTCTTGGTGTCCAAAACTCTTATTTTTATGGCGAGGGCAGCTTACGGGGCGCTGACTATTGTATAATTACTAAAGGGGTAACTGATTATATCGCAATGTTATAGGTGGGCTTTCCTTGCATTTCTCCTGTTACAGTACAGTTTCGGGATAAAGATCACCAGAAGTCATTGAGCCTTGCAAAAGAGCTCAATCGAGTATTATATCTGTAATGATAATGAATTGAATGAAGCAGGCCTCAAAGGTGCACTAAGTACCGCTAAAGCGCTTGAAAATGAAAAGATTGAAGCTCGGCTTAATACACTACCTAAACCGGAAGATATCGATGAAATATATATTGCAGATTACATGACGGAGCATAGTCCGGAAGACTTTCAAGGGCTTATGGATTCAAGTGTAAGATTATGGCAATACAAATTGGATAAGCAAGCAATAAGCCAGGAAACCACAAGTTTGGAACGGCTCTGGACGTTCAAGAACTTTATATTATTTGATCTAAATGAAATGCCATTCGATAATGGGAAGTTTTTGTCAACAATGAAGTAGCTAAGAAGTTCCAACTGAAGGCAAAAGATCTTAAAATGACTGTTTAAGAATATACATCTGCTTTAATTTAAAAACAAGACATAAGTGAGAACAATAGACAAAAAAGCTTTATCAGTAAAACTATTGGATCTACATCCTACTTTTTTGAAAATCCAATTCATTCAGCGACTACCTAGTAGATTTTTTAGTGATTAGTGTACTTTTTATTGTCATTGAACTAGAACACTACCCAGAGTCTATATTAGCCTATTCTGCCCTAAATTTACGATCGTAATGTTATGCACCTATCATTATTAACTCATAATATGTAGAATAACTAAGATAGATGATTTATGAGATGAATAGTTTCCTTATTTTGCCTATACTTAACCTGATAGGTTCTATATTTTCTTTTATAAAAAGCGATGTGTGTTATATAAGAACCCTTCTAATTTGAATAATTTATTCTCACTTGCTTAACAAGGAAGCTGATGAATCAGATAAAATTGATTTGCGCTAAATAAAAGACTTAAGTGATTACATAAGCTACCATTCCAAACTTGGATACCCTGAATTGAAAGCAATTTGCCAAGAGATCAGGGGTTATGAAGAAGTTGACCTGGGGCATATGATTGATTTTTAAAGGGCTATGCACTATCATTTTGAAAAGAATTGCTTGAAACATGTTCCGAGAATGATATGATCACAAAATGCGGAAAGTTCTCAAAAGCAATTATGAACTTGAAGTCTTCGCCTACTCTGAAATCGCATTTCTAAAACACAATATAAGATCAATTAATAACTTAAATGGCAAATTAAGGTTAAGTAAAAATAATTAATGCTCATATAAATATTTTAATAGTTATTGGCGGCGAAAAAATAAAAAATAATTTCATTCCCTGTTCCCTTTGACCTTCCATTTAAGAAGTACTCCACTCTCTATCTTTTCCATAGATAGAAGTTCAAGTTCTAAGACTTCAGCTTCTGAGAATCCTTCCCCGTCAGTAAAAGTTGGGGAAGTGGTTCCTCCAATAATAAGATTTCCTACAAAAGTATATATTTCATCGACAAGACCCGCAGAAAGCATGCCCCAGTTAAGAGTTGCACCACCCTCTACCATAAGAATGTTTATTCCCATTTTCTTCAATTTTCCTACAAGTTCTGAAAGATCAACTTTGTTAGTCTCCGTTTTAATAACCAGCGCCATTTTCTTCAGTTTTTCTACATTTTCTGCAGGAGCTGCATTTGAGACTGCAATTATTCTCATCCCATCCCCTTTTGTAAAAATATCTGCATTCAAAGGGGTTCTTGCGGAACTATCCACAATAATTCTGGCTGGATTTTCACTTTTCCCAGCTGCTTTCCTGGCAGCTTTCTTTTCTGGAGATTTCACAGTAAGGCTTGGATCATCTGAAAGGATAGTTCCTATTCCTACCATCACTGCATCCGCCTGAGATCTTAGATCATCCATTCGTTCAAAATCAATCTTTCCAGAGATCCGGATCTGTTTCTTTTCCTTTGTTGAGAGTTTACCGTCAGCTGATATAGCAGAATTGATAAAAATGAAAGGCCTGTCCATTTTCAGGCTCCTGAAATATATATTTTTTGAAGGAGTTTTAATTCGAAATAAATCGTCTTTATTCCATTTCTACCAAAGGCTTCAGAAGATCATGATCTCTCAAAAGCCCCTGAAGTTTGCGGTTAGAGTTAATGATTGGAATCTGGTCAATTCTATTCCGCTTCATCTTCCTTGCACAATCGCTTACAGATGCAATATAAGTGGCTGTGATAGGTTCACTGATCATAATATCACTTGCGATCATGTTAGGGACTTTGATCCTTGAAACACTATAGTATATACTCATAGTATCACGCATTGATTCCCAAGTCCAAGCATCATCGTCCAATCCAGCAGACATATCTGACATCTCTACACTGTCCTCAATTATGCTGGCAGAAATTACGTCACGATCTGAGATTATTCCTACGAGTTCCAGATTCGCATCAAGCACAGGGACAGCCTTGACTCCTGCAAGCTCCATGATCCTAGCAACAACAGGCAAAGGTGTTTCATTATAAATAGCAACTACATTTTTTTCTACGTAATCCTTAATGGGAATATCGATATTCATATCTGCAATTGTTGCCACAACATCTGCAACAGTAACAAGACCTACGAGTTTACCCTCATCTACGACCGGGAGCCTCCTTATGCGGTGTTCTAGAAGAAGATGTGCTGCCGTCTTCAGGGCTGACTCAGGGGATATAGTTATAGGATTTCTTGTCATAAGGAGGGCTAGCTGTTCTTCTTCAGGGTTTTGTAAAAGATTTGTCCTGGTCACGATTCCTACAACTTTGGAATCTTTAATTACCGGAACTCCTGATATATGTTTATTCTTGAGAACTTTAAGAATTTCATCCCTTGAGCCTGGTAGGGTTGAACTTGCTACATCCCTGACCATAATATCTTCAATGAAGATGTTTTTTGGCATGCGATTTACACCTTTGTATCCTCTGAATCCAGATTTATTTTTTATATTTTTTTATCAAAAAATTTCTTATTTGGTAGAAAGAATAATCACTGTTCTTCACCCCGGACTATCAGAACCGGAATTTTTGAGTTTCTCATTACTTTTTCTGCAACACTCCCCATTAAAAACCTATCGAGTCCGGTTTTTCCGAGGGTACCTACTACTATAATGTCAGCGTCATTATTTTCTGCGAAAGTGATAATTTCACTGCTAGGATGTCCTTCCAAGATAGCATCTCTTACATTTAATCCTGACGCTTCTCCAAGTTCTCTTACTTCGGATATCGCTTTCTCTCCTTCTTTTTTTAAGACCTCATACATTTCTTCCCACCCGCCATCCATTGGTATCGAGGAAAAAGCAGATGTATCCACTACGTAGAGAGTGTGAACCGTTGCTTCGCTAAGTTTTGCAATTCCAATTCCGTAAGAAATAGCTTTCTTGCTATTTTCGGATCCATCTGTTGCAATCACTATATTCCGGTAAAACTCGCTCTTCATGTCTTGTTCTCCATTTGCTTACAATGAAGTACCGATAGTATATCATCGGGTCTTGCCCGTCTTACAATTCCACTTATAGGGTTTTTTATCCCTGTTAAGTTGTTGGAACTTCCATTCAGGATCATTAAATTAGCTTTATTTCCCTTTTCTATCGAACCTGTGGAATCCTGCTCTGTTATAAAAGAACCATTAAGTGTGCAAATTTTAAATACTTGTCTATCATCAATTGAAAAAACCTTGGACATAAATTCCATTTCAGCAAACATATTTACTGAATTTAGCATTACATTATCTGTTCCTGCAGCTACCATTAGTCCAGCCTCCAGCATTTCTACAATAGGTGTTACGCCAGCTCCTGTGACAAAATTTGATCTGGGACATACTACGACCGGAATTTTCGCATCAGCCACATATTCAAGGTCTTTTTTTGTGGCAGTAGTTAAATGGATTAGGAAATCAGGCTCAATTGACAGTGCTTTTTCTATATCGCTTCGATTCTTTTCTCCTGCATGAATTGCAAAGAACTTTTTCAGATCTCGTGTGTAGGTTGCGATCTCTTCCAATATTGCAAGATCAAGATCATTTGCTCCGCTCATTCCAATCCCATCGGAATGTAGAAGAACTCTTTTTACTTCGTCAAGTATTACTATTAGGGGGAATTCAGGATTTTTAGGTCTGCCTAATATCATAGAATTAATTTCAAGCCCTTCCATAGCTTTATTTAGGGCTTCAACTCCCATAATCCCTCCTTCTCTAAAATCTGCGAAGGCATAAGTACCTGTTTCGATCATATCAAATAGAGACTTTCTCATACTTTCTATAAGGATTTTATAGGGGGTTTCTCTGAGGATTTCATGCTTTATTCCGTCTGGATATTTTACGAGAGAATCGAGATCCTTCTGAATCCGAAAGCCAGACATTTTTCCTAAAGGAGGATCTTTAAGTACTGAATCTCCAAGGTGAGTGTGGGCATTGACAAAACAAGGAGCTATTATATTGGAAGAACACGTGTGTTCCTCTCCAATTTCTGTAATTATTCCATTATTTACGCAAATATAACCCTCAACAATTTCCAGTTCGGGACCTGCAATGATTGTTCCGGAAATAATTTTTTCATTACTATACATATATAATAACCTCTGTTATTTCTCAAAACACATGTGCTCATTTTGTAAAAGGCTAAATATATACATATTGTTAACTTTTCAGCCTGGGAAAAACAATAGTATTAGTCACCTTTGTTTAGATTCGATAAGCAAACTTTGGTGGGGTTACTTTATTCAACTGTTATCTATTGATGATGATTTTATTTTATCTATTGTTTTTGGTATTTTATCATGTCATAATTTATTTCCTTTAGAGCTTAATTATTTGAGGATAAGATTCAAGCACAAGCAAGTTTTTCATAAATATTATACACTAGATAGTTGAAAATTTTAATAGTACTGATCTTTAGTCCAACTGTATAACATTAGTTTCTATCGAATTCAGTCATTATAAATTATTCTTTTAATTTTTTTCAATAATTCACACGAAAAAATTTCATCCATATACCTTGATTTTATCTTTTTTGGCTTCCTTGAATCCAAGTTCCTACTAAACTCCAAAGTTTACCCTAAAAATGCACATACATTTTATCTTCCTTTACTTCAAAATTTACTTACAGCTATATATCATGAAATCAGGACATAACTCAAAACTTATTTTTCATGTGAGGTTAACTAAATTATCTCATCGCTTCTTGAAACTGAAGATCTTTAGAAGACAAAGTTTTCTTGGGATTCACTTATCTATTTTACTTAAAGGTAAAAGCATGAATATTTTAGAGTCTCGGTGATTCTTCTTTGTGAAGTTGGAGGTATGTGTCTGCCACTTTTCTTTTCAATCTCAAACGGGACAAAATGTTTTTTATTTCAACACAAAGTATATATCATATGATGCATTTTCTAGTGATGTTTTTACCGAAGAACCTACGCTTTTGCAGGAATTCCTGTAAAGCCACGCAACAATTTTTTGTGGCGGATTTAAATCTCCCGATCGATTTGTTGGTCCGTTATAGTCGGTAAAGATATAACTTCAGCCCAGAATATTTCCTTTATGGGCGTCGATCAATTGATATCAGGAGAACTATTATGGCAAAGATGCATACCAAAAGGAAAGGCAAATCCTCTTCTACCAAGCCCAAACGAACAGAACCGCCGGACTGGTCTAAAGTTAGCTCAGATGAAGTTATTTCAATAATACTTGATCTATGGAAACAGGGTATTTCTACATCCGAAATAGGGATGATTTTAAGAGATCGTCACGGGGTCCCTGATGCCAAGCTTATCACAAGCAAGAAGATAACAACCATTCTTAGGGAAAACAACGTTTCTTCGAATATCCCGGAAGACCTTACCAACTTGATCGTAAAAGCGCTCAAGCTTAGAAAGCATATTTCTGTCAACAAGAAGGACGTCCACAACAAACGTTCCCTCAACTTGACCGAATCAAAGATAAGAAGGCTTGTTAAATATTACCAGCAGGAAAAGGTATTACCGAGAGACTGGTTTTATAAACCTGAAACTGCAGAGATGATGATTACAAGGTAACACTATAAATCTGTTAATCTGTTTAGTTATTTGTTGTCGGTTTTGCTTCTCTCCAAACCGCTTCTCATACTTTTTTGGAAACATATTCTTTTTATTATTTTACCAAGTAAATTTTTTATATATTTATTCTAAAATTATTCTCTCTAAATTTTTTATAATTTATCCCTACTTTCACAATCCCAAAAAAACTAAATTTAATTCTAAGTATTGATTCTGCTGACAATAAGGTTCTAAAAGGTATTTTCCGGTGACCCTGGGTCTTCAAGTTTCAAGGTAATGTAGAGCTTTCTTCGTATCATTGGATGAATTCCTCAAAGATTTCAAACTCGTATCTGAAACTCTGGTATTCGTTGAATCATGTCTCAATTTTTAAGTTTATATGAGGATGTTTTTACCTTGCAAGTATTGGCTTATTTGCTTTTGTGATTTATTATTAATTTCTTCAATTACATATATTCTAGTATTTTTTGAAGAGTTCGATCACCATTTGAATCGTATTTTAAGTATTGCAATCATAGTCAACTTACAAATTGATTACATATTTACAAATCAATTATAGTTAGAAACATAATTATGGAGAATCTCAATAGACAATTAGTTTTTCGTATGTCATAAATGATATAACATAACTAGTCTAAACCAAAGGCTAATCTAAATTCTCTTTAATTTATCATATAATTTATTCTTTCGAAACACAAATATCCCTGATTTGAGAATGTTTTAGCTACATTATATAGCAATCATGTATATACAAACTAAATATATTTTATTATGATTAAATTATGCTGCCGTTGTAGTAGTGTTTCTCAAATCATTAATTTTCTGTGTGTAACATTTTGTTTATAATGGGTAAATTAAAATTATTTATATAGTTGTATTACATAATAGCAATGGGGCTTTCAGTACAAGGACAGAGGTGTGTTATTCACAATTGATGAACATCTTATAAAATAAACGGGGACAGAATATATGGAACAGATAAAAAATTGTATAATTGATTATTTGAAGGTTAACTCTTTTATGGACCAGGGAACCAAATTTGGAGATAATGATTCTCTTACCCAGAGTGGAATTATAGATTCAATTGGCCTGCTTGAACTCGTGGATTATATCAGTGAGAAGTATTCGATTGAAATTCCTGAAAACATGCTCACGCCGGAAAACTTCGATTCATTGCAGGGAATTACTAATATGATATCCAAGCTGGCGAAGTGAAAAAATGCGAATTGATGCGTATATCACAGAATACGCCAAAATAACCCCTCAAAATATTGTTCTTGAAGAAGGCAAAAATTCAGTTTCCTATGGCCGTCTTGATGAGGATATAAATATTCTCACATCGCATCTGATGGATTTTGAACATTGTAGATTTGCAATATTGGCAGAGTCTGGCATACAATATATAAAAATACTTATGGCTGTATACAGGTCAGCCAACGTCGCAATCCCTCTGCCGATCGAATTTCCAAAATTTAGTCTTGAATTGATACTTGATGCTAACAATGTCAATAATATAATTGCAACAGATGCGCAGTATTTTAGATTCGGAGAGAGTTTTTTTGAACGCTTTGGAACCGTTATCACTATTCACAATAATAATGTTTTAAGTATTTTACGTAGGAAGGTAGACTCAGAAACAAATAAACCGAAACTTCGACTGGTCCTTTACACCTCAGGCACAACAGGTACTCCAAAAGGAGTCATGTTGAGTGATAAAAACCTGATAGCAAATGCAAAATCAATAATAGAAGTGCTTGGCATAACTCCAAAAGATAAAGCAGCACTTGTTATATCCATGCATCATGCTTTTGGAAATTCCATAATAGATTCCCACATTATGGTTGGTGGATCAATCAAAATTGGAAGCATGAATTTTTTGGATTCGGTTTTCAATCTGGTTGAGTCAGAAGTATCCATATTCTATGGAGTGCCCAGCACATATCGTATACTTCTCAAGTATCCAGGAAGGTTCAAAAAAGCTTTCTCCAATGTCAGAATTGCTGCATCCGCCGGTGGCGGCCTGGATCAAAAAATTATAACTGATATATGGGGACTAACTCCCAATATTGATATTTTGCCGATGTATGGTCAGACAGAAGCTACAGCACGGCTTGCTTATCTTCCAGCAGAAGATGTGAATAAATTCATTGACACTATAGGAAAAGCAATTCCAGGGGTTGAGCTGGATGTCTTTGATTCTGAGTACAGATCAGTAGAACCAAACATAACCGGTGAATTGGTTGTCAGGGGGGACAATATTCTGTTAGGTTACCTAGATGATGAAATCTCCACTAATGAGAGGGTCATAGATGGTTGGCTGCATACGGGAGACCTTGCACAAAAATTGCCTAATGGGTATATTAAACTGTTAGGTCGAAAGGACGATATCATTAAAATTGGCGATCATCGCGTGAACCCAAGAGAAATTGAAAGGCATATAGAGGATAATAACAAGGTTTTTAAAGTTTTTGTTGTGCCTGTATCCCATGAACTTCTGGGAACTGCGATCAGCCTCATGGTCATACCTACGAAGGGGACAGAAATCAATACTTTATTTACATTCTGCCGGAAGAGCCTGCCAGGTTATATGTGTCCAAGAGAAATATTACTCATAGATAATTTCCCATTAAGTGAGAACGGAAAAATATCCAATCGATCCATTATAGAGGAATACAAACATGTCAAAACTAGTATGTAAAAAATGTGTTCTGGATTCGGATATTCCAGGTATAGATATTAATAAAGAAAGTGGTCTCTGTCATTTTTGTGAGACATACACTCCTCTCTCATCACAGGAAAAGAGTGAATATCTGAGTAAAATCGAGGAGTTGTTTAAAAATCACAGCGGAAAGGATAATTATAGCGTTATTTATGCACTTTCCGGTGGGAAGGATTCTTCGTACACGCTTTACAAGCTCAAAAAAGAATATCCTTTTCTGAATGTTTTGGCTGTTCAGTTTGATAATGGATTTATTTCTGAGAATGCAATCAAAAATGCCAAAGAGATATGTAAGGTCACAGGCTGCGATTATTTTAAGCTGACAATAGATAAGGAAATACTTTATGATATATTCCGAAAAGCGGCCAAATCTTACGATGCATTTCCTAAGTTCGCCAAATACCGGGCCAGTGATATCTGCAATATCTGTATCACTATTATCAAACAGAAACTTATAGAACAGGCCATCATTCAGAAGGCGCCTTTTATTGTATTTGCTTTTACAGCTGGACAATCTCCTAATCCTATAATTAACTTATCATTTAACTTTATACAATGGTCCAGGAATCTATTTGAAAAGCAGCTCCAAAAAATAGGCGTTGATGATAAAGATGAATTATTCCTCATAAAAAGTGGGGTTATTGAGAATATGGGGGCTAATGTTGTAAGTATTCTGCATCCATTGTGTCTATGGGAATATAGTGAGGATAAAGTACTGAGGACATTGTTGGAAATTGGTTGGACACTACCAGATATTAAAGACAGTAATTCAACCAATTGTACATTGAACTCCTTTGCCTGCTATAACCATCTGGAGAAATATGGATTCCATCCTTATGCCTTTGATACAGCAGGACTTGTCAGAAGTGGGGAAATGTCTAGGGAAGAAGGATTCAAAAAAATTAACCAAGAGCTATCTAAACAATTAATAGAAGAAGCTGTAAATAAGCTCAAATCAAACACAAATAATTTTAATAGGTTATTAACTATAATTTAATCCATTTTTTGTGATATATTCTATTAGTATAACTAAACTAGCTATTAAGGGGATGATATTATGCAGGCAGTTGAAGAATTGAATGTGTACATAATGGGAGAACTGAACAGAGACATTGAAAATCTAGCTTCAAATATTAGAGATTTTATCAAAAGTCAGGTAGTGGGTTTTAAGAAAAAAGGAGTGCTATTAGGAGTTTCAGGTGGAATTGATTCAGCTGTTACTCTTACACTTTGTGTACAGGAGTTGGGGAGTGAAAATGTGTATGGGCTTCTCCTTCCTGAAAAAGAATCTGCTCCTTCCAGTGAAATTTTGGGCGCAGAAATCTGCGAAAGCTTGGGTGTGTCGTATGAGGATATTCCTATATCTCCAATCCTAGAGTCCCTTGACATTTATGAAAAAAAGGAAAAGATCATTAAGAGGACTTGCCCAGAATATGATTCAAGAATTCATAAAACATCTCTAATACTACCTGATTTCCTTAATCAGGGGCTTTTGAATGTCCCTTATATACGATTGATAAAGGATGGTAAGACGGTTGCAAAATACAGGCTGAAAGCGAGTGACTATCTAGAACTGATTGGACTGCAGGGTGTCAAGCAGCGGTCTAGAATGGTAATTCAGTACATGTATGCTGAAAAGATGAACTACGTTGTTTGTGGGACAACCAACAAGACAGAACTTGTCCTTGGTCAGTTCGTAAAATATGGAGATGGAGGTGTAGACCTCGAGCCACTTGCTGATTGTTATAAGACTCAGATATATGCACTTGGAAAATTTTTGGATGTCAATGAAGAGATTATGAAACGCTCTCCAAGTGCTGATACATGGAGTCATTATACGACTGATGAGGAGTTCTACTGGCGTATGCCCATACACGTTATCGATAAGTTGCTATATTCCCAAGAACAGCATCTACCTTTGGAGATAATTGAAAAGAACACGGGATTGTCCCGAGATCAGATAGAAAAAGCTCAAATACACCTGAATAAAATAAAAACCAACACTGACTATATACGGGCTAGTCCGCCCATTTACTATTTGAACAAATGAAATTTAGACCAACCAATTATCGGAGGAAAAGATGTAATAAGCAACAATAAGAAATTTTGTTACTTTGCCTGAAGCAGAAAACTAAGCATTAGAGGATTTTGATTCAAACCTCTGATTTCTAAAGGTCTTTATAAACCATTTTATACTCATCTGAAGAAATATTAGGTGTTTCTCGAAATCCTCTATTATCTGACATATCTATGAATACAAAGGTTGCTATTGTCCGCTGCATTGATTATTCGAATGCAAAGGAAGCGATCAAAGAGTCGCTAAGTCTGATAGGTGGTCTTGAAAATATTATAGCTCCCGGAGACCGTGTATTGCTCAAACCCAATGTACTTGGTATAAGGCCTCCAGAGGATGCAGTCACAACTCACCCGGCAGTAGTATCTGCAATGTGTGAACTGGTTTCAGAGGTCGGAGGTGTTCCACTTATCGGAGATGGGTCCGGAATTGTAAGCTCCGGATCTAATACCACTTCGCAAGCATTTAAGGTAACGGGGATTGAAGATGTGGCTTCCAGATTTGGGGTAGAGTTAATCAATTTTGAGACATACGGTTATGTTGAGGTTGATAGTCCAGATCCCAGCCAATTGCAACATTTGTACATCTCAAAAGCGATAATTGAGGCAAATGTAATAATTTCGCTTCCAAAGCTCAAGACACATGAGCTTATGCTGTATACGGGAGCAGTAAAAAATTTCTTTGGTATCCTCCCTCAAAAAAATAGGAAGCAGGCTCACTTTTTAGAAGACCGTGATAATTTTGGAGAGGTAGTTGCTGACATTTACTCTATTGTCAAGCCTCATCTTGCAGTCATGGATGGTGTAGTTGGGATGGAGGGAAATGGTCCGTCGAATGGTATGCCTATCTTTGTAGGTGTAATCATGGCAAGCTATGACTGTGTAGCCCTGGATATTGTGGCCTCTGAGCTAATAGGGATTGACCCTTTAAAAGTTCCCACAAACAAAGCTGCAATCTCAAGGGGGTTTAGGCAGGAGTGTCTGGAGATTGTTGGAATACCTTTGGCCGAAGTAAAAGTAAGATTCAAAAGACCGGAAGGTGGTGTTACTGCCATGATACCATCTTTTCTGATGAGGATCCTTCGAAGGCAGTTAACTGTAAAGCCGTTTATCAACATTTCACGTTGTACACTTTGCAAAACATGTATTTTGAATTGCTCGGCAAATGCTATTGAAGAAGTAGGCAGGTCCCTCAAAATAAATGAAAGAAAATGTATTCAGTGTTATTGTTGTCGCGAACTTTGCCCCAAAGATGCGGTAGGGATACATAAATCGCTGCTTCTCAAGCTGGTTACAAGAAATCGATACTAACAAATAATTTCTCCCAAAATTAAATGCTCTTCAATTCTATTAATCAAAAATTAATTATAAAAAATATAATTATTTGTCAAAAGTAATGGAGAGCGAATAATTTAATTGAAAAATGGGGTCACCAATATGAGTACCTTAATATCTAACAGAGATAAAATAACCTATCACGAAATTGCTGATCATTATAACAGCAATAAACTAATTTTTGGAATAAAGTATTTTAAAAACTGGATTTTGGAATTACTTGCCTCAAATGTTCCTGTTCCTTCATGGAGAGCAAAATTGCATAGGATGAGGGGTGTAAATGTTGGGAAAAACGTATACATCGGTTATGACGTAGTTTTTGACAGGTTACACCCTGAATTGATTACAGTAGGGGATTATGCTGAAATTGGTGATAGGTGCATATTGTCTGCACATTCAAGGGGTAGCTTAACCACAAGACAGGCATATCCAAGAAGTATGGCTCCAATCATAATAGGTCGAGGGGTTTCTGTAAATCCAGGGTGTATAATTACTCAGGGAGTTGAAATCGGAGAAAATTCAATAATAGGAATAGGTTCTGTAGTTAGCCGTGATATTTCTCCAAATAGTCTAGCTCTGGGCTACCCGGCAAGGGTTATTAAAAAACTTGATTGTGTAGGGGAACTTCAAACCTAATTTTCATATTTTTTTAATTATTTGTCGGATCTGTATTTTAATGCGATACCAAGTTTTCTTCATTTTTTTGCATCATTGATAAAGTCATTTTCGGTGCATTCGCATTTTAGTTGATTACCTATTCTTTCACCGCTACACCATACAATTATTGTTTTACTTTCAAACAAAAAAATCTCATTTATTTCCCTTTTGGCTCAAACCTTAAAAAATATCTCAATAAGAATATTAAATGTGTTATGTAAATTTTTATCTTGCCTGAAACTTTCCTCACCAATTAACTGTTTGATCCTTCCATTAAATTCTTCAATTTGCTAGGGCTTTCTAACTATATCTGTTTTATGTATCAAGACATTTAATGCAGTGATACATTTAAACAATATGTAATGCAAATACACCGAAAATGACTTTATCAATGATGCAAAAAAGTGAAGAAAACTTGTCAACTGCTTATTGGACTCTACTTAAATAATTGCGACAAGGAATGAATATACCTAAAATTTTATCCTTGCTAATGACCCCAAAACTTATAAAGCTCAAGTAACTATTAATCGACAAAATCATGATCAATTGAATTTTTTATCAGGTTTTCACTCCATTTATCAATCTAAAAGAATGAAAAAGCATCAAATGAATGATTTTTGCTTCCAGCTTCACATTAAGTGGAATTTTGAAAAAATATGGTAAGACAAAACAGAAATAAACTTAAATAACTGAAATAAAAACAAAGAAAAATAGTAAGAGGAAATAATATGGGAAATATAAGACAGACTAACATAAAAAGGATCGCGTTTAGACTGATAGAAAATTATGGGGATGTCCTTACAAAGGATTTTGAAACCAACAAAAGTCTTGTGACAAAGTATACTACTATTGAAAGTAAGGTTATCAGGAATAGAGTTGCAGGTTATGTTACTAGAAAAGTAGCACGCATGAAAATATACTGAATATATTTGTTTTGGATACAGGAGGATTTCTAACATGTTTGAAGGAGCAATGTCTGCTCTGATTACTCCTTTCACAAAGAGCGATAAGATTGACAGGGAAGGCTTACAGAGGAACATTGCATTTGTTGAGGAGAGAGGAGTTGCAGGGATTGTACCTTGTGGTACAACTGGAGAATCGGCAACACTTTCTGCACTCGAGCACGAAGAAGTGATCGATATCGCAGTGGAATGTTCGAATGTTCCTGTAATTGCAGGAACCGGCTCAAATAATACAGGAGAAGCTCTCCAGTTTACAAAACACGCTGAAGATGCGGGTGTTGATGCGGTACTTCTAATTTCTCCTTATTACAACAAACCAAATTCTGCAGGACTGCTAGCACATTTTAAAAAAATCGCAGAGGCAGTAGACATACCCATAATCCTATATAATGTTCCCTCCAGGACAGGGCAAGATGTGTCAGTAGAAGTAATTGTCGAACTTGCAAAGATAGAAAATATTGTTGGGATTAAGGAAGCCAGTGGAAACGTCGGCAAAGTTTCTCAGCTCGTGGAATTTACTATAGATGATAATTTCGTTATTTTATCAGGTGATGATGGGTTGACTCTTCCTATTCTTTCTTTAGGAGGCAGAGGAGTAATCTCTGTTGCTGCAAATATAGTTCCGGACAAAATGTCCATAATGGTAAATGCGGCTCTTGCTGGAGACTACGAAACTGCAAGGAAAATCCATTTTGAGATTGCCTCTCTTATTCGTGCTCTTTTTCTGGAAACAAACCCTATTCCGGTCAAAAAGGCTGCCGAACTCATAGGACTTGCGAGTGGGCATGTGAGGCTCCCACTCGCACCCGTTAGCGAGACAAATACTCTAAAGCTTATGGATGAACTTCGAAAATTGGAGATTATGGAATGATCAACGCAGCAGTACTCGGAGCCTGTGGAAGAATGGGCTCCTCAATTGTAGAAACGATTACCTGCTTTCCAGATATTCGGCTCGTTGCCGCCTTTGACATAAGTAATTTCGGAAAGGATGTAGGGGAATTTGCTCGTGTGGGTAATCTGGGGATCCAGATATCGGACGTAAGGGATCTTGAAGCTGTTTTGAAAAAGAACCATGTTGATGTCCTTATCGATTTTACGGCGGCAATGGCAACTGCAGTAAACGCTCCGATAACAGCTGGCTGTGGAGTAAATCTTATAATAGGAACTACAGGTCTGACCCCGGAACAGCTAGCAGTTATTGACAAATCGATCAAGGAGAATCAGGTAAGTGCGATTATTTCTCCCAATTATTCCATAGGTGTAAATGTTTTTTTTAAGATAATTAGGGAAGCTGCAAAGTATCTCGCAGACTATGATATTGAGATTATAGAAACTCATCATAACCAGAAAAAAGATGCTCCGAGCGGAACCGCACTTCGAGCAGCTGATGTGATCAGTGAGGCTGTTGGTGGGAAAAAGTATATATATGGAAGGGAAGGAATCGCTCCTCGAGGCAAGGAAATAGGCATTCATGCTGTACGAGCTGGGGATATTACAGGAGATCACACAGTCCTTTTTGCAGGGAACTCAGAAAGAATCGAAATCCGGCACATTGCTCACTCCCTTCAAATTTTTACCAAAGGGGCGGTCCGTGCAGCAGAATGGATATGCGAACAAAAACCTGGAATTTATTCCATGGATGATGTACTTTGCTTGTAAAAATAGCTTGATGTAGTTTAATAGGGCGTAATTGGGTTCCGTTGCAAAAAATTCAAAAAAATATGTAAATCTATAAGTAATGAATAAAAATCAAAATATTCAAGGAAAATGTACTAACATTATAAAATAATACCAAACAATTGATTAATGTATTTGACTTCATTAAGAACATAGTAATTTAGATCATTTTTTTGTTCTTTTTTGATCATATTCATAGCTTCAATTCCTTTTAAAGTCTTATTAGCAGATCGAAAAGACTGAAATCCTAACATTGGATTAACGATTCGCTTTATAGATCTATGATCTTGTTCTATAATGTTATTCAAATACTTGATTTGTCGAATACCTACTTTTTTAGGTAGTATTTTATCATTTTTCAGTTTATCTATAGCAGGTGGATAAGTTGGATTCTTATCAACGGTTATTACCTTTGGAATTTGATTATGATTAGAACTCAAAGCTTTCTTAAA
>OCZT010000397.1_pt1 | contig 43219 bp, 30 predicted proteins | sample 1539031 | NCBI WGS metagenome assembly OCZT01 (sample SAMEA3539308, study PRJEB22396) | soil metagenome | biome: tundra; feature: field; material: soil | place: USA | collected 2010-05 | depth 0.15 m
CTCTTTCCCTACACGACGCTCTTCCGATCTCCTGTACCCCCGCCAGAACCTCAAGGAGTTCCGAACCATGCTGGTGGCGATGTTCTTCGTCGCCGTCGGGTTCGGCGGCTACGACGTCCTGGTCCTGCACAAAGCCTCGGACGCCACCATCTTCCTGCTCTATGGGTTCTTTCCGATCGCCTTTGCCTCCGCCCTTTACATTTACGGCGCTCTCGCCAGCGTCAGTTTCGATGACGACGGGGTCAGCGTCCGCTACGGCCCCTTCCGTCGCGCGCACCTTGACTACGCCGATATCGAGAAGGGCAGGCTCGAGACCGTCGAGAGCATCTGGGAGCGGTCCGGGCGCAAGCCCAGCAAGATGATCCGCAACCTCTACAAGCGGAAAGCCCTCTGTATCAAATTGAGGGGCGATGACGAGCTGCCTTACCGGTTGAGGCGGAAGCTGGGCCCGCGGCTGGTGTTCGAACGCGACCTGGTGCTGCCGCTCACCGATATCGAGGACGCCATGGGCGCCCTCAAGGATGGCCTGCAGCGGCACCGGGGCGCCGCTGCCGCGGCTGCGCCGTCGGCGCGCCGGGGCCATCGAAGGGGCAAGCGGGGACGGCGATGAGCGACGGGGCGGATTCGCCCGACGCGTCGCCGGCGGCCTCGGTGTCCGACCCGGCGGCCGCGGTGCCTGAGACGCCGGATGTTGCACAGGAGCCGGAGCACCGGCTCACCCGCCGCGATTACCGGATCATCATCGCGATCACGTCAGTCGCCTTCCTGCTGCGGCTGCTCAGCCCCATCCTTCCCGATTTCGCCACCAACCCGACCTCCTGGCCGCCGGTGCGCGCCTTCGGTCTCGGCCATCCCTACCAGGCGCCCAACGGCTACATCTTCGACGAGGTCTATTTCGCCCAGGACGCCTGCAAAGACCTGGTGGGGATTGACTACTACGACCCGGAGCCGCCGCTGGGGAAGCTTGTGATCGCTGCCGGGATCGTAATCGGCGGCACCTGGATGCACTACGACCAGGGCTACCACCACCAGGTCATCACCACCGGCGGCACCACCCATGACAACACCTGCGAGGCGGCGGGGACACTGCCCGGTTTCGGTACCTGGGGCTGGCGACTCGCCAGCCTGGTCTTCGGCACCGCCCTGGTGCCGCTGATCTTTCTGATCGCCCTGCGGATCCGCCCCGACCGATTCTTCGCCGCCGCCGCGGCGCTGCTGATGACCTTCGACGGGATGGCCTTCGTGCAATCGCGGATCGGCATGATCGACGCCGTCGCCCTGGCCTTGCTGCTGCTGAGCTACTGGATCTTCCATGTCCACCTGGGCTCCCGCACCAACCGGCGCTGGTGGTGGACGGCGATCCTTCTCGGCCTCTGTCTCGGACTCTCCGTCGCGGCAAAGTGGACCACCCTGGCGGCGGTTGGGACGATGCTGGTGGTGCTGTTCGGTGGTTGGGTGCTGCGGACCGACCGGGGCTTGCGCGGGCTGCCGCCATCAAAACCGCGCGCCGGCCCGCGCAGCGCCGTGGTCCGCGTGCTTGCGTACGCGCTTGTCTTCGCGGTCCTCCCGGTGCTGGTGTATGGCCTCAGCTATTTCCGCTACAACAGCATCCCGCACTGCAGCACCGTGACCAGGCCCGGGCTCGAGATCCCCGCCATCTGCTCACCGACCCATCCCGACCCGCTGGCGCTGACGCTTAGCCGGGTGCGTCTTGGAGGCGCCACGGCCTGGGTGCCGACGGCTCTCGACCCCGGCCGCTACGTCCGCCAGATCGTGATCCACGACCAGTGGGCTTACGACTACCACGCCCACCTCACGGCCACCCATCCGTACGGCTCCAAGTGGTACACCTGGCCGTTCCTGCTGCGCCCGGTTGCCTACTACTACCAGGACGGCCTGGGCGTGGACAGCATCAACCATGCACCCCTTCGCGAGGAGGTCTTCAACCTCGGTAACCCGGCCATCTGGTGGGCCTCGATCCCGGCCTTGATCTACTGCGCGGTGGTCGCCATCCGCCGGCGGCGCTACCCCGCGATCTTCATCGTGATCGCCTTCGCGGTCGCCTACCTGCCGTTCTCGCGGGTCACTCGGGTGATGTTCCTGTACCACATGTTCGGCAGCCTGCCGCTGATGATCCTGGCGGTTTCGTACGCCCTCGCCGACCTGCGCCGGTGGGTCACAGATCGGAAGATCGGCGCGATGCGGCTGCGCGCGCCCACCGGCCGCCTGCTCGCTGCCGCCTATCTCGGCACCGTCCTCGTGGTCTTTATCTATTTCTACCCGTTGTGGAGCGCACTTCCCATAACCGGCGACAGCTGGCAGCAGCGGATCTGGTTCAACGTCCCCACCGACAACCGCTTCCTGCACATCCAGCCTGACACCCGAATCTCCTGGATCTGATGTTCTTACTGCTCCTCGCGTACCTCCTCCTGGTCTGGGCCACCGGGGTGGCGCTCACCTTCATCAGCCGGCTGCCCTGGGAGCTCGAGGGACGCTTGGCGATCGGAGTGCCGCTGGGATTCGGCGCTGCCGCGATGCTCACCTGGCTGCTGGCGATCCCGTTCGGCATGTCAGGCAACGCCGTCTTCGTGGGGGCGGTGGCGCTGGCGCTGACCCTTTTAGCCTGCGCTCGATGGACGCGGTGGCGCGAGCCCCTTGGCGACGAGGCCGCGGCGATGATCCGCCGGTGGCGGAGCCGGCAGGCGCTGCCATTGGCGCTTCTGCTGGTCTTGGGCGGGCTCTTCTTCATCCCCTTCTATATGCATGCCCTCGAGATCCGGCCCGATGGGCTCTATGCCGGCTACGTGAACATCTGGGGAGACTGGTGCACTCACCTGAGCATCAGCGGCTACCTCTCCGGAGCCAGTCACCTGCTGCCGCCCCAGAACCCCTTCTACAGCGGCTACAAGCTCACCTACCCGTTCCTGCCTGATCTCTTCTCGGGGATGCTGCTGTATCTCGGCATGAGCCTGGAGGGTTCCTTGCCGCTGACCAGCGCCGTCCTCTCGATCGCCCTGGTGGTCGTCTTCTACTCGACGGCACTGCGGCTGCTCGCCAACCGATGGGCCGCGGCGATTGGCAGCCTGGTCTTCTTCCTCAGTGGCGGGCTGGGCTTCTTCAACCTCGTCAATGACGTCCGCCCAGGCTCGGGTGGCTTCGGTGAATGGCTTGGCAGGCTGTTGGGCGCGATTGCCCATCCCGTCCGCGAATACACCCTCGACCGGACCACAGGTTTCCAGTGGCTGAACCCGGTGCTTGCGTACTTGATTCCGCAGCGGACCACGCTGTTCGGCTTCAGCCTCGGACTTCTCGTGATCGCGCTGCTCTGGTATGGGCGCAGCCGGAGCGATCTTCGCGAGACGTTCCTCGCTGGCATCGTGCTGGGGATGATGCCGCTGCTGCACACAGCCACGTACTTCGACCTGTTGCTGCTGGCCGGCGGGATCGCGGCCATCGACCTTGGTTTCGCGGTCTTCGGGAAGGAGAGCCTGGAAGGCGCGGTCAAGCGTTGGCTGGCGTTCTTCGCGCCGGCATTGGTGCTCGGTCTACCCCAACTCCTGGTGATCCTGCCGCCGGCGGCCTACGGCCACTCCTTCCTGCGCTGGCAAATCGGCTGGCTGGCCTCCGGGCCGGGGCTCACCTACCGCCTCTCGATCGGAGCCTTCTGGCTTCTCAACACCGCCCTCCTGATCCCGCTGGCGCTGGGCGCATTTTTCAGCGCGCGGTGGGGCAAACCTGGCCTGCGCCGGTTCCTCGCGCCTGCCTGGCTGCTGTTCCTGCTCCCCAACCTGGTGATCCTGCAACCCTGGGACTGGGACAACACCAAGTGGTTCGTCTGGTGGGCGATCCTGGCGTCGATGCTGGCCGGGCTGGCGCTCTACCAGCTGATCCGGCGTAGGGCGGAGTTTGCGATCGTGGGAGTGCTCCTGCTGCTGGTGATGACCGCCTCCGGCGCCCTCGACCTCAACCGCGCCTCGCAGAAGAACCTGCCCAACGTCAGTTTCCGGCTCCTCGATAACCAGGAGTTGAAGGTCGCGGACTGGGCGCAGGCCAACACCTCGCAGAATGCTCTCTTCCTGACGGGCTGGAAGAACAACCACCCGATCCTGACGCTCAGCCGGCGGGCCGTGGTGATGGGCTATCCGGGATGGCTCTGGACCTGGGGTTTGTCGGGGTATGTCGAGCGTCAGAAAGACGTGATCGAGATGTACAAGGGCGACGCCAGGACGCAATCGCTGCTTCGGAGTTACGGCGTCACCTACGTCGTCATCGGTCCCCAGGAGCGGCAGGAGATCGCCGCCAACGTGACTTACTATGAAAGCCGCTACCCGCTCGCCTACCAGTCTCCGACCGGCGAATACATGATCTTCCGCGTCGGCTGAGACTCCACCCGCTGGGGACTCCCAATGTTCTTCATCCGATTCAGCATCAACGTCCTCGCCTTGCTGGCGGTCTTCCTCGTCGTGTGGAACATCCAGGGCGACAACATCGTGCTTATCGCGATCGTGATGGCAGTGGTCCTCTCGGTGATCAACGTCTTCATCCGACCGATCGTGATGCTCCTGACCCTGCCGGCCAACCTGCTGACCTTCGGAATCCTGGGCATCGTAATCAACGCCTTTCTGTTCTATTTCGCCGCCCGGCTGGTGCACATCGCGGTCGACTTCTGGCGTGCCGCACTGGGGTGGCTCGCCTTCTCGATCGTCTCCGCGGCGCTGAGCCAGATCGCGATTCATGAGTAAGGCCGATCGGTTGGGCAAAGCCCCGGAGCTGGCGCTTTCGATCACCGCGGCCGACCGCCCGGGCACCCTGGCGGGCCTGGCGCGCGTCATCTTCGAACATGGCGCCAACGTCGTGTACGTCGGCATCGGAGCCCGCCACGAGGGGCTGGCCGACATCTATTTCGAGCTCGACCAGGTGGCCGACGCCGACGCGTTGGTGGCGGCGATCGAGGCGCTCCCGGACGTCGACGAGGTTCGGCGTGAGCCGACCTTTCACAAGATTTTCGGCCGTCGCGTCATCGTCGTCGGCGCCGGCGCCCAGGCTTCGGGTGTCGTCATGGGCGCGGTCAACGAAGCCGACCGCCACAACATCCGAGGCGAGCGAATCTCGGTCGACACCATCCCCCTGGTGGGGGAGAAGGAGATCGCAGAGGCGGTTAGAGCCGTCGCGCGGCTACCCCGGGTGGAGTGCCTGGTGCTGGCCGGCAGCCTGATGGGGGGAGAGATCACAGTCGCTGTCAAGGAGATCCAGGCCGCGGGCATCCTGGTGGTTTCGCTGCGGATGGCGGGGTCGGTGGCGAAGGTCGCCGACCTGGTGGTGAGCGATCCGCTCCAGGCTGGCACGATGGCGGTGATGCTGGTGGCCTCGACCGCCGTATTGGACATCGAGCGCATCCGCGGGGGCAGTTTCTGAATCAGCCGCTGACCGAGAGCTGGCTTCCGGTCTTCAGGCGCATTGCCGACGAGGTCCAGGCGGCGGTTGCGGGCGTCTGGGGAAGACCCGAGGCGAGGTCGCCGCAGGGCCAGGGCGCGGGCGGCGACGGCACCGTCTTCATCGACAGCTTGGCCGAGGGAATCGTGATTAGGCAGCTGGACGCCGAAAACGATCGCGGCCGCAGCTTTCACCTGATCTCGGAGGAGGCGGGTGAGCGCGACTACGGCGGGGGAGGGGACGTGATCGTCGTCGACCCCATCGATGGCAGCCACAATGCCAAGATGGGCATCCCCTACTTCAGCCTGACGCTCGCCGCCGCCACCGACCGCACGTACGGCGGCGTGCAGGAAGGCTGCGTTCGCAACCTCGTCACCGGCCATCACTTCGAAGCCACGCGCGGTGGCGGCGCCACTCTCAACGGCGCGCCGATCCGGTTGACGGCGGCCGGCGACACCATCAACGTGCTGCAGTTCGAAGCGACCCGGCTGGCAGACCATCTCGACGAATACCGCGAGCTCCTGTTCAGTGCTGAAAAGGTGCGGGTGCTCGGCTCAGCAGCGCTCAACATCTGCCTGGTCGCGAGCGGCGCCGTCAGCGTCAGCCTCGCTCCCAGCCTCCGCTCGGTGGACTGCGCCGCACCTTTGCTGGTCCTGACCGAAGCCAGCGGCGTCGCCACCGACATGGAGGGCGCCAACCTGGACGGCCTTGACATGGCATTGGATGTCCGACCCAGCGTGGTAACCGCTGGCAGCCAGGGGCTTCTCGAGAACGCGCTGAGGAAGCTGAGGCCCCGGCCACTCGGCTAAGCTGCCGCCATGTCGGAGCTTCGGCGCGATCCCATCACCGGCCGTTGGGTTTGCCTGGCCCCGGGGCGGGCAGTCCGACCGGAGGCCGCCCCGCAACCGCCTGGCGGAGAGGCCACAGCGATGGCGGATTGCCCATTCTGCGAAGGCCACGAGCAGAGGACCCCGCCCGAGTTGGCGGCTTACCGCCCCGATGGCGGTGCTGCCGACTCACCGGCCTGGAGAGTTCGGGTGGTGCCGAACCTCTACCCGGCGTTCTCCTTCGAGGGGGGTCCCGCCGACCTTGGCAACGCGCTGCACGCCCACGGCCCGGCGCTGGGCGCATGCGAAGTGATCATCCACAGTCCCGACCATCGGCGCTGGCTTCCGTACCTTGCGGATGACCAGGCCGAGCTGGTGATGACCACGACCTGGCAGCGCTACCTCGTCCACAGGGTCTCCGGCGTTGGCAGCGTCGTGGCCCTCTACAACCACGGTCGGGAAGCCGGGGCGTCGCTGGCCCATCCGCATGGGCAGATCTATTCGACGCGCCTCGTCGGGCCCGTGCTGGACGAGGAGTACCGTGGCGCGGAGGCGGCGCACCGCGCGATGGGAGCCTGCGTGTTCTGCAGGATGATCGAAGAGGAGTCCGCCCAGGATGTCCGCGTGGTCGCGCGCGCGGGGCAATTCGTGGCGATCGCGCCATACGCGTCCCGTCAGCCCTACGAGTGCTGGATACTCCCGACCGAACACCTGGCCGACCTCGGCGAAGCCGGCGAGGACGTCGCCGCCGCCCTCGGCAGATTCCTGAAGGTTGTGTTGTGGAAGCTGACTGCCGCCGCCAGCGACGTGCCGCTCAACTGGTACATACACAGCCTTCCCAACGCCGCCGGCGACTGGCGCGAGAGCTATCACTGGCACCTTGAGATCCGTCCCAAACTGATGGATGTCGCCAGCTTCGAGCTGGCCACGGGGACCTATATCAACACCCTCGCACCCGAGGTCGCGGCGGCAACCCTGGCGGCCGAGCAGGATCCGCCTGCGGGCGAATCCGAGCCCCGCGACCCAACCTGACCAGGACCCGCTCAAGTCAACACCACGGGAGGACTCGATGCTTTCGAAGAAGGTCCATACGCACGACATGGACGAGGCTCGCCGGCAGCTGGCATCGGCCCACGGCAGCCGCTACCTATCGGCGCCTCTACCGAAGTACGAGCTGCCCCAGGGCCAGACCCCCGCCCGGGTGGCCTATCAGTTGGTCCACGACGAGATGAATCTCGACGGCAACCCCTCTCTCAACCTCGCAAGCTTCGTGACCACGTGGATGGAGCCCGAGGCCGACCGGCTGATGACCGAAACGCTGGGAAAAAACTACATCGACCAGGACGAGTACCCGCAGACCACTGAGATTCAGAACCGCTGCGTGAACATCCTGGCGCGACTGTTCAACGCCCCCCACGGCGCCACCTCCGTCGGCACCGCCACGGTGGGGTCGTCGGAGGCCATCCACCTGGCCGGACTGGCGTTGAAATGGAAGTGGCGGAAGCGCCGTGCCGCCGAGGGGAAGGCTACGGATAGGCCCAACCTGGTGATGAGCTCCAGCGTCCAGGTCTGCTGGGAGAAATTCGCCCGATACTTTGACGTCGAGCCGAAGTACCTGCCGTTGCGGGAAGGTCACTACGTCCTCGATCCGAATGAGGCGGTGGCTGCGGTCGATGAAAACACCATCGGTGTGGTGGGCATCCTCGGCAACACATACACCGGCGAGTACGAGCCCATCAAGGAGCTCAACGACGCCCTCACCAAGCTCAACCAGCGTACGGGTTGGGACGTGCCCATCCACGTCGATGGCGCCAGCGGGGCATTCGTAGCACCTTTTCTCACCCCCACACTTGAGTGGGACTTTCGGCTGCCCTTGGTGCGGTCGATCAACGCCTCCGGGCACAAGTACGGCCTGGTCTACCCTGGCGTCGGCTGGGTGATATGGCGCGATGTCGCCGAGCTTCCCGAGGAGCTGATCTTCCACGTCAACTACCTGGGCGGGGACCAGCCGACGTTCAATCTCAATTTCTCTAAGGGAGCAGGGCAGATCGTGGCCCAGTACTACAACTTCATACGCTTCGGCCACGACGGCTACGGCGCGATCATGCGCAACCTCCGTGGCATCGCGGACTACCTTGCTGCTGGGATCGACACGATCGAGCACTTCGAGCTCATCAGCAAGAACAACTCGCTTCCTCTCGTCTGTTTCCGTCTCACCGCGGACCGGGCCTACACCGTCTTCGATATTTCCGAAAAAATCCGCGAGCGCGGATGGATCGTGCCCGCGTACACGATGGCGGCCAACGCCGAGCACATCGCGGTGCTGCGGGTGGTTGTGCGTGAAGGCCTAAGCATCGACATGGCCGAACTCCTGATCGGCGATCTCCGGAGTTCGGTCGAGCACCTCGACGCGTTGCACAAGTCTCCCACCCCGTCGCGTCAGAATCGGGGCCAGGCCAAGACGAAGGGGGTCTGCTGACGCTCAATCCGGCTGGGGGGTTTGTTATCGTTTCCCCGCGCCACGCGGGAGTAACTCAGCGGTAGAGTGCAACCTTCCCAAGGTTGAAGTCGCGGGTTCGATCCCCGTCTCCCGCTCCAACCCCCTCCTAGGGTCACAATTGAATACAAATCGGTAATCTTTGGCCCTGAAGGCACCCTCATCGTCAGGGGTTGTACTTCTGGGTGAGTTAGCCTCTTACGAATGCCTAAGGCTATACCTTGACAAATAGCCTCATCAGGCGCTAAATTGGGCGATGAGCTGGAACCAGCCGATTACGCGGGGTACCAAGCGTGATCGGCCGCGTCCTCTGGCCGCTATTGACGGCAGGGTCACATTCGAGGCGGCGGTCGAGACGTGGATCGCTCAACACGTCATGCCGGGAGGACGCCACTACGCGACCACCACCCAGAACGTCATCCGCTCCAACCTGCTCGGTTCGCGGCTGACCGGTTGGCGCAAAGGTGAGGACATCGAGACGGTCGACCAATGGAACGCGGACAAAGCCGTCAAGTTCATGCGCTGGTACCAGGATGAGATGCATGCGGACGCCGACACGGTGCGGAAGTTCCGCACTCAGCTGCGCCAGTTCGGGCGCTTCTGCGCTGACAAATACGGCCACGCCGATTCGATTGGCCCCGCCCTCGACGCGCTGCGAATCGCTGCAGGACCGACGGACCCTAAGGACAAGCTGCCGGCCCTAAGCAAGGGCGAGTCCGATCTGCTGTTGGGCACGGCCCCCACGACGAGGGATCAGCTGATCGTGGCGCTGCTGCTCTATACCGGGTTACGGCCGAGCGAGCTGGTCGCCCTGGAAGAACGGCACGTCGACCTGGCCCGCAATCCGCCTGTGGTGGTGATTGAAGGGAGCGTGCACAACCCGACAAGGACCAAGACCGAGGCCGGTGCGCGGACGATTCCGCTCAACGTCGGCGGTCACAGGAAGCTGACCAGCCTCATGAGAACACACCTCACGGATCCCAAGCGCCCCCGGGGAGCCGAGTACCTGTTGCTCTCGAAGAGGCTCGATTCCCAGGGGAACCCCGAGCGGCTGACGATCGGTGGGCTCGACCTAATACTGGCTCGACTCGAGAAGGCCACCGGGATCAAATGCAATGCCTACAGGTTCCGCCACACCTTTTGCACTCGGTGTGCGGACGGCGGAATGGCGATGACCACCCTGAAGCAACTCCTCGGTCATAAGACGATCGAGATGGTGGCCTACTACTACAGGGGCAAGACCAGCCAGGAGGTGCTCGAGGCGGCCACCCGGATCAGGTTCTGAGGGTCAGGCGACCGCCAGGCTCTCGTAGACGACGGGCATCGGATTTCTCTTCTCAAGCGTCTTGAAGATCCTGATCGCCGTCTGGTCCCGGATGCGCCGACCCTTCAGCGCGTTGTAGAGCGACCAATGTTTGACTCCGGAGTCCTTGGCGAACTCATCCACGGTGTATCCCCGCGCGATCAGGGCTCGGTGGAGCATCGGACCCTCAAATGACCGCGTCGCGGGGTTCCAGAGACTCATGAGCGCCCTACCCGCAGACTGCGGTGACCCGCTACGGTCGGCGCCCCCGCCTCTTTGGCGCCCGCGCTGATAATCAGCTCACCGAGGTCGCGGAGCAGCTCGCAGAAGAGCTTCGCCCGGCGACGAAAGGTCTTGGTTTGGGCCTGGTAGGTCACGGTCATGCTATTCACTCTGCCCCAGCCACTCGGACGTCGTACGGACGGTGGTCGACGCCGTCCCGCGGGGTGAGGGTTGCGGGGCGGATGCATCTGTGGTGCTCATGCATCTCACCTAATCAGGTGGAGGGGCGGCTGGGGAAACTCTGGTGCCGGATGTGTCCCCTCGCGCCCTATCCTCGCTACTCGTGAGTGCTTGGATGTGTCTGACGCTTCCAGCCTGCGCGCTCTGATGGTCGGGCGTCCGTGACCTGACTGGCTGGCGTTATTGCGACGAACAGCTGTCGCGGCGGCGCTCCAGCATGAGGTTGTCGGGCACGGCCGGCTTCACCCAATCAACGTCCTTCACCTCTCTTCACTTCACAAGTCTTGACCGGCTGCCGTGGCGGACCTTTACTGTGGGAACAAGGCCGGGGCCAATCGGCTGCGGCCAACTGTCAGGGAGAGATGTGGGACACCGGAATTCGGCCGAGGTGATGGCGCCTCTGCGATCGAGGATCGGGAGGGTGGTCTCGTCCTCAGATCCGCTCACCAAGAGCGACCTGGAACGCCGCTTGCGAGCTGGCCAGAACCGGCAAGCATCGACGAGATGGGGAACCATGCCATGAAGCTGTTGCATTTCGCCGACCTGCACCTGGATACACAGTTCGCCTGGGCGCCGGCGGCGCTGGCCACCAAGCGCCGGCAGGCGCTGCGAGACACCCTGGAGAACATCCTGGAGTTGGCCAAGGGCGAAGGCGTGGATGCTCTTCTATGCGGCGGGGACCTATACGAGCAGGAGCGCTTCTCGCCGGATACCGCTGAGTTCCTGCGGCAGAGCTTTGCGGCAATGGCTCCCATGCCGGTTTACATCGCGCCCGGAAACCACGACTACTTCGGGCCCAAGAGCCTGTATGCGACCGTGGACTGGTCGTCGAATGTGCACCTATTCACGGAAGACAGACTCACGGCGGTGGAGCTCGGCGACGGTGTCAACCTCTGGGGTGCTGCCCACCGCGTGCCGGCGAATACCGACGACTTCCTGACGAACTTCCACGTGGACCGGGACGGCGTGAACCTGGCGCTGTTCCACGGATCGGAGAGCGGTGGGTTCACCTTCCAAGGAGAGGGCAAGCAGCCGTACGCCCCGTTCTCGGCTGCCGAGATTCCGTCCGCCGGGCTGGCTCATCTATTCACCGGGCATTACCACCAGCCAACGGACGGCCGGCACCACACGTACCCGGGCAATCCGGACCCGCTGACTTTCGGGGAGACGGGTGAGCGCGGAGCAGTGCTCGCCACAGTCGACGCGAGTGGGACGATCCGGACGGAGCGTCACAAAGTGGCGAAGTCCGAGGTCCATGACCTGGAGCTGGATCTGACGGGTTGCACAACCTTCCAGGAGATCCGCGCCAAGGTCGCCACCGAGGTGCTCGATCTCAAAGGAGCTGCCCGGCTGACGCTGCAGGGGGAGTTGGCGCCGGAGGTCGACCTGGACATGGCAGCGTTGGCCGATACCCAGTGCAAGCTTGACGCCCTCCTGATGCGACAGGGCCGGTTAATGCCGGGATATGACCTCGAAACCATCAAAGAGGAGGTCACGGTCCGTGGCCAATTCGTCAAGGACGTTATGGATCAGGTCGAAGATGAAGCCCTGCGGCAGCGGGTGCTGATTACCGGGTTGCGGGCCCTGGCCGGGCGCTCGGATCTCGGGGTGGGCTGATGCAGATCAAGAAAGTGCTGATCAAGGCCTTCGGTCCCTTCATCGACCAGGACCTCGAGTTAGCACCGGGCATGACGGTCATCTACGGGCCCAACGAAGCCGGCAAGACGACCTGGCACGCCGCCCTCTACGCGGGCTTATGCGGGATCCGACGCGGCAGGGGTGCAGGCCGGGTTGAAGATCGAGCATTCGCTGCCCTCCATCGACCCTGGGACGGGCCCACCTGGCAGGTCGGGCTGACGCTGAAGCTGGCTGACGGCCGCGAGATCGAGCTACAGCAGGACCTGGAGGGCAGGGTAGCCTGCCGGGCCACGGACACGCAATTGGGTCGCGACGTCTCCGACGAGATCATGAGCGACGGCAGCCCCGACGGGTCCGTTTGGCTGGGCCTAGATCGACGCGCCTTCCTCGTGACCGCGTGCGTCGGCCAGGCAGAGATTCTCAGCGTGTCAAGCAACCCGGCAGAGCTGCAGGAGCATCTCCAGCGGGCGGCAGCGACTGCCGGCACAGACGAGACCGCGGCGGAGGCCCTGGAGCGACTGAAGGAGTACCAGAGCGAGCAAGTGGGGCTGTTTCGCTCTAACTCGACCAAGCCGCTACAGGCTTCGATCAACCGGCTCGCGGCGTCCGAGCGAGCGCTCGAGACAGCCCGGGCTGCCCACGAGAAATACCTGGCGGATGCCGAGGAGGTTGAGCGGCTCGAGGAGCGCGGCAACGCAACCGGCAAGGAGCTGGCCGTATTTGACGCGGTGGTGACTCGACGTAACGCCGAGGAACTCAAGGCAAGGTTCGAGCGTGCGACGGCACTCGAGGAGAGGTACGCCGGATCGACACCACCGGACCTCGCCGGGGACGAGGACGTGGCCCGGGATGTCACCACCGCGGTCACCGCGTGGCAGAAGGTCGCGGTACCGCAAGCCATGGAAGGGCCGAGCGCGGGCGAGCTGCGGATAAAGCTGTCTGAGCTCCCGGCCGGTACATCAGGCGACCTTGCACCCGAGCCTGCGGTGGTCAGGGCTCGCGATGCCGCACTGACCGCGCGATCGATGCTCGTCCAGCACGTCGAGCAGAAGCCGGCTGAGCCAGAAGTCATCGATGCGTCGATTACGGACCAGGAGCTTCGCGACCTCGCCCGGGACATCGAGGCCACCGTGCCAGACGTAGACCCGGCCCTTCAGGCACGTCGCCAGCAAGCGACGGCGCAGCTGGCCGAGAGCGGCTCGAGAAAGATCAACCGAAAGCTGTTGGCAACCGGGATCGTGTTGATCCTCATTGGTGTTGTGGGGGGCGTCCTCATTCCCCCAGCGGCGGTCGTCGCGGTCGCCGGTGTCGGGCTGCTGGTGGTGGCGCTCGTGCGCCGAGGCGATGGTGATCGATTGGACGCACTTCAGACTCTTGTCACGCTTGACGCCGAGGGTGGCACTCTGCTCCAGACCGCCGAGGCGATCCAGAGGCGCAAGGATGCCGCCACTGATCGGCTGCGCTCGCTCGGGCTGCCCCAGGAACCGGCTGCGCTACTTGACCTCGCCGGGAAGATCGCGACCGCCGCTCAACAGCGCACGCTGTTAGGCAACTGGGGGCGGTTGAAGACCGCGAGCGAGGATCGCGCGGCGCAGGCCGATGGCGACCTTGCCGGCGCGCTCACCGCTAGAGGGTTGCCCATCGAAGGGGATGCGATCGCGTCGGCTGACCGGTACATCAGGGACTGCGCGGAGCGGGCCAGCGACGCAGAACAAAGCGGCAAACGATCCGGCCTCGAGGGACAACTCGCGACACGCGAGCACCTGGAGTCAATCGAAAAGAACGCGGAAGAGGCCAAGGGTGCCGCGCTGTTGGCGCTTCGGAAGGCGGCCGGTCGTTGCGGCTTGGCCGAGGCCGCGCCGGACGTCATGGTAGAGGAGCTAAGCGAGTGGCTGAGTGAGCGGACGGCCAAGCACGGAGCCCACCAGGTCGAGATCGAGGAGCGGAAGGAGCTGGAGGGGCTCCTGGGAGAGCAGTCACTCGAAGACCTTGCCAACGCAGTCCGCCAGAGCTTGGAGCGGGCGGAGGAGCTGGGGGCCAAGGTCGCGACCGAGGATCTCTCGGCTGTCGATATCCCAGATGACTGGGAGGGTCAGCTACGCAGTCTGCGGGCGGAGGACAAGGCAGCACGCCAGTTCGCAGATGAAGCTCGCGGCCGCCTCGAAGTTCTGACTGGCCAACTACTGTCGGTGGCGGCGGCTGAGGAGGCCCTTGCCGGCGCTAAGAGCGAGCGAGCCAGGGTGGAAGAACTCCAGCTAACGCTCGACACCACCATTAACTTCCTGGCAGAGGCTCAGGAGAGGGTCCACCGAGATATCGCACCGGTGCTTGCAGGGTCGCTGCAGGCCTGGCTACCGCAAGTGACCGGCGAACGCTACGTCGAAGCGACCGTGGATCCGGAGGAGCTGCTGGTGAAGGTGAGGGGCGAAGGGGCTCCCTGGCGTGACGCCCAGTTTCTGTCCCAAGGGACCCGGGAGCAGGTCTACCTGCTGCTGCGTATGGCGATGGTCCAGCATTTGACCGCGAAGGGAGAGTGCGCGCCATTGATCCTTGACGACGTGACGGTCCAATGCGACACGACTCGCACGGTAGGACTGTTGGACCTGCTCCGCACAATGAGCGCCGACCGCCAGATCATCCTTTTCAGCCAGGAGAACGACGTCCTTGGCTGGGCGGAGGAACACCTTGGCGGAGCCCAGGATGCGTTGCACATCCTCGATCCGGTCGGTGTTCAGGTTTAGTCGAGATACTGGCGGATAATTTCGCCGATCCCACACAAGAACTGTCACCCGACGGATAGAGGTTGAGCCGATGAGCGACCTGAACCTGAACTGGATCACGAACTTCATCTGGGGCATCGCAGATGATGTCCTTCGCGACCTGTACGTCAGGGGTAAGTACCGCGACGTCATCCTCCCAATGACGGTGCTTCGCCGCCTCGACGCCGTACTGGAGCCATCCAAGGAGGCCGTCCTCCTTATGAGGACCTCTCTGGATAAAGCAGGGGTTGTCAACCAGGATGCCGCCCTCCGGCAAGCGTCGGGTCAAGCCTTCTACAACACGTCTCCGTTCACGCTGCGAGACCTGAAGTCCCGCGCGAGTCAGCAGCAGCTCCGGGCGGACTTCGAGGCATACCTAAATGGGTTCTCACCCAACGTTCAGGACATTCTCGACAGCTTCGAGTTCCGCAATCAGATCTCCCGACTATCTAAGGGCGATGCCCTCGGGGCGCTGATCGAGAAGCTGGTGTCGCGTGACCTCAACCTCAGTCCAAACCCAGTCATGAATGGCGACGGGTCGGTGAAACACGCCGGCCTCGACAACCACGGCATGGGGACGATCTTTGAGGAGCTGGTGCGCCGGTTCAACGAGGAGAACAACGAAGAGGCCGGCGAGCACTGGACGCCACGCGACGCAGTGCGTCTGATGGCGAAGCTGATTCTCCTCCCTGTCGCCGACCAGATCGAGTCGGGCACATACCTGCTCTATGACGGAGCATGCGGTACCGGCGGCATGCTGACCGTGGCCGAGGAAACGCTTACAGAGCTTGCTTGCGAACATGGCCAGCAGGTGGCCACGCACCTGTACGGGCAAGAAATAAACGCGGAGACCTACGCCATCGCGAAGGCCGATCTGCTCCTCAAGGGTGAGGGTGAAGCTGCGGACAACATCGTCGGTGGTCCCGAGCACTCGACACTCTCCAACGATGCCTTCCCGTCACGAGAGTTCGACTTCATGCTCTCCAATCCTCCCTATGGCAAGAGCTGGAAAAGTGACCTGGGGCGCATGGGGGGCAAGGACGGGATCAAGGACCCGCGCTTCATCATCGAGCACGCCGGTGATCCCGAGTACTCGCTCATCACTCGGTCGAGCGATGGTCAGATGCTCTTCCTGGCCAACATGCTCAGCAAGATGAAACACGGAACCAAGCTAGGCAGCCGCATAGGCGAGGTCCATAACGGGTCGTCTCTCTTCACCGGGGATGCCGGGCAGGGCGAGAGCAACATCCGTCGCTGGATCATCGAAAACGATTGGCTGGAAGCAATCGTCGCGCTGCCGCTCAACATGTTCTACAACACCGGTATCGCCACGTATGTCTGGGTGGTGACCAATAAGAAGACTGCGCATCGGCGTGGCAAGGTTCAGCTCATCGACGCGACTCTGTGGTTCAAGCCGCTGCGCAAGAACCTCGGCAAGAAGAACTGCGAGCTGTCAGAACAGGACATCCAGAGGATTTGCGACACGTTCCTTGCTTTCGAGGAGACCGAGCAGTCCAAGATCTTCCCGAACGCAGCCTTCGGGTACTGGAAGGTTACGGTTGAGAGGCCTCTTCGGCTCCAGGGGATCGATCAAAACCGCACCTACACGGCCAAGGAGATAAAGGCGCTAAAGGACGGCAACGCGCGCGCCGAGGACGGGCCGCCGGTCATCAAGAGGCTCTACAAACTCGGGACCGCTGCCGATCCGCTGCGCGGCCTGGTCGAGGCGACGGTCGGCGGCCAGAACCGCGTCGTCGAGTACGAGTCGGACCCTGAACTGCGGGACACCGAACAGGTGCCATTGCTCGAAGAGGGGGGCGTCGAAGCATTCCTGCGCCGTGAGGTGCTGCCGTATGCTGCCGACGCCTGGTACGTGCCAGACAGCGTCAAGACTGGGTACGAGATCAGCTTCACTCGCCACTTCTACAAGCCTCGGCCGCTGCGGCCGCTGGAAGAGATCCGCGCCGAGATCCTGGCACTCGAGAAGGAGACGGAGGGGCTGCTCGGCGAGATCGTTGGGGTTGGTGACGCATGATCACGAGCCTCATGCCATATCCCGCGATGATGGAGTCAGGTGTGCCGTGGTTGGGTGACGTGCCCACGCATTGGAGTGTCCAGAAACTTAGACGCCTCCTACGGCCAACAGCGGAGCGGAATCGATCTGATCTGGCGTTGCTGTCTGTTGTTCGCGAGAAAGGAGTCATCCGACGTGACATCGCGAGCAAGGAGGGTAACAGGAACTTTATTCCAGACGATCTCAGCAACTACAAGGTTGTGGCGGCGGGACAGTTCGCAATTAACAAGATGAAGGCCTGGCAGGGTTCTTACGGGGTTTCGCCTTATGACGGCATCGTTAGTCCTGCGTACTTCACATTCGTTGTTAGCGGTATTTCGAGTAGGTTCTTCCATTCAGCGATCCGGTCCCGAGCGTATGTGGCGTTTTTTGCTCAAGCATCCGACGGAGTGCGAATTGGGCAATGGGATTTGTCACCGGCTCGGATGAAGGAGATTCCGTTCTTCGTCCCATCGCGCCCTGAGCAAGCCCTCATCGTTCGATTCCTCGACCGCGCGGAGCGGGAGATCGCGCTGTTCATTCGCGCCAAGCAAAAGCTGATCAAGTTGCTGGAAGAACAGAAGCAGACCATCATCGACCGTGCTGTCACTCGCGGCCTCGATCCCGAAGCCCGCTTCCGGCCCTCCGGCATGGGGTGGCTAGGAGATGTGCCCGACCATTGGCGAGTAGAGCGGAATGGCCGCCTCTTTGCTCAGCGGAATGAGACAGGTTTCGCCGAGTTGCCCATCCTGGAGGTGTCTCTCAGAACCGGCGTTCAGATTCGCAAGTTCGAGACGTCGGATCGGAAGCAAATGATGACGGACCGCGACAAATACAAGCGCGCGGTCCAAGGAGACATCGCCTACAACATGATGCGAATGTGGCAAGGAGCGTTAGGTGTGGCTCCGGTGGATGGGCTAGTGAGCCCAGCATATGTAGTGGCACGGCCGCGACCGGGGGTAGAGCCACACTACTTCTCATTCCTCTTTCGCACGCCGAAGTACATGGCGGAGGTCGACAAGTACTCACGAGGGATCGTGAAGGACCGTAACAGGCTGTACTGGGAAGACTTCAAGCAGATGCCATCGCCCTGCCCGCCAATAGAGGAGCAGGGACAGATTGTCGACGCAATCGCGAAGCGAACGTCATCGATCGATGACGGAGCTCGCCGTTTGCTAGATGAGATCGAACTGGCTAGGGAATGGCGCACGCGGCTAATCGCCGACGTGGTCACGGGCAAGGTGGATGTGCGGGAGGTGGCCGCGGCCCTGCCCGACGAACCGGCCGACAGCGAGGGTTCTTGGGGTGAAATCGAGGCCGAGGAAGAGGCAGTTGAGAGCGATGGCGAAGAGGTCGACATCGACCTGGTAGAGATCGAAGCATGACAACCGACACCAGTGAGAAGGGGTTGGAAAGCCTGATCCACGCTGCGATGACCGGAGTTGAATGGCCGGCACCTGTTCCGACCGACGAGGCTCACGAGGAGATGCCGCCGTATGGGGGAACCGGGTGGATCGCGGCCCATGCCACCGACTACGAGCGCGAGTACGCGGTGGACCTGACCCAGCTTCGCCGCTTTCTGACATTGACGCAGCCCGACCTGCCGACGCCCCTAGAGCTTGATCAGGATGGTCCCACCCGCCGGAAGTTCCTGGCTCGACTCCAAGGCGAGGTGAGCAAGCGAGGCGTGATCGATGTTCTGCGGCATGGGATCAAACATGGTCCCGATCAGATCGACCTCTTCTTCGGGACGCCCTCTCCCGGCAACGCCGTTGCCGTCGAGCGCTATGCCCAAAACCGATTTAGCGTGACGAGGCAACTTCGCTACAGCCGTGAGGAGACCCAACTCGCCCTGGACCTGTGCCTATTCATCAACGGTCTGCCGGTGGCAACACTCGAGTTGAAGAACAGCCTCACCAAGCAGACGGTCGCGGACGCCGTTGAGCAATACAAGCGAGACAGAGATCCGCGAGAGCGACTCTTCGAATTCGGGCGTTGTGTAGTGCACCTCGCCGTGGACGATCAGGAGGTGCGGATGTGTACCGAGCTCAAAGGGAAGGCGTCGTGGTTCCTGCCCCTCAATAAGGGTTGGAATGACGGTGCCGGCAATCCGCCCAACGTTGACGGGCTCAAGACCGACTACCTCTGGAAGCGGATCCTGACGCCGGAAGGTCTCACCGACATCCTTGAGAACTACGCGCAGGTCGTCGAGTACAAGGACGAGAAGACGAGGAAGAAGGCGTCGGTGCAGATCTTCCCTCGGTACCACCAGCTCGACGTGGTGCGGAAATTGTTGGCCGATGCATCGTTGACTGGGGTGGGCAAGCGGTATCTGATCCAGCACTCGGCGGGAAGCGGCAAGTCGAACTCAATCGCGTGGCTGGCTCACCAGCTCGTCGGATTGCGGACGGATGATGCGGCGGTTTTCGACTCGATGATTGTTGTTACTGACCGACGGATTCTGGACCAGCAGATCCGCGACACGATCAAACAATTCGCTCAGGTGGGCGCCATCGTCGGGCACGCGGAGCACTCAGGTGACCTGCGAAAGTTCCTAGCGGACGGAAAGAAGATCATCATCTCGACCGTTCAGAAGTTCCCGATGATCCTCGATGACATGGGCACCGAGCATCGAAGGCGGAAGTTCGCCATCCTAATCGACGAAGCGCACTCCAGCCAGGGTGGCCGGACCTCCGCCGCGGTAAGCATGGCTCTGTCTGAAGCGGGAGCAGAGGAAGACGACGAGACCATTGAGGACACCATCAACCGCATCATGGAGGCGCGCAAGATGCTGCCGAACGCGAGCTACTTCGCGTTCACCGCGACACCCAAGAACAAGACGTTGGAGATCTTCGGAGAGCCCTACCCCGAAGACGGAACGGTCAAGCACCGGCCGTTCCACAGCTACACGATGAAGCAGGCCATTCAAGAGGGTTTCATCCTGGATGTGCTCGAAAGCTACACCCCGGTCGGAAGCTACTACCGGCTCGTGAAGACCGTTCCCGGCGATCCTGAGTTCGACGTCAAGCGCGCGCGCAAGAAATTGCGCAGCTACGTCGAGGGCCACGAGCAGGCGATTCGGACCAAGGCCGAGATCATGGTGGACCATTTCTTGGAACAGGTTGTCGGGCTGAGGAAGATCGACGGACAAGCGCGGGCAATGGTTGTGACCACCGGCATCGAACGCGCCATTCAGTACTACCACGCAATCCAGGCCTACCTGGTCGATCGCAAAAGCCCGTACCGCGCCATCGTCGCGTTCTCGGGAGAACATGAGTACGGGGGGGTGAACGTGACTGAGGCATCGCTCAACGGATTCCCCAGCAACAAGATCGCGGATCAGATCCAGCAAGATCCGTATCGGCTGCTGGTGTGCGCCGACAAGTTCCAGACGGGGTACGACGAACCTCTGTTGCACACCATGTATGTGGACAAGGTTCTGTCGGGGGTGAAGGCAGTTCAAACGTTGTCACGCCTGAATCGCGCTCATCCGAAGAAGCACGACACCTTCGTGTTCGACTTCGTAAACGACGTGGACACGATCCAGGATGCGTTCGCCGACTACTACCGCACGACCATCCTCAGCGAGGAGACCGATCCCAACAAGCTGCACGATCTCAAGTCGGTCCTCGACGCCTATGAGGTCTATGAGCAGGCGCAGGTGGATCAGCTTGTGGTGCTTTACCTGGGCGGGGCCGATCGCGACCAGCTCGACCCCATCCTGGACGCGTGCGTCGCCACGTACAAGGAGGAACTCGACGAGGACGGGCAGGTCGATTTCAAGGGTAAGGCCAAGGCCTTCACGCGCTCTTACGGGTTCCTCAGCTCGATCCTGCCGTACACAGACGCCGGATGGGAGAAACTCTCGATCTTCCTAAATTTCTTGACGGACAAGCTGCCCGCGCCCATCGAGGAGGATCTCTCCCGAGGGGTCCTCGACGCCATCGATATGGACAGCTATCGCGCCGAGAAGCAGGCCGCCCAGAAGATCCAGTTGCCTGATGCGGACGCGGAGATCGAGCCTGTTCCGGCGAGCGGCGGCGGTGGCAAGCCTGAGCCCGAGCTGGACACGCTGTCGAACATCGTAAAGAGTTTCAACGAGCAGTTCGGCAACATCAACTGGAGCGACGGCGATCGTGTTCACCAGCTCATCACGGAAACGATCCCAGATAAGGTGGCGGCCGACACGGCGTATCAGAATGCCAGGAAGAACTCCGATAAGCAGAACGCCCGGGTTGAGCATGATCACGCGCTACAGCGGGTCGTGACGGCGCTTCTCAACGACGACACCGAGCTGTTCAAGCAGTTCAACGACAACCCGGAGTTCAAGAAGTGGCTGGCTGACACAGTGTTCGGATTGACGTACGCAGAGTCCGCCGCATGAGACGGCGGGTTGTTCGAGTCAGGCAGCTACCGATGAACCCGCCTGGTCCTGGATGCCGTCCGCGATCACGTGCATCTGGCTAAGGATCTTCTCCGGCGAGGCATCAAGATCGATGGTCAGCACCTCGATCTCGCGGCTCAACGCGGAGATTTTGTGGACGGTGGGCGGGGCCTCGCCCGCAGCGTAAATGAGCAATCCGCGCCGCAAACCGGTGGCGACAAGGTAGGCGAGCATCTGGTAGATGTCAGGGTGCAGGACGGCTGAGGGCGGGGTCCTCTTGTACTTGGCGTCACCGATGAAACAACAGTTCTTGCCTCTCCACCACGAGAGATCTGGCTCGAGGCGCACGGCCCGCCCCTCGTCCAAGTAGAGTGATTTGCCCTTGGCAGCCGCCGGGAACTCGGGCACACCCAGCCGGAGCTTCTCTCGCAGGCTCACCCGTACGAATTCCTCGAAAACGACGTTCATGTCGATCAAGAACGCGGACCCTTGGACGTCGCCCCTCAATAGCTCCAGGGAGCTCGCCGAGAGGATCACCTTTGCTAGCTCGACTGCCGGCCGGTAGTGGTCATTCAGACGCGAGTAAATGATTTCCGGAAGGCGGGAAGGGCTGTACTGAACGCTTGATACGGTGGTAAACGCCGCTCCGAATGATCGGAGCGCCACACGCGAGGCATCATGTCTAAGGCGCATCCGGCCGAGCCTCTCGACGGCTGCCTTCAAAATGCGGTTCTCTTCGATGTCCTCCGTGAACTCGTCGAACCTGACCTCGACCGGCAGCATCATTCCGTACCTACGGTGCAATTGATCAGCAAACCGCACACGGCCGCGAACGGTAGTGAGGGCGTCTTCCTCGGTCCTGTAGCCCTGGAGCAGCCCCCGCCGTAGCGCCCGCCTCAAGTGCATGACGAAACTGGGGATGACGGCCTCGACCACGCCGTCGTCGGTGCCAAAGGCGAAGTCGGTCAGCTGCCAACGGCGAGGGTCCAAGGCGTAGGAGATCATGAACATTAGTCGAGGGATCCCGACTTTGGGCTTGATCAAGACGTCGAGGTCCTTGTACTGCAACGCACCTACATACGATCCTCCGGTAAGGCTGTAGACGTCGGTGACCCCGGCCATAGGCTGCACCGAGATTGAAGGAGCGGCACAGCGGATGAAGTCTCTCTCCTCGATGGTGAGGCTGGCTTCTACCGGTTGGCCGTATTCAGTCAGCGTCAGGTTCTTCATCGCCTGGCTCGATTGGGACAGTGCTCTCGCCTGAAGGGGCATCGAGTGCCCGGCGAAGGTCGGCCAGAGCGAAGTCTTTCAGCCGCCCTTCCTCTCCGAAGAACTGCTCGGCGACGTACGGGAGGACTGAGTGCTCCCAGATCAGCTCAACCCACTCCTCCGTAAGGTCCTTGCGCAGGAAGTGACTCGGGCCGATCGCCATGTGCCGGTTATCCAGGCGCTCGTTGGCCAGATCGACGAGGTCGGCTACCCATGCCAAGGCTGGCAGCTTGGCGTCCAACCACCGTCGCAGCAGTCCAGCGATCGGCGGTTCGTCCGGGAAGAAGGGAACAAAGTGGAATCGCCGCCGGAGTGCAGCATCCACCAGTGCGATCGAACGATCGGCAGTATTCATGGTGCCGATGATCCAGAGGTTGCGCGGAAGGCTGAACGGCTCCTTCGAGTACTGAAGGGAGATTTCCTCGTCGCGGTACTCCAGTAGGAAATAGAGCTCGCCGAAGATCTTGGCGACGTTACCTCGGTTGATCTCGTCGATGAGTAGGACGTACTGGCCGGCCGGGTCTGCCTGCGCCTGGCGAGCGATGTCCTTGAGCGGACCATCCACGAGATCGAAGAATCCGGGCTGCCCTTCGATCACCCGAGGCCTGTAGCCTTCGACGAAGTCTTCGTACGAATACGAGGGGTGGAATTGCACCTTCCCCATAGCTCCACTGCGGGAAAAGTACTTCGCGAGCTCACGAGCAATGAAGGTCTTCCCAGTGCCTGGCGGCCCGAAGAAGATCACCTGACCCTTGTCACGGAGGAGGCGCTCGATGCGGGTCAACTGGTCGACGTCAACGAACAGGTCGCTGGCTAGGGTGGCCAGCGAGTCCTCCTGCGCCGCGACCTTGTCAGCGTGCAGCGCCCAGTAGAGAAACTCCTTCATGCCGTATGTGTCGAGGTCGAAGTAGGGCTCGAGTGCCTGCCGAAGGGCTTCGTTGGTGGCAACCGCCAGCTGCCCAGGCAAGGTGGCTGTCGGGACCTCGAGTTGAAGTCGCTCCAACATCCGCCGCTTGCCCTTGTCGCCCCCGGCGATATAGACGGGAATCCAATTCTCCGGGTCGGCGATCGCCAGCAGCTTGGTCAGCAGCGCCTCCTTCATCCCAGAAATAGACAGCGGCCCAGTGAGGGCTTCTTCGAACCTGTGCTCCACATCGCCCGGTCCGTACAGGAGGTGCTTGATGACCGCGGATATCCTCGCGGGACCGTCCTCGGTCGCAACGACGGACATGAAGGCCGGTTGAGGGCCCGGATATTCATACGCCGGCCCGGCAAGCCGACGGAGCAGCTGGACATTGGGTTCGTCCAACGCTTCAGGCACCAGCGCGAGAGCGAGCTCGCCCCGCTCTCGACGACGCTGCAGATCTCGCTCCGTCGGGTAACCGGACTGGTCCAGGAAGGTTTCAACCATTACTCCGAGCTCATTCGAGGCCGTTACTGCCCCTCCGCTCCTGAAGCGAAGGAAAGCTTGTTGCTCTTCGAGCGGCCAAGTTGGTTCCGGCTCCAGGCTGGTGACGCCCCACACCAGGCCTTGGGCATCAAGACGATCAACGATTGCTAGGCCGCGGTTGGCTGCTTCCTCGATAAATGTGTCCAGAAAGTCGACGAAATGCACATACACGTCGGCCTCGTCGTCGCCTTTTGCCGGGCCATCATTTCCGGTCAGGCGGTAGGCGGTGCTCGCCGGCGTCCACCGGTAGACCGGCCATTGATGCTCGTCCATAGCCAACTGAAGAAAAGATGCCAGCGCGAGGCGGGTCCCTCGTCCAGTCGCCACCTCTGCTGGCAGTGCGGCGACTATGGCTCGAATGCGCTGAGAGACGTCTGCCCCAGCCTCCCACGCTGCACGGAGCGCCACCTTGCCCGCGTCCGGGTCCGCCTTTAGCCACTTGAGGAAGTCGTCATTCAGGCGCCACGGAGTTAGATTGTTTGGCGACCCGAAGGCCTTTCGTATGACGGGCCACCAATCCTCAGAGTCTTCGAGTGCGGCACGAGCCTCACGCAGACGTCCGGCGATCGTGAGTTTGTATTCGCGCTCATTGGCTCCGTAAGTTGGCTCCGCGGAGAAGCGTGTGCCCCACCGAACAAACGCGTCCCAGCGGTCTCCTTCCTCTGCCTCCGGCTCGGACACATCGACGCCCTCGTGTCGCAGCAGGCGTTGCAACGCGGTCCACTCGGCTGCCGTGACACGGAAGTTCGTGCCCTGGGGAAACCGGACGACGAGCATCTCCCCGAGCACGGGGTCCGTACGTAGCGTCTCTTTCAGAATCGGCTGCTTCAGGATGTGCGTGTAGCGGAATCTGGCCCCCCACTCCTGCGCGCCCGATGTGTACTCTGGAGCCGGTTTCAGGACCGGCTTGCCAGTGATTCCAGCCAGGGCGCGGATCCCCGCCTTGTCACCTCCCTGCCAAAGGATCATCAGGTCACCTGGCTTGATTTCGCTGCGATACCGGCTGACCGTCCAGTCATCCTCATCACCAACGCTGACTTCGGCCAAGCGCTTATCGAGGTCATAGAGGCGCGGGTTGGCTTGGAATATCCAGACACTCCGAGGAGCCGCATATCCTCGTGCGCCCCCTGGCTGCGGACCGACAATGTTCTCCCCTAGCTCCTGGTTGAGATAGTCGACGACGCCGGGCGCGTGTTTGCTTAGGTACGGCGTGCGTTTGGTTCCTTGTGCCGCGCGGGTGACGCTATGTGAGAAATTGGACTTGACCAGACCCCAGATCGTTTCGAGCTGAGCCGGGGGCACGGTTATCCAGGTGACACCCAGGAGAGCCTTGAATCCCTGACTCGAGATCTGCGCGCCGAGCGTTTCGATGTCGCTCCGGACCTTCGGCTCGATGACAGAGACATCAATGGCGAGATGAATCTCCTGCTCCTGCCGACCATAAGAGACGATCGCCCAGCGGCCGATGTTCAACGTTATGGCGCGATCCTGGAGGGTGATCATCCAAATTTCAGAGTCGTAGTCGGCAACCTGTTTGAGGGTCTCGGCCAAAATGGCCGCACATGCCTGCCGCACTTCTTCGTCGGGGAACAAGCGCTCCATCACCCGGGCTGCGTACTCCGCTGAGTCCCGGTAGTCGGAAGCATCCGAGACCTCTCGAGAAGTCATCACCTGGCGGTAAATTCGTGTCGCTTCGTCGTGGAACTCGGTTGGATCCTCAAAGCGAGCGAGAGCCGCTCTGCCAGAATCGGTCAGAGTCCAATGGCCGCCTCCCTTTACCAGCCAGCCGGCGGTCACTTCCGCTGTCGTTGTAAAGGCCAGGTCGAGTGCGAATCGCTTGTAATCCGGCCGCGTTGGTACCGGCTCGAGCTGCACCTCGCTCAAGGGGAGCCGAGCTTCCAGCCGGCTGAACAAGTCGCGCATTGCCAGGCCGTCCTTTTCTCCAGCGAGGATCTCGGCGGCACCGCGGACGACAGCAGCGCGACGCCATCCGCCGACGGTAGGGTCGTCGACTTGTCCGGGGAGGAGCGTCTCGCTCATGTGGGTACCTCATCAGATGTTGGCCGCGCAGTACGCGTGCGGGCTCTCCGACGCGTCGAGGACGGACACGTCGCCCTGTAGGCGCAGTGCCCGCAAGGCGGGCTTCCCGGCGTTTCACGCTGTCCGAGGACAATCGATCTCAACATCTCCTCCACTGATGTCCAGCTTGACTCCGGATCTGGCCTATGCGCCAATCCGCGCCTCATCTCGACCAAAACCGGCTGTGGCTGGAGGTCGAGGATGACACGCGAAGCCCTCTCATAGATAGACAGTTGACGAGCGTAAGCTGCCGCCGTCCCTTCTCCGATCGCCGCGTTGGTCTTGTAGTCGATCACCAATGGCCCGCCTGGCCCCTCAGCTATCCGGTCGATGAAGCCGCGGATTACCACCTCACGTCCATCGATGTTCTCGACCAGGTTCACCTCCTGCTCGGTTGCCAGGGTTCGGAAGCCGGCGACGTCCAGTGCCAGGTAGCGTTCGAACATGGGGGCCGCTTGACGTTCCCATACGTCGGCGGCGGTGGCCGAAGGAAGAACCTCCTGAGCGGCGTCCTTCCACAGCTCCCGTAGCCGCGCGAGACCACCGGTGCCATCGAGGGATCCCGGGCGATGGAACGCCTCAAGCGTCGCATGGACGAGCGTGCCCAAAGTGGCTGCGTTGACAGCCCGGGATGAAGGTTCCGCGTCAGCTGGCCAGAGGTCGTCTGGCGGAACCGGCAGGCGCCATTCTGAGGCGTATCGGTATCGAAGCGGGCACTGAGCGAACAGCTCCATTGCGGAGAACGACAGCTCCATCCGGGTGGGGGCCCGAACAGCTGGCTCCGCTGCACCGTCGTCAACGGGTGTGCGCTCATGCTTGGACGGCGTGGACGCCTGGGCGACCGCGGCCTCGGTCCATGGGTTGAACTCGGCCATCTCTGGTTCCAACAGCGTGCCTTCGCCGGAGGACGCCCACAAGGCCAGGCTGCGGAAGTAATCATCGTTGGGCGCCGACCGGGGCTTGTCGCCGACCGTATCGGCCAGCACCGAGTCCCAGTCCAGGTCCTCGCGACGCGTAGCCATGATGAAGACCTGCTCTCGCGCGCGGGTGATAGCGACGTAGACGAGCCGGCGCATCTCCTCGCGCTCGAGGTCCAGTGGCATGTCGCCGGCGCGTAGCTCCTTCATGGCATTGAACTTCGGCGTGTCCTTGCCGTCCGCCTTCTTGACGACCAGGCCGAGGGCGTCGTCGTACCGGAGACTCCAGCGCTCACCGGCGTTGTGAAAGGGCTTGAGATGAGCGAGGAAGACCACCGGGAACTCCAGACCTTTGGCCCCGTGGATGGTCATGAAGCTGACGGCGTCCGCGCCCTCGACATCGGCCTCGCCGACCTCAACCTCGTGTTCGCCGTGGAGCTCGACGTACTCGATGAAGTCGCGCAAGCCGCTGAACACCGCGCGCGACTCGTAGTCGGCCGCCATCCGTTGCAGCTTCCGCAGGTTGCCAAGCCGACGCGCGGAGGCGCTGGGGTCAGCGGCGGCCAATGCCGGATAGCCGCTCTCGTCCAGGATCCATTGGAGTAGCTGTGAGAGGGATGTCCCGGCTCGCCGGACGGAGCCGGCGGCGACCAGTTGGAGGACCTCGCGGATGCGCCTGGCGGTCCCGGTGTCGATTGCATCGGGCTCACCGTCGAGGCGCTCGCGCAGCGCATCCCAGGAGTGCTGGCCGTGCTCGCGGTCATGGAGAAGACGGAACAGCTCGCCATCGGTGACGCGGACCAGCGGACCCTGCAGCAGGCGGACGACTGCGGCGTCGTCGAGGGGGTTGTCGATGGCGCGCAAGTAAGAAAGGACGTCTTTGATCTCCTCGCGCTCGAAGAAACCGTAGCCCGCCCCGGTCACATAGGGGATGCCCAGCCGGCGTAGCTCCTGCTCGAAGGCGATCGGCGGGCGCCGCATCCGGGTCAGGATGGCGATATCCGACCACCGTTTCCCCGCCTGGTGGAGTTCCAGGATCCTGGTGGCGACGAACTTCGCCTCGTCCTCTGGCGTATCCGCTCTGAAGAGGCAGACGGACTCCGCGTTGCCGGGGCTGTTCTCAGCCACAAGCGCGGGCTCGTCCGCGAACTGCGGATCCTGGCGGATGACGTGGAGGGCGGCGTCGAGCACCGGCTGGGGTGAGCGGTAGTTGATCGTCAACTGGTGCCGCTCGCCCTCAAAGCGGAGGATGTTGCGGATGTCGGCGTCGCGCCAGCCGTAGATCGACTGCTTGGGGTCGCCAACCACCTCGACGTTGCCGAAGTCGGGCTGGGCCAGCAGCTCGAGCATCTCCACCTGCACCCGGTTGGTGTCCTGGAACTCGTCGACGATGATGTGCTGGAAGAACTCGCGGCGCATCGCCGCCCACTCGGGGTTGTCGCGCAGGGCGTCCCGGGTCCTGACCAGGATGCCGTCGAAGTCGATCAGTCCACGCTCGGCCAACCGGCGCTCGTACTCCCGGTACGTGGCGCAGACCAGCTCCCGAGCCTCCTCGTCGGCCAGCTCGGCATCGGTATACGCATAGTCGGGCCCCTGCTCGGTGCGGAACTGGCCCCAGAATTCGTCAGCCGCGGTCTTGCACGAGACCAACAGGTCATTCGGAAGCACGCCCTGGCCTTTCATCGTGCGGATGATGGCGAAGGTGGCGTAGGAGAGCCGGGCGGCGTCATCGACGTCGGTTGCCTCCAGCTCCAGAATCCCGGCGCCCTCGATCAGTCCATCACGCAGGTCGCGCTGTACCTCCTGGACCAGGAGTCGCTCCTCCAGTGGGTCGATCACCTTGAGGTCGCGGTCGAAGCCGATCTCATAGCAGTCCTCGCGCAACAGCCGGATACAGAGCCCATGGAAGGTGCCGATCCAGGCGGCGTCGAGGTCGGCCCGGTCACGCACTAGTCCTCGCGTCAGCAGCGCGGTGGCGATCCGGTCCGCCAGTTCACCGGCCGCCTTCTTGGTGAAGGTGACGACCATGATGCGCAGCGGGTCAAGCCCTTGGGCGGGGTCGACGAGGTGTGCGAAACGCTCGACCATGGTCTTGGTTTTGCCAGTGCCGGCCCCGGCCACGACTTTGCGCGCGCTGCCGCGGGGCGCGCCGATGATGTCGAGCTTCTCTTGGCTCAGCTGCTGGCCACCGCCTTCCATGTTCATTCGGGGTCGTACCCCTCGGGCTCCTCGATTCGCCCGGGGCAGATCCAGGCGAAATCACAGCCGGACGGTCCCCAGCTGGAGAGGCAGGTGTAGCCCTCATGCCTCGGGGTCGGCGGGAAGTCGCCCGCCCGGATCGCTTCTCCAACCTCCTCGATGCGGGCACGCTCGGCGAACAGCTCCGAGCTGCTCAGCTGGATGATGTCTAACTTCTGCGGATAAGCAGGCGCAACCGCATCAACGACGATGCGTGTCTTGCGGATGGTGTTGCTGTTCTTGAATGCGCGCTCCTTGGGGAACCACAGTCCCACGATCTCAGGACGGACGTCCGGCAGCCCGACGACCGCCCCCTCGCGTGCTGCGACCAGATAGATGAGGATCTGCAGATCCTGGGTGACCTCGTCGCCCATGCCGAGCTTCTTGCGAATGTCCCCGCCGCCATAGGGTTTGCCCGTCTTGTAGTCGATGATCTCGATTGCGCCATTGGGCCATTCGACGATGCGGTCGATGTAACCCTTGGCCATCAGTCCCTCGGTGATCCGCCAGTTGAGCTCCCGCTCGGTGGCCAGCGTCCGCGGCGGAATTGGGCTTCCCTTCTCGTCCTCGAACTCGGAGTTCCAGTAGTTCTCGAAGAGAGTGGTCAGCGCCTTGCGCTCGACGTTCTTCTCGAATTTGAGCTCAACTGTCTCGAGGTAGCTGTTGATGGCCGCGTTGCGGACCCGGCTGTAGACCTCACGGGCGCGGTCGCGATTGGGGTACCAGGTCGCCTCCGTCTCGGGATTGTGGAACTCGGCCAGAGCCTCATGGAATGCGGTGCCGCGCGCCGCCGCCCGGCCGGTATCTGTGGACATGCGCAGCATGTGGCTGTAGTAGTACTTCCGCGGGCAGGCCAGATAGTTGGAGATGCTGCTGGCGCTGACCCACCATTCCTCTGGGAGGTTGAGGTGGCGCTCCCAGGGCTGCCAATCGAGGGCCTGGGGATCTACGGTTGTGGGGTCCACGGCGAGGAACGTCGAGGCCCGCCCCCGCTCCGAGTACGCGACCACCGGGGCACCCAATTTGGCCATGGCGTCACCGAGGCCGTCCTGGGCTGTGATTTTGGTCGCTGGGTCGAGTCCGACCAATGCGCTGAGGAATGAGCTCGGGGTGGCCGGCTCGCCGTCCTCGTACTCATCGGCCCAGGACATCAGGAGCAGGTCGCGGGCGCGGGTCGCCGCCACGTAGCCAAGCCGGGCCTCCTCCTTGAGGAACGCTTCGTTGTCCTTCGGCCAGGGCGGCTGGAAGTCGGGAAGCGCCGCCTCGATCCAGCCCTGGTCGGACTCCGTGAGCAGCGCGGTGCGACCCCGGGGCATGACCGGGAACATCTGTCCGGCCATTGCCGGAAGGAAGACGACTGGGAACTCCAGCCCCTTGCTGGCGTGGACGGTGAGCAGGCGCACCGCCCCTTCGGAGTCCCTGGCATCGGGTGGCTCCAGCTCATCGAGGTACTCAGGAAGTGCCTGCTGGAGCATTGGGAGGATGGTGTCCAGCGCCGGCTCATCTCCGGCCAGGCTGCGCTGGAAAGCGGTGCATTCGGTGATCGCGGATAGCATCATCCGGAGCGGCCCGAGAAGCTCCTCGCGTCGGGCGTCCGGGGTCGCCTCCGCCATGACCAGGCCGATGACCCCCAGGTCCTGGTAGACGCGGTAGGCGAGCGCCTCGACCGTGACCCGGCCGGCTAGCCAACGAAGCAGTCCCCATCGGCGCATGAAGCCATGGATTGCGTCCTTGCCCTCCTCGGTGAGCCGTAGGTAGAAGCGGTGGGTGCGAGGCGGAGGCGTGCCCTCGCGAGCGGAGGCTGCCTCCAGCTCGTCGGCGAGTGTGCCATCGCGGTCCAGCTCTGCCGTCGGGGGCTGGCCCGGCCACTCGGGCGTCTCGGGCCCTGTGTCCAGCTGACTCGAAGGGTCGGCGACAACGCCGGCGGGCTCGGTCGCCGGCTCCGGCTCTTTCTCTGCCTGATTGGACCAGGGGAGCGGCCAGCGGCCGGGATTCTCCTCAGCGATGAGGTAGCAGGTGTGCGTCAGCACAGTGAGGAGCGAGGTCTTCTGCACCGTAGCGGCCCGGGCCTGGCGGCGGCGCTCGGCCTCCTCCAGCAAGCGCCGGGAGTCCACCGCGGGCACGCCGCAGAATGGCGACTCCAGCACCTCGCGCAGGGGCGCGTCGTCCTGCGGATCCGCAAGCGCCTGGAGCGCGTTGACGCCGAAGTGAACCACGTCCGACGACGCATACGAGGGGGCGGCGCCCGCCTGGTGGGGGATGCCGGCAGAACGCAGAGCCTCCTCGAAGGGACGGCCGCTGCGTCTTGTGCTCCTGAGGATGATGGCGATGTCGCCCGGGCGGTAGCTCTTCCGACCGTCGGCGCGCAGATCGAGGAGCCGATGGACCTGCCGAACCACGGCGGTGGCTTCGTCAGTGGCGTTCTGCTCCCGCCGGACACGCAGCAACGGAATGTCCGCCTCGCCTCGGGTGGCCTCCAGCCGCGGAGCTTGGAGGTCGTACCGGTCGAGGAGCCGATCGGCCGCGGTCAGGAGTGAACCGTAGGAGCGGTAGTTCTCAACAAGGCGGACGATCTCCCCGCCCCACTCCCACTTGTCGCCGATGAAGGCCGGCAGGGTGCCCCTGAAGGAGTAGATGGCCTGGTTAGGATCGCCGACCACGGCGATTCGGCGCTCGGGCGTGTGCTCGCGGGTGAGCATCTCCAGGAAACGAACCTGGGCGGCATCGACGTCCTGGTATTCGTCGACAAGGACGTGGCGGAACTTTTGCGAGAGCTCGCTGCGGAGCTCGTCGTCGTCGCGGAGGAGGTTGTGGCACTGGGCGATGACGTCGCGAAAGTCCCACAGCCGGCGCGCATCCTGGACCGCCCAGTAGGCGCGGTAGATGGCGGCGAGGTCACGCATCTTTGGGCTGCCCGAGGCCGCCGCCTGCGCACTGAAGTCGTCGGAGCGCACCAGGTTCTGCTTGAGGATGCCGATGAGCCAGAGCGTGTCCTGGACTAGCGCCTCCGACCCGAGCAGCGGTGCGAGGACCTCAAGGCGGTCGGCACCTGTGCTTTCCGACCGGTCGCGGAGGGCCTCCAGAACATGCCGCATCAGTAGCTTTTCCTGGAAGCCGTTCATAAGCCTGAACGGCGGTACGCCTCGGGTGCGTCCGTAGCGGGTGAGGACGCGAGTGGCGAACGAGTGGAAGGTGCTAACCCACGACTCGTCGTAGGAGGTGCGGAAGATGGTGTCGATGCGCGACTTGAGCTCGGCGGCGGCGTTGTTGGCGAAGGTGAGCAGCAGCACCTCGCTGGTCTTCAACTCGCGCTCCTCGACCAAATGCAGGTACATGCCGACAACCGTGGCGGTCTTGCCAGTGCCGGGGCCGGCGACCACCCGCAGAGGAGCGTCCAATCTCGTCAGCGCTTCGCGCTGCTGCGGATTGAGACTCAAACGGTCGGCTATTGACTGGCTCACCAAGGCATGCTCCCACTCCCGCACGACACCTCGGCTGTCGCGACGCGACACCTCGGAAGGACCAATTGTCCCCTCTTCAAGTGCTTGTTGACCTGCCCTCTCGGGCAGAGGCAGGACAGCTAGGGTGTCGCGGGCGGATTACTTAGCCAGCTCGGGCGGCTAGTTCTTGCTCAGGGGCCGAGAAAGCGGTAGGCGCCTCCGGGCGCATGCCATCTTTTCTTTCGTCTTCCGTCGTCCAGGAGCGTCGAAAAATGCGGCGACTGCCCCATGCTCCAACGCCGCTGATTGATCGGCGCTCGACCATTGAACGCCTCGGGTCCACTGCCATTGTCGTACCACCACACCGCAGTGGGGTGCCCTTCCTCGGCTGCCGCGGCTGTGATGCCGGTGGTGCTGGTTTGGCGCGTCGCCTGAAGATGCCCACAGTCGCACTCTACCCTTCGACAGGGCCAGGCGCTATTGGCGTGGGCGAAGTTGACCCGCGCTGTTCATGGAGCCACCTGAAGAACTCAAACGTCCCATGCACGACGCGACCCGTGAAGTCGTCCAGCATCCGGCGAGAGGCGCGTGCCTCACCGGGATGTCGGCATTCAACTCGACGAAGGCGACACTCCGGTTCTCTCGCTTCAGCTTCAGCACGCTTGCCTTGGGCCACCGGTGTTCGTTGTTCCAGTCGTTGCAGAGCCGGGTGGCCCGGTTCCAGGCCTTCCGGGGCAGTGGGCGGTCGCCGGTGGCGCAGATCCGATAGACATCCTCGTCCTCGCCGTCGAGCTTGAACCAGATCTTGACCTCGGTGTCGACCTCGGGTTCGTAACCCCAGAAGGTCATGAAGTCGCCCTTCTGATCGGCAAACAACTGCAAGCCGTGGGAGTCGAGGACCTCTTTGATCAAGCCGCGGTCGACGCTGATCGGCCGGGACGCCGGGTCCAATCCCCCAGGACTCGGGTCCAGGCGTTGTTTTCATGCAGCCACCGCTGCGTGAGGGTGTGAGTGGTGGCGAAGACGAAGTCCGTGAGCCCTGGCGAGTAGGCGGCCGTGAACGCCTTCTCGACCAGCTCGGCGAGGAATTGCGGGTCGTGGGGGAGACCCTCGTTGACGTAGTTGCGCCGGCGGCCTCCTCCGGTGAAGCCGAGCTTGAGGAGCTCTGCGCGAGCGGCTTCCGATAGCTGGTCAGGCTCCTCACCCCATCCATGTGAGCCAACCTCTCCGTAGAGGACGCCTCCGTCATGGAACATGAGTTGGACGAAATCGTCCAGGCGGTCCTGGTTCTCGATGACCAGGAAGGCATCGTCCTGCGGTTCAGCGAGGAAGACCGTAAGGGCCCCGTTCAGTGCTTAGATTCTTTCTTTTCTTCTCATGCCCTGATCGTCGCGCAGGCCCGGGACACCTTCATGTCACGGCCCGGAGAATCCCCCTCCTTACCGGCGACGGCGAGAGCGAGAGTTGAGCGCGGACGCCATCAGGACGATCGTGACAACCCAGAAAAGGATCGAGATCACGAATGACAGCACTTGGAGCCCGTAGACCATGACGACGACCGCTTTGCCGATGGCCAGATTCCGACGGTTTCGTCGGAGGATCTTGTTTGCGTCTTGTGTAGTCAGCATGGCCACATCCTCAGTCGGCATCGCGACAGCCCAGGTGTCGCGGTTCGAACAGATAATCCAGGCGTGAGGAGATCGAGTCGATGCAATTCGTAGCGGTCGATTGGTCTGGCAACGCCAAGACTGCGGCCCGACACACCGCCGTCGCGGTCGTCCGAGAAGGCCGGCTAATCAGCGTCGAGACCGGTCGGACTGGGGCGGAATTGGCCGACCATCTGCGCGACCTCGCCCGGGATGATCCCCAGACCATCATCGGTTTGGATTTCGCCTTCTCCGTACCGGCATGGTTCCTCCATGAACGCGGTTATGGCACGATCGAGGATCTGTGGCGAGCGGCGCGGTCCGAGGGGGAGCAATGGCTTTTGGGCCGCGGCCCGTTTTGGGGCAAGCCCGGCGTGAAGAGGCCACAGCTGCCTGAGCACTTCCGCCGGACAGACAGGTCCGTCCCGCCAGTCGGTGGCATTACGCCTAAGTCAGTCTTCCAGGTTGGTGGTGCCGGCGCCGTCGGTACCGGGTCGATCCGAGGCATGCCGTTCCTCCACGACCTGGTGGATCGAGGGTTCCATACCTGGCCGTTCGAGATCGGCTGGCCCCTGGTGATCGAGATCTATCCACGAGCCCTGACCGGGTCAGTAGTCAAGTCGAGCTCCGCGGACCGGCGGACTTACCTTCGCGACCCGCGCTGGAGCTTGCAGCCGGATGTCGTCGAGCTCGCGGCCGCAACCGAAGACACCTTTGACGCGGCGGTTTCGGCCCTCGTCATGTCGCACCACTTCGAGGAGCTTCGCGCGCTTGAGTCCACCGAAGACCCGCAGACACTCCTCGAGGGCGCTATCTGGGTTCCCGTATCGGCGCCTGTGGTCGACGCCTTACCGCTGGCCGACTCTCAACCCGCACTTTCCGCCCGATTCGAGGAAGGGCTGGTTTTCGCAGCTTGAGTCCACCGGGATCAGGTGCGAAAGGGCAGCGACCTCCCTTACGTCGGTCATCTCCTGGGCGTCGCCTCCATCGTCTTGGAGGAGGGTGGTGATGAGGACCAGGCAATCGCTGCCTTACTGCACGACGCGGTGGAGGACCAGGGCGGCTTGCCGCTGCTGGAAGACGTTCGAAAGCGTTTTGGCGACCGCGTCGCGAGCATCGTTGAGGGCTGCACAGATGCTGTGACCAACCCGAAGCCGCCATGGCGAGAGCGCAAAGAGCAATACCTGAGCCACCTGGTAACAGCACCGAGGGATGTCCTGTTGGTCTCCATTGCCGACAAGCTCTTCAACGCCCGTGCCATCCTCACCGACCACTACCGAGTCGGTGAGGCGGTCTGGGAGAGGTTCCGGGCCGGCCGAGATAGCCAGCTTTGGTACTACCGGTCCCTGGCGGATACCTTCCTGCAGCTGGGTGATGAGGTGCCCGTTCTTCTTGCTCGCGAGCTCGACCGGGTCGTCACCGAGATCGAGCATGTCGCGAAGCAGGAACCCCACGACGGCGGGGCGGCTTGATCTCCAGGTGCGAGACGAAGATCGTCGCGGACCTTATGGAGACGTTGCTGGCAGGTGTCGTTCCTAGTTAGCGCCCAGGAGCCGATCCCTGCGGACCTCCGATGCTCCATCCGAGATAGAAGGCGTCGGCTGATATAACGCGCAAAGGGGTCAGAGCCCAGCGGCGCATCGTTGTCGTTCGGCATAACGCCACAATGGCAACCAACCGCGACAGATGGCTGTCGCACTTCTGGGGCCATCCCACCAACCCGACCTGCTACCGGTATGATTCGAGCGCATCCGGAGTGCTCAACACTTGACGTTGAGCCGGCAACCTGGGCGACACCCAAGGTGCCATCCCGCGATCGCGGGGATGTGGTCCGCGAGGGCAACAACATGTCAAACCCAGAGCCGATCATGGTCCACAGCTTCGGCCCCGATTGGGCCCGCGACATCACCATCGAAGCTGAGTCCCGGTTCCGTTCGCGAAAGCCGGTGCCACACAACCCGGATCAGCACGCGGCACTCTGCGAAGTCGAGCGGCTGGTCAGAGCCGCACTCGCACTCAGCGCGAGCCAGATGACGGCCTGCATGCTGCATGACCGCTACCGCTTCCGGATGGGCGTCTATCAACACCCGGCCCTTGCCGCGCTGCGGGAGATTTTCCAGGTCCGATTCGACCGGGAGCTCTACCTGTGGGCGTACGGCCAGCTGAACGACGACGGCGTCCCCAGTCCGGTGCACGGCGCGCTGGTGGGAATCCTGGGTGGGATGTATCTCGATCCGGAGAGTGAGCGCATCGTCTCGGGAGCGTGGACCAAATGGAAAGCGAGCCGCAGACCACGCCGGCCCGAGCCTCGTACAATGCGGCGATGACCGAGGACAAGGCCTTCGAGAAGCAGGATCGAGCAGCGCGCCTGGTGCACATCTTGCAGCTGCTCTGGGGCACGCCTGGTGGCATCACGGCGGCCGAGATCGGTCGACGCACGGGACGCCATAAGCGCACGGCCCTTCGGGACCTCGACGCGCTGGAGCTGATCGGCGTTCCGCTGTTCACCGAGGACGATCGCTATCGGCTGATGCCGGGCTACACCCTTCCCACCCTGGCGTTCACCCAACCCGAGATGATGGCGATCCTGCTCGCGACGCGGCTCGCCGTTCAGCACATGGATTACAACAACGAGTTCCTGGCGATGGCGCTGAGCAAGCTCGCCGGCACCCTGCCGAAGGGATCGATCAAGGTCTACGTTGGCGAGAGCGCCAACCAGCTGGCGAGCAAGCCTGATGACCTCGAGCGCCAGAAGGTCTTCGGCGTCATCACCCAGGGTCTGCTCGAGCGCAAACAGCTCGCGTTCACCTACGTGGACGCGCAGGGCAAGAAGACCAAGCGCCGCGTGCATCCGTATTTCCTCGAGCCCGTCTCGGGGATGTCCCACGGGACGTACCTGGTCGCCAAGGACATCGAGCGCAAGGAGATGCGCATGTTCAAGCTGGACCGGATCGTCGAGGCCGAGGTGCTTTCAGCAGACGCGTATGTACCCAACGACTTTCAGCTGGATAAGCTGATCGCGAACTCCTGGGGCATCTGGACGAACGAGAAGGTCCAGAAGGTCCAGCTGCTCTTCACTCCCGGCGTCGCGCAGCGGGTGCGGGAGACAGTCTGGCATCCGTCGCAGAAACTTGAGGCGCTTCCCGACGGGCGACTGCGGTTCACCGTTGATGTCAGGGGCCTGGTTGAGATCATGCCATGGATACTGGGGTGGGGGGCTGATGTCGAGGTTGCCGGACCGGCGTTGCTCAGAAATAGCATCGCCGCGACCGTCAAAGGTATGGAAGCGAACTACTCGTCGGGAGCGTGACATAGAGCTGTCTTAGCCGCAGGCGACGATCCGCGGCATGACAAGCGAAGAGAAGAACCACAAGCCCGAGACCACAGTCCTTGAGCGCCTGCAGCTCAACACTCCAACCGGAATCAGGTTGGGCCAGCCACGTGCGGTGGGGGCGCTTTCCCTCGTCCCCATGTTCCATGAGGGGCCGACCGCGACCTACACCCCGTACGCGGCCGTCCAAGGTGGCGGTCTCGTCGAAGTCCGGGAGGTAACGGGCGGAGGCCAGGTGAACACCCTCGTCGCGACCAACCGAATGGATCAGCCGGTGCTTCTGCTTGAGGGAGAAATCCTCGAGGGTATGCAGCAAACGCGGGTCCTGAACATCACCATCCTGCTGCCCGCCAAGAGCGAGCTGAAGATCCCGGTGTCATGCGTTGAAGCCGGCCGATGGAGCTCGACCAGTGCGGTCGCGCGCCGTCACGACTTCCATATGTCGCCCAGGGTGCGGTTGCGCAACAACCAGTCCGTCGCGGTGTCAGCGCGGGCCGTTGGCGCATACGTCTCGGACCAGGGCGACGTGTGGGCGAGCGTGAATCAAGAGCTGCTGGCTCATAACGTGGAATCGTCAACCCGCGAGCACGCGGAGATCGGACGCCAGAAGCGGGCGGAAGTTGAGCAGACACTCGCCCAGCTCGAACCAGAGCCCGGCCAGTGCGGTGTCCTTGCCGTCCTTGGCGGCAAGCCGATGTGCCTTGATCTCTTTGACCGTGCGTCGACGCTTGAGGCCGTTTGGTCCGGGCTCGTAGGAAGCTACGCGCTAGATGCCATGACGGTGCCGAAGCCGGCAGTCGCGGCTCGAGACCTTGATCGATCGCTTACCTGGCTTGCCGCCCTACCCAAAGCCATCGCCACCGCTCACCCCGGCGTCGGGTTGGGAACAAACGTGGTCCTGAGCTCGCCCAAGGCCGGCGCGACGGGCCTGGTCGTCGATGACGCACTGGTCCACCTGGGCGCCTTTGCGATTGAAGGCGGGGATGCCCGCTTCGATCGTCCGAGCCGCCGCGCTCGGCAGTTCGAGGACCGCATCTACTGACGGCCACCAGAGGGCCATTCGAATGCATCGAAGACTTCCAACCGCATCTGCGAGCGACGGCGTCTATCAGGGAAGCGAGCTCCGGCCACAACGGCATCAGCGGCCGAACCCATCTAGACCTGCTGCGTGGGGCGAAGGAAGGTCAAATTGGACGGCCGGAAATAGAGCTCAACTCCGAACGGCGCTTCATTGTTATCCCCGTACCGCCATCCTCCACGAATCCGAGCACGGCAGGTCACGGGTCGTTCTTCCGAGAGACGCGTTATCTCGACATGGAGCCCTTCAGCATCTGTCCGCGCCAGATGGCCAACCTGAAGGCCATGGACATAGACCGCGACGGCATTCGGATCGTATGGGTTCATGGGTTCCGGCCGCAGTGTGGCGGTTACAGCAAGGTGCTCACCATCCGCTGTCTTCCCGCCGCAGATGTGTAAAAGGGCGTCCTGGTAATAGCTTTCGCCGACCACCTTGACCCTTTCGTCGCCCTCGAGTACTGGAAGTTCCTGCTCGTCGATGACATGCGAGGCCGCGGGCGGAGGAATTGATATCCCTTCATCGACAGGCAGCCGGTTAGGACCTCTCAAGGCAGCCGCCCGGGTCTCCTCCAGCCGAAGAATGCGCTTCGAGGTACCTACGACTAGATCACCATCAGGGGTAAAGAGGGTGACCCGAATGGTCTCTTCAGGAATCTCGACTGCCCCGACTAGCTCGAGCTCCTCGTCAAAGAGCTGGATCTTGGCGTGATCCCAGACCGCCAGCCGGCCACCATCCGAGCGGAGCGTACTTCTCCCTATCCACGCTGGGGCCGCAGTATTGTTCCGCCGTAGAAGTCTGCCGTTCAGATCGACCATTACGAGCGATTCTTTATCTCTCGCCCAGATCCTAGAGCGAGCCCAATCTACCGCCTTCAAGTCTCGTTCCCCGTTGCCACCTTGATTCAAAGGCAAGGATTCACCGTTACCTTGACGCAGAGTTATCCTCAAATTTCGGCGCTGGATGAGAACCTGGCCTTCGGGTCCGACGGAAAGTTTGTCAACCAGCAGCCCGTAATTCTCAAAACCCAGCTGACCGGATCTGCCGAACTGCCATTGAACGCGACCGTCCCTATCGATTGCTGTTACCGACCCCCAGCTGGCAAAGAGCACCATGGTCTGCTCGGGATTCACTATCAGCTGGTATGGGCAGCTCTTGGCACGACCCACCTCTCCCGCATCAGGAACATTGTGCTGCCAACCAACCTTCCCGTCGGGCCTCACGCTGTACAGGACCCCGTCCCTGCAGCCAACCACGATGCTGTCTCCCATCACGACCGGCGCTCCCGTCGTCACGCCTGGGAGTACCGCCAGTTGATGGATCTGTCCCGGCGAGATCCATCGAGCAAGTCGACACTCGCCCTCCCCCACAGTTCCCCCCTGCGAAGCGATGAGCAATTCTGCTCCGTATCGCACGACGTACTCGGGCCTTGTAGATAACGACTCCTCCCAATGTAGGCTGCCATCACGAGGGTTGAGGCACACGAGATTTGGCCTGTTCACCGTCGCCAGGCCTGCGATCAGGCCCCCCGTCGGTCCAGTAGCCATCGCTGTGACGCTTACCCCCGCTTTCCAATCCATGGCAACCCTGAGACCACCATCCAGCCTTGCCACGAGTTGACCCTTCGCGAGCGGAGTGGATGCAAAATCTGGGTCTAACTTCTTCAGCTTCCGCTTCACGCCAACGTTGGGATTCAGCTCCAGCGCTTGGCGCCAGTAACGGACTGTATTGTCGATCCAGCCGCGGTCCTCGGCTAGCTCGCCCATCAATCGCAGCAACCCAGCCTTCTCGAAGCCATCTGTAGATCGTTCGACAGCCCGGTTGAGCAGGTCCGTAGCATCGATCGCATCGGAATCACTCATTAGGTCGCCCAGCTCCTCCTGCCGGAGACCCACCACGGTCCAGATCGTTTGAGGCGCGGCCTCGTCCCGGAGCCACTCTCGAAATGCCGGCAGATCGAGCCCTACTCGACCATCGAAGTGGAATGCGATTTGCTGACCTCGAGTTGCGGCCCATATGACCATCAGCGCCTCGTCGAACTGGAAGACATCGTCGCCAAAGATCCAATTCACGTGTCTGCGCCAGACCTCAGATCGGCTAGACAAGTCCCAGAAGGCCAGCACGCTGGCGTCATCGGTATCCGAATTGAGAGTCGAGACGGCGGCATAAGTCGCGTTGGGGCTGATCCCAACTGCACCAAGGTTTGCAGAATAGCGGCGGGTCAGATATTCATTGCCTGACCATTCGATCACCCTGAAGTCTCCAACGAGACCTTGGTCGAACGTCGAGTCAGCGCAGACAAAACGTCCGACATCCGAAACGGCTCCACCGTTAGGTCTCGGGATACGCCCGCTGCTCACAACCGATTCCCGGTCGAGAAGTACCCATCGACCGGGCTCCCGTTGTTCGCTGTCGGCGGCCCCTGACAACTCCCCATCACTCCAACCCAGTCGGAAACGTCCATTCGCGCTCCGCGAGGACGAGACGAAGTAGCCAAGGTCCGGGACTGTGAACCATCGGTCGGAAAAGGCCTCGGCGTTCTTCGCGACCTCGTCGGCTGGCACCTCACTCGGGAACCCATTCCTCTGCCACTGCCTAAGCACGGCGGCCATTTGAAACGGCTCCTTAGAGTTAGGCTGAAAACGCATAACCAAACCGGCACCGGGATCAGCCGCGTCCAGGAGCCCAGGATCGGCCGTGAAGGTCAGGTCGGTGACGTACGCTGCGACCATCCAGCCAAGGATGGAGTTGGTGATTTCGCCGGCATTCCGCCCTGACAAGCGCTGTGCAGCGACCAGCATTGTCGCCACCACCTCGGCAGTCGTTGAGGATAAGCTGCCGTCTCCATCCCTTTTGTCCAATTCGGTTCGGACACTCACTGGGAGGTTGCCGAGAGCAACATGGTCTGGACCCACACGCTCGATGTACTGATACAGATCCAGCCGCCAACCCGGGGGGAAGCAATCCTCGCCACTCCACGTGACGAAGACGTCGCGGGTCATCGTCACGCTAGCATTCCCGCCGATAGCTCAGCCTCAGCCGCCTCCTCTGACTCCGCTGGCGAGAGCCAGACCGACTGACTGCCAGCGACGGTTCGGGATACCTTGAGTACTTTGGGAATGCGGTCGGCAACTGCGCGGATGTGTGTAATCAGACCGATCATCCTGTAGTGACCCGCGGCTACTTTCTCCAGAGCATCGAGTGCGTCCTGCAACGACTCGTTGTCAAGCGAGCCAAAGCCCTCATCGAGGAACAATGCCTCAAGGCGCCCGCCGCCGCGCTGCGCCAGCTCCACGAGCCCTAACGCGAGCGCCAGACTGGCGAGGAAGCGTTCGCCTCCGGATAGGGTCCGCGGGCTTCTTGGTTGCATTGTCTCGGTGTCGATGATCTGAAAGTCGGAGCTGAAACCGAATCGGCCGCCTGTTATCTCTTGCAGCACCTCGGTCGCATAGACAAGTAGGTCGCGCTGCTTCCGGTGGACCACGAAGCCGATGAAGCTGCCAGGCTGGACATGCCTCGTAACCTCCCTAAGGCCATCTCGCAGTTCGGCGGCCGGCGTAATGACGGCATCGAGCGCATTCGCCCTAGACACCTCTCCCTTGGCTCGAGTCTGCTGTTGCTGATAACCAGCCACGTCCGCCATGGTATGTGCGATGCCATTCTCGAGCGCGTCCATATCGGTGAAACCGTGTTCACCAAGGATCGCTAACGTCTTGGCACTGGCTGTTGCAGCAGATTCAACTTGTTTGTGTCGACGCTCGGCAATCAGCTCGACCTGGTTAGTTGCCAAGGTCTCTAGTTTGGACGCGAAGCCGAGCAAATCGGCAAGGGGCCGCGTTGCGTCCGGAGTGGCTGCAAGTTTTGTCTCGGGAAGGATCGAGAATGAGTCTTTGATTCGGGTTCTCAGTGCGGAGAGGTCCTCGCGCACCGGACCGAGGGGCTTGTCGAGTTCAACCCGACGCCGTGTACCCAGGAGAGATTCCTCAGCAGCTATGTCGGCTCCGGTCGCCTGTGCCTTCGCCAACGCCGTAGCGGCATCGCGAGCCACCTTCAACGCCGCATTTGCATCCGTACGTACGATCGTGATCGCTCGTGCGTCGAGTGCTGCAGGACGGAAGGCCTTCGGTATACCGAGGCTGAAGGGCGGCAAATTGGGATCCGAATACGCGAGCGGGCCGAATGGCGCCACTCGCCGATGGTAACCTGCCGGATGCTTTGGCTGCTCTTCCTCCCCCTGCGAGCCATCCTCGCCCTGCGCCGCTCGCACCGTGACCTCGTCATCGAGAACCTCGCCCTTCGCCACCAGCTTCAGGTGGTCCTCAGAACCAATCCTCGCCCACGCCTCCGCAAACCCGATCGCGTCTTCTGGGTCTGGCTTCGTCACCTGTGGCCCGCTGGGTGGCGCGACCATCTCTTGC
>OCZT010000398.1_pt1 | contig 43219 bp, 33 predicted proteins | sample 1539031 | NCBI WGS metagenome assembly OCZT01 (sample SAMEA3539308, study PRJEB22396) | soil metagenome | biome: tundra; feature: field; material: soil | place: USA | collected 2010-05 | depth 0.15 m
CTGTGACCCGCCTTCAAGAGTTCGCCTGCCATTGCGCCAAGCGGCGGGTCACAGACCCGCCCTACGCGAAAACCCGCCGGCTTCCGGCGGGTTTTCTTGCTTTACCGCGGCCCCCGCCCTGAACCTTTGACCGTGATTGGCGATGTCATCTGGTCCACCCCCGGCCAAAGCTCGGCCGATTCCCTGCCGCTCGGCAACGGCGACATCGCCGCCAATGTCTGGACCGAGCCCAACGGCGACATCGTCCTCTACCTCGCCAAGAACGACGCGTGGGACCACCTTGGCCGGCTCATCAAGATCGGCCGCCTGCGCCTGCGGCTCACGCCGGGGCTCACCACCGGCGGCAAGTTCGAGCAGAAGCTCTCGCTGCACGACGCCTCGATCGTCATCTCGAGCGCCGCGGCCACCGTGCGGCTGTGGATTGACGCGCATTGGCCGCGGCTTGTCATCGAGGTGAGCAGCGCGACGCCCTGCGTCGTGTCCGCCAGTCTCGACCCGTGGCGGACCGCGCCGCGCGAGATCGGCGTCAAGGAGGCCCACGCCGCCTGTGGGTTGGAAGGCGGTCCCGTGGAACTCACGGCCCTGCCCGACCAGATCGTTGCCGCAGAGCCCAATGCGGTCCTCTGGTATCAGCGCAACGAGTCTTCCGTCTGGGCGATGACGCTCGACCAACAGGGTCTCGGCGACTTCAAGGCGAAGTCATCCGATCCGCTCCTGCATCGGACCTTTGGCGGATTTCTCGCGGGCGCGGGATTTCGGAAAGCCGACGACTGCACGTTGGTGACAGCGGCAGCCACGACCTCGGCTGCGCTCACCGTGACCGTGCACGCGGCGCAGACCGCAACCCTGGCCCAATGGCTGGAGCAGATCCGCGCCGCGTCTGCCGCCTCCGCCACGGCTGCGCCCGCCGAACTGTGGCGCGACCATCAACAGTGGTGGCAGGACTTCTGGGCGCGGAGCTACATCCGTCCGGTGGCGCGCGCGCCCGACTGGGATCAGGCGGCCATGATTGCCCAGCAATCCGCCTGGCAGCGCTTCCTCGTCGCCTGCTGCGGGCGCGGACTTTATCCCGTGAAATTCAACGGCGGCCTCTTCACCGCCGACTGGGGGCTCAAGGATGAAGCCTTCGACGCCGACTACCGGCGCTGGGGCGGCGGGTACTGGTTTCAAAACACCCGCCTGATTTATTGGGCGCTGCTCGCCAATGGAGACTATGAACTCATGCGGCCACTTTTCCGCATGTATCGCGACATGCTCCCGCTGGCGGAACATCGCACGCAGACCTGGCATGGTCATGGCGGCGCGTTCTTCCCCGAGACGCTCTATTTCTGGGGCACGCACCTGCCGTCGAACTACGGCTGGGATCGCACGGGCAAACAACCGCGCGACATCGAGAATCGCTACATCCGGTATTATTGGACGAGCGGGCTGGAGCTCGTCGCCCTGATGCTCGAGACGCATGCCCACACCGGCGATGCGGCGCTGCTCGAGGACGAGCTACTGCCCATCGCGCGCGCCGTGCTGACGTTTTGCGCGCTGCACTATCCCAACGATGCCGCCGGCAAACTTCATTTCGCGCCCGCCCAGGCGCTGGAAACGTGGTGGGAAGCCGAAAATCCGATGCCCGAGATCGCCGCGCTGCATTACCTGTTGCCGCGGCTCCTGGCGCTGCCCGCAAATTCCCTGCGGCCAGCCGACCGGGAGACTTGGAACGCCCTCCTTGCGCGCCTGCCCGCCCTCCCGATGGGCCAGAGCGGAGGGCGGTTGAAATTGCTCGGGGCCGCGAAACACGAGGCGGTGCCGAACAACACGGAAAACCCCGAGCTCTACGCCGTATTTCCCTTCAAGCTGTATGGCCTCGGCCGCCCCGACCTTGAAGTCGCCCAGTGGACCTTTACGCGCCGCATGTTCCCCGACACCGGCGGCTGGCGCCAGGACGCCGTGCAGGCCGCGCTCCTCGGCCTCACAGAGACCGCGGCCTTCTACGTCAGCAAGAACTACAATGAGCGCGCCAATTTCCCGGCGACCTTCAAGGGCTTCTGGGGCCCGAACTACGACTGGGTGCCGGACTACGACCATGGCAGCGTCAGTCAGCTCGCGCTGCAAACCATGCTCGTTCAATCCGTCGGCGACAAAATCCTCCTCTTTCCCGCCTGGCCCGCCGAGCGCTGGGATGTCACCTTCAAACTCCACCTGCCCCGCCAGACCGTGATCGAGGGCGAGCTCAAGGACGGCCAGCTCATCCACCTCGCCGTGACTCCCGAGGAGCGACGGAGCGATGTCGTCGTGCTGCTCGGCGAAAACCGGGCGACCATTCAAGCCTGATTGAGGTGGAGCGCGTTGCCCGCAACGCGCCGAGAGCGTCTTGGGGGCAAGCCGCGCCACCATCGGCCAGGCCGCACACCGCCGCAGCCCCGCATCTTTTTCCACCCGAGCGTTGCCTGCCGCGCCGGGATGATTACCAAGCTGGTCATGGCCAGTGCCGAAACCATCGCCCCCGCGGGTCCCAACGTGACCGAACAGACCGTCCTCAAGGTTCTGTTCGCGATGAGTTTTTCCCATCTGCTCAACGACACCATTCAGTCGCTGCTGCCCGCGATCTACCCGCTGCTGAAGGAAAATTATCACCTCACTTTCGCGCAAGTCGGCCTGATCACCCTCACCTTCCAAGCCACCGCCTCGCTGCTCCAGCCGGTCGTGGGCTCCTACACGGACCGCCGGCCCAAGCCCTACTCCCTGGCCATCGGCATGGGTTTCACCCTCCTCGGGCTCATCTTTCTCTCCCGGGCCACGGACTACCGGATGATCCTGGTCTCCGCCGCGCTGGTGGGCATGGGCTCTTCGATCTTCCATCCCGAGGCCTCGCGCATCTCGCACATGGCGGCAGGAGGACGGCACGGTTTCGCACAATCCCTCTTCCAGGTCGGCGGCAACCTCGGGTCCTCGCTCGGCCCGCTCGCGGGCCTGATCATCGTTTCACGTGGCCAAACCTCGATTCTGTGGTTCAGCGCCATCGCCGCGCTGGGCATCTATATTCTCATCCGGGTCGGCGGCTGGTATCGGCGCAATCTCGCTGCTCATCTCGTCCGCGCCAAGGCCCGGCGGCTGGCCGCGGCCAGCCAGGTGCCGCGCCGCACCGTCATCATTTCCATCGGGATCCTGCTCCTGCTGATCTTCTCCAAATATGTCTACCTGGTCAGCCTGACCAACTACTACACGTTCTACCTCATCCATCGCTTTCACGTGTCGGTGCACGAGTCGCAGGTCTATTTGTTCGTCTTCCTGTTTGCCGTGGCCGCCGGCACTTTTTTCGGCGGACCGCTGGGCGACCGCTTCGGCCGCAAATATGTGATCTGGTTTTCGATTCTCGGCGTGGCGCCCTTCTCGCTCGTGCTGCCGCATGTGGGGCTGGTGGCGACGGTGATTCTGAGCGTGTTTATCGGCGGCATCCTGTCGTCGGCCTTCTCCACCATCCTGGTCTATGCCCAGGAATTGATTCCGGGCAAAGTCGGCCTGGTCGCGGGCCTGTTTTTCGGTTTCGCCTTCGGCATCAGCGGCATCGCCTCCGCCGCGCTCGGCCGGCTCGCCGACCTCACCAGCATCGAACACGTGTTCTTCATCTGCGGATTCCTGCCCCTGATCGGCGTCCTCACCGGCCTGCTGCCCAACGTCGCCAAGTCGCGGCCCGTAACAGGTTAGACGCGAAGTCCGGACGTGGCGGGGACGCGGGCCAACATGGCATCCAGCACCAGCCGGGCCGCCGTCGCGGGGAGGATGTGTTCCGTGTTGATGACCAGGTCATAGGTGCAGGGGTCATTGATGCCGCAACCGAAGTTTGAGAGCACGTAACGCTCCCGCGCGTGGTCGGTATCCTCCAGGGCTTTCTTCGCCGCCGCGCGCCCACGGTGCTGCATCTCCTCCAGGCGCGAGATGCGAGTTTCCAGCGGGGCGACGAGGCGGAGATGGAAGCCCTCGCGGAGGCTCCGGGTCACCAGATGCGCGGCGCGGCCGACAAGGATCACGCAGCCCCGACGGGCCAACTGGTAGATGCCCTTCGTGACGCGCTGCTCCAGTTCCCAGAGAGGAGGATGCAGCCCCACGACCTCCCCGATGATAGCCTTGATCTCCGACACCCGCTCCTCCGGCAGGAACTTCGCCAAGTGTTCGGGCAGGTTGTCCGTGGTAAGCACCTGGGTCAGGAGGTTCTTGTCGAGGAACATCCAGGACCGGCCTTCATGCGCCATTTCGGCCTCCAGCAGCGGCAGCAGGTGGCGCCCAAGTGTGGTGGCACCGGCGCAGGCCTCGCGGGAAATGGTGATGAACGGACGGCCCGAATCGCCAAACGCGGGGTTGCTCCCGGTGGTGGAGGCACTCAGCCTCGTGTTGAAAATCGTGAGTCCATGTTCGAGGTAGGTGTGCGAGCTCATGGGACGAATGGGTTGAGGTGGTTATTTTGGGGACCGGTTGGCGGCCGCCAACCGGAAGGGAATCTTCGGATGATTAGCTTCCCTCACCGGTCAGTATAGTCCGTCCCGCTCCGGCCTGCCACAGGATTTCCTCCGCATTCCTTGCCATGGCTCAGAGCTGGAAAAGAGGACTCGCGGGCGTAACGCCCAACCCGGAAACAATAAAACCCATCAATGTAAGATGGGTTAAAAATGGTGCGGCCAGAGGGAGTCGAACCCCCAACCTCCAGATTCGTAGTCTGGCGCTCTATCCAGTTGAGCTATGGCCGCGCGAGGGTGCGAAAAAGCAGGGATTGCCAGGCGAGTGCAAGCGATAATTTAGCTCTCGGCCGGCCGCCAGTCGATGAGTTCGAGCTGGAGCAACTTACGGTCATTAAAGTGGTTCCATGTGATCTCCACCGCGAGGTCCAGTGGCACGCCCACCGGCGGAAGGCGGTCGGCAAGTTTCCACGCCACGCCGTGCAGGCGACGACCGCGGCCATTGTCGAACTGGAAGCGGAAGTGCAACGCCTTGAAAACCTCGGGCGGCTGCCGCAGCACCACCCCGCTCACGCCGAAGACCGGTTCCGGATTTCCCTGGCCGAAAGGGTGCATGATCTCGAGCTCGGTCATGAGCTGCTCGCTCACCTGATCGGCCTGCAGCCACGCGGCCAGGTCGAGCTGCCGGGCCGTGATGTCTCCGCCGGCGTGCGTGCGCACCGCCTCGGCAAAGCGCACGCGAAACGCGTCCAGCCGCGTCTTCTGGATCGCAATGCCCACGGCCATCGGGTGGCCGCCCCAGCTGGCCAGCTCGCCGCCGCACACCGAGAGAATGTCCACGAGATTGAGCCCGTCGATGCTGCGGCCCGAGCCCTTCGCGAGGTCGCCCTCGTTGCCGAGCACCACGCAGGGACGGTTGTATTTGCGGGAAACCCGCCCGGCCACGATGCCCACCACGCCCGGATGCCAGTTCTCGCTGAACAGCACGATGCCCGGTGACGCGGCATACTCGGTCTCGATGATCCGCTCCGCCTCCTCGGTGATCTTGCGCTCGATGTCCTGGCGCTCGCGGTTGAAGGCATCGAGCTGACGCGCGGTCTCGTTGCAGAACGTCACGTCCTGGCTCAGCAGCAACTCCACCGACAACGCGGCGTCGGCGAGGCGGCCGGAGGCGTTGATGCGCGGCCCGAGCCGGAACGCGATGTCCACGGGATGAATGCCCTGCTCCGGCTTCACCCCCGCCACGCTCATCAGCGCGCGCAATCCGGGCCGGGCCGCCTCCTGCAACACGCGTAGGCCATGGCGCGCGAGAATGCGGTTTTCGCCTAGCAGCGGCACGAGGTCGGCCACGGTGCCGAGCGCCACGAGGTCGAGCTGGTCGCGAAGCTTCAGCGCGAGCGCCACCGGGTGATTCTCCGCGCGCAGATGCTTGAGCAGGCCATGAGCGAGCTTGAACACCAGGCCCACGGTGCAGAGATCGCGCCAGGGCGTGTCCGCCCCGGTGGCGTCCGCATGCACGTGCGGGTTGATCAGCAGCCCCTGCTCCAGCGGTCGCTCGGTCGAGCGGTGATGATCGATGACGATGACGTCGATCCCCTGCGCGCAGAGGTAGGCGACCTCCTCATGTGAATTTGTCCCGCAATCGAGCGCGATGAACAGCGCGGGCTTCCCTGCGGCCAGCGCGCGGTCAATCGCACTGCGTGACAGGCCGTAGCCGTCCTCGGAACGGCGCGGCACCACAAAACTCGGCTGCAGGCCAAAGGCCCGCAGGACGCCAACGAGGAGCGCCGTGCTGCTCACGCCGTCGACGTCGTAGTCGCCCAACACGGCAACGACCTCATGGCGCTCGATGGCTCCGCGCAGGCGGGTGGACGCCGCCTCCAGACTGCGAAGCAGAAAGGGGTCATGCAGCCCCGCGAGCGCCGGCGAGAGGAACCGGTCCGTGGCACCGGGATCGCGATGGCCGTTGCGCAGCAGCAACTCCGCCAGAACCCGGCTGACGCCGGTGCGGCGGCTGATCGCGTCGATCTCCTCGGCCGGGAGCGGGGTGTAAGTCCAGCGCATCAGGGGCGGAGTTTGAAATTCGAAATCCGAAAGGGAAATCCGAAAGTCGAACCCCTGAATCCAAGAATCAGGGATCAGGGTTCGGATTTCGAAATTCCAATTTCGAATTTGCCGCGTTTACCGCGACGCCTTGCTGGAGCCGGTCCACTCGTATTTCGGCGCGACGTCGGCGTGGGCTTCCACGTGCTTCCGGTCGCCTTTGTGCCACCAGTAGAACACCTGCGCCGCGATGAAGATCGCGGAGAAAGTGCTGGTCACGATGCCCACGAGGAAAGTGAACGAGATGCTGTGCAGGACGCCGCCGCCAAAGAGAAACAGCGAAAGGGCCGCGAGGAAGGTGGTCGTCGCCGTCATGATCGTGCGGGCGAAGACCTTGTTGATCGCGCTGTTGATGACGTCGCGCAGCGCGCCGTTGGGATTGATCTTCAGCTCCTCGCGGATGCGGTCAAACACGACCACGGTCTCGTTGATCGAGTAGCCCGCGATACAGAGGATGGCGGCGACCATCGGCGCGGAGAACTGGTTGCCGAAGAGCACGAAGACGCCGATCGTCATCAGGATGTCGTGCAGCGTGGACGCCATGGCGCCGACGCCGAAGCCGAACTCGAAGCGGAAGGCGATGTAGGCAAGAATGACGAGCATGGACGCACCGACCGCGATCAGGGCGTTCAGCTCGATCTCCTTGCCGATCGAGGCGCCGATATGGTTTTCGCCGACCTTCTCGAGGCCGGCTTGCGGATAGGCATTCTGGAGCGCCTGGAGCATCGCGCCGGACTTGCCCTCGGGGGTCTCGATCTCGAGGACTTCCTTGGCGCTGCCGAGCGCGCTGGTGTAGGTCGGCTGGACCTCGCCAATCTTGGCCGCTGCCGCCACGTGGCGAATATTAGCCGTGTCGAGGCGCTGGCTGAACTGGACAGTGATGACGTCGCCGCCGGCAAAATCGATGCCGTAGATGCGGTTCCCCTTGTAGGCCACGACCGCCAGGCCGACCACGACGAGCAGCACCGAGCCGATGGCCGCTGGCTTGCCGTATTTCACAAAGTCCACGTTGAGGCCCTTCAGCATGCGGCGCATGGTGAATTTCTTCATCACGGCGGACTCGATCAGGATCTCCATCAACATGTGCGCGGTGATCAGCACGGAGATCAGGGTCGAAATCACACCGATCAGGAGGGTGAAGCCGAAGCCGCGGATGGGACCGGTTCCGAGCCCGATCATGATGCCGCAGATGATCAGCTGGACCGCATGGGCATCGAGGATGGTCCACAACGCCTTCAAGAAACCGCTCTGATTAGACGTCATGAGCGATTTGCCCGCGGCGAGTTCCTCGCGCATGCGCTCAAAAATCAGGATGTTCGCGTCCACCGCCATGCCGATCGTCAGCACGATACCGGCGAGGCCGGGCAGCGTCATGGTGGCGCCGAGGCTGGCCATGGCACCGAAGATGATGACGATGTTGACCGCCAGGGTGACCACGGCGACGAGGCCGCCGGTGGTGTAGAAGGTAATCATGAACGCCGCCACCAGCAGGGTGCCGATGATCGAGGCCTTCACGCCGCTGGAAATGGCGTCTTCGGCCAGCTGCGGGCCGACTTCCTTCTGTTCCCTGACGATGAGGGGCAGGTCCAGGGGATTATTGAGGACATTCGCGAGATTGATGGCGTCGCGGTCGGTCATGGCACCGCCGCTGATCTGCGCGTTACCGCCGGAAATCTCCTCCTTGACCGTCGGAGCCGAGTAGAGTTTGCCGTCGAGCACGATGGCGAGGCGGCCGAGCCGGCCGTTCGCGCGTCCGCTCTCGGCGATTTCCTTTGTCACGTCGGCAAAGCGCTGCGCGCCTTCCTTGGAGAACCGCAGGGAAACCTCGGGCTTGCCATACATGTCGGGTTGCGCCCGCGATTCGGCGACCATGGCGCCGCCCATTTCGGGGATGCGTTTGACAAAAACTTCCTCGCTCAGGGACTCCCCGTGCTGGCCTTCCTGTTCCAGCGTGAGCACTTCATAGCCGGGCGGAACCTCGCCCGGGGGCACCGTCTCGGGCGTCAGCGTCGGGTGCACCAGGCGGAAATCGAGCCGCGCGGGTTTCTTGATGTTTTCGACGACGTCCGGGTTGTCCTTCGTGTTAACATTGGGCAGCTGGATCTCGATGCGGCTGTCTCCCACAGCGCGGATGATAGGCTCGGCGATGCCGAAGGAATTGATGCGGGCAGCGATGATGTCGATGGCCTTGGCCAACTTGTCCTTGCGGGCATCTTCGGTCAGCTTGGCCGCGGCCACGGGATCCACCTCGAGCGTGAACGAGATGCCGCCCTTGAGGTCGAGGCCCAGCTGCAGCTTGCTCTTGGAGCGCAGGAGGAGCTCGGCGAGCAGGATGTTGTTCCGCTTGTCGACGTTCTTCAGTTTGCTCTCCAGCCGGATGTCCGGGAAATACTCGGAGAGGTCGAGCTTGCGCTCGTGGCCGATCTGCTTGAGCGCGACAAACTCGCTGGGGGCGGTGCCGGCCTTCTTGCGGGCCGCGGCTTCGTCGAGCAGCTTGGCGAACTCCGCCGGCTTGGCGCCCACATGTGACCGGGCGTAGTCGGCAAAGGGCTGGTCTTTCAGGGGGAGCAGGGTCGAAACCGCCCAGACCACCAGGAGGAGGCTGAGCGAGATCTTCCAGAGGTTGCGTCGGAACATGATGGGGATTTGGTTAAAGCGGATTCACGGCAGGCGCGGCACCGGGCCTGGCGCCGGCGCGAGCTGGTTACTTGTCGCCGCCGGACTTGCTGACGACGGTACTGACAAAGCTCTTGCCGATCTCGATCTTGGTGTTGTCGGCGATGCGCACGACGAAACGGTCGTCCTTCACGTTGGTGATGGTGCCGTAAATGCCGCCGGTCGTCACGATTTCGTCACCGGTGCCGAGGGCGGTGAGCATCTTCTCGTGCGCCTTCTGCTTCTTGCGCTGCGGCGCGATCATCAGGAAATACATCGCGGCAAACAACAGGCCGAAAAATACGAGCTGGGTGACCCCGGCACCGGCGGAAGGACCGGCCGTTTGGGCGAAAAAGGGAAGCGCGTCGGTCGTGAGGGACATTTTCATCATTGCGTGTTGAGGGTTTTGAAAAAAGAAAACATGCATCCTAACGGATTCCCCTCCGGCGATAGCAAGCCATAACTCCCCCACCACCCCGCGTTGAAAAGCAAATCCGCATCCGCTTGGTCCGCCGCCAAATCCGAGGAGCACTACGGTTTCAAGCGCTGGGGCGCCCCGCACATCTCGGTGGACGATGCGGGTTTCGTCAACGTCCAGCCCCGCGCCGACGGCCGCGGCATCCGCGTGCTCGACGTCGTGGACGAGGCGCTCGGCATGGGCCTGAAGGCACCGATGGTCATCCGGTTCCAGGACCTCCTCCGCCACCGTGTCATCCAGCTCAACGAGTGTTTTGCCAAGGCCATCAAGGACGAGGGCTACAAGGGCAAATACCGCGGCGTCTTCCCCATCAAGGTCAACCAGCTCCGCGAAGTCGTCGACGAGATCGTCCTGGCCGGGAAGGATTTTCACTATGGCCTCGAGGCCGGCTCCAAACCCGAGCTGATGATCGCGCTCGCGATGCACGAGGGCGCGCAACGCCTCATCATCTGCAATGGCTACAAGGACGACGACTACATCCGCCTCGCCCTCCTCGGCCGCAAGCTCGGCAAGAAGATCGTTCTCGTCGTCGAGCAGCTCACGGAAATTGACGACATCATGCGCCTCTCGCTGGAGACCGGCGTGAAGCCGATGATCGGCTTCCGCGCCAAGCTGGTCACCCGCGGCGAGGGCAAGTGGGCGATGTCCACCGGCGACAATGCCAAATTCGGCCTTAACACCGCGGAAATCCTCTTCGCCTGCGAGAAGCTCAAGGCGGCCAAGCTCACGGCCTGCCTCAAGCTGGTGCATTTCCACATCGGCTCGCAGGTGCCGAACATCATCACGATCAAGAACGCGGTGATCGAGGCCACGCGCTTTTACTGCCAGCTCGACAAGATGGGCTTTCCCATGGGCTACCTCGACGTGGGCGGCGGCCTCGGCATCGACTACGACGGCTCCCGCACGAACTTCGAGAGCTCGATGAACTACTCGATGGAGGAATACGCGCGCGACGTCGTGTTCAACATCCGCGAGATCTGCGCCGCCTCGGGCGTCAAGGTGCCCGACATCGTGAGCGAGTCCGGCCGCGCCGTCGTCGCCCCCCACTCGCTCCTCGTCGTTGAGGTCTTTGAGCGCATCAACAAGCGCGAGTCCCTCGGCAAGCAGCACGATCCGAAGGTGAAACACAAGGTCGTCACCGATCTCGAGCTGATGCTGAAGAACAAGTCGAAGCTCGGCCGCCTCGAGCGGTTTCACGATGCGCTCCAAAAGAAGGAGGAAGCCTTCTCGCTCTTCAACCTCGGTTATCTCGACCTCGAGAACCGCGCCGCCGCCGAGTCCATCTACTGGCAGATTTGCGAGCAGATCGCCAAGGAGGGCCGCGACTCCGGCTACCAGCCGGAGGAGCTGCACGACCTCGATACGCTCCTCGCCGACCAGTATGTCTGCAACTTCTCCGTCTTCCAGTCGCTGCTCGACCACTGGGCGCTGAAGCAGCTCTTCCCCATCGCCCCGCTCCACCGGCTCCGCGAAAAGCCCACCGTCAACGCCATCCTCGCCGACATCACCTGCGACTCTGACGGCAAGATCTCGTCGTTCATCGACCTGCAGGACACGAAGGACTACATCACGCTGCATCCGCTCAACGGGAAGCCCTACTACCTCGGCGTGTTTCTCACCGGCGCCTACCAGGACATCATGGGTGACCTGCACAATCTTTTCGGCCGCGTGAACGAGGTCCACGTTTTCCTCGAGGACGACGAGCCCAATGGTTTCTACATCGAGGAGGCGCTGAGCGGCAGCCGCATCGCCGACGTGATCGAGGGCGTGCAATACCAGCAGGAGGATCTCTGCCGGAAGATGAAGGCCCAGATCGACGCCGCCACGCGCAAGGACATGGTCAAGCCGCGCGAGGGCGTCCGCCTCCTCGAGCTCTACGAGAGCCAGATGCTCAACAAGACTTACCTGAACATCGAACCGAAGAACGGCCGGAAAAAGAAGCCCTAGCGGGTGGCGCCGGCGGCTCTGGCCATGAATCCGCTCAGCCTCTGGCCCGTCGCCGCCGTTTACCTTCTCGTGCTGGTCACGGCGTGGTTGCTCGTGAGGCGCGTCGCCCCTCCGGCGGAGGACGGTCGCTTCGGCACGCTCGATGGATTGCGCGGGTTTTTGGCCTTCGGGGTCTTCATCCATCATGGGGCCGTGTGGTATTTTTATGTCCGGACCGGGGTGTGGGAGCAGCCGGACTCGATCCTGTATGCCAACCTGGGCCAAGACTGCGTCGCGCTGTTCTTCATGATCACCGGCTTCCTTTTCTGGACCAAGCTCCTCGATGGCCGCGCCCGGGACTTCGACTGGCTGCGCCTGTACGTTTCGCGGCTGCTTCGTCTCACGCCGCTGTATGTTTTCACCATGGTGGTCGGCGCCCTGCTGCTGGCCATCAGCATGCACTTTCAACTTTTCGAACCGGTCCGACGGCTCGCGGTCGAGGCTGTGCGCTGGATGTCCTTCACGATCCTTGGCACGCCACCGGTCAATGGCAGCAAGGAGTCGTTTGTGGTCATCGCCGGCGTCACGTGGACGCTGCCCTACGAATGGCTGTTTTACTGCGCACTGCCGCTGGCCGGCCCGCTCGTCGGCGTGCGGACCCCGTGGCGATGGGTCGCCGGAGCGTTGCTCGTGACGGCGGGCATGATGCATTACGTGAAACCCGAGACGGTTTTTCTGGCGGCCTTTGCCGGCGGGATTTTCACGGCCTACCTCGTGCGCTCCGCGACGTTTTGTGCCCGGGCCCGCCGGCCGTATGCGGCTGTGTTCGCCGTCGTCGCCCTCGGCGCTGGCTTTTTTCTCTTCCCCAGCCTCTCCCACTCGCCCGCGCTGGTGCTCCTCACCGCGGCCTTCGCCATCATCACGGCTGGCAATACGCTGGGCGGCCTGCTGGCCTGGCCAGCGTCCCGGCTGGTCGGCGAGATCACCTACAGCGTCTACCTGCTCCATGGTCTCGTGCTGTTCGCCGTGTTTCACTTCCTGATCAGCCCGGCCCGCGCCGCGACCTTCACGGCCCTCGAGCACTGGCTGGTCATCTTCGCGTGCGTGCCGCTGACGGTGCTGGTATGTTGCGGGACGTTTCGCTGGATCGAGGCGCCGGCCATGCACCGCACCGGTGCGGTCAGTCGTTGGCTGCATCGGCAACTGCAGGGCCGAGGGTAATCGTCCTTCGCATCGCCCGTTGCGGGAGGCCGCGCAATTGACATGCCCGCGCCAGCGGCCAGCCTGCGCGGGTGAAAATCCGTTGGCTGGTGTCAGCCTTTTTCCTGCTGCTCGCCCTCGGCGCCGCCTACCCGGCGTGGCGGAGCGGCCAGGTTGGCGACGACGGCAAGTGGTTGTTCGTCGTCTTTGCCGCCTTTTTTCTCGTCCTCGGCGTCGCGCCCCTCGTGCCGCTGGTCCGGCGTCCGCCCCAGCCGGAAACATCGCCCACGGGAACCCGCTTCGTCCCGCATTGGTTCATGATGCTCGCCTTGGTCGTGTTCGCCGTCGCCATCCTGCTTCTCATCATCGGAGCCTTTCGCCACCACTGACCGCCCTCCGGCAATCCCCCGAGGCTCATTGACGGGAAGTGCCCTCTCCTCGGTCTACCGCCACTCGTGGCGCGGGTAGCGGCGTGAAAGTTCGGTTTTGATCTTCGGGTATTGCTCGCGCCAGAAATTGGCCAGGTCGTCGGTCACTTGGATCGGTCGCTGATTCGGCGCCAACACCTCGATCTTCACGGGCACGCGGCCGTGACCGAGCGTGAATTTTCCATCGACGCCGTAGAGTTCCTGGATGCGCGCACTCAGCACCGGCGGGCCCTCCTTGGCGTAGGTGATTTTGGACCGGCGGCCGTTGGCCATCGTCAGTTTCTCCGGCAGATAATCGTCGAGCACCGCGAGTTGCTCGGCCGTCAGCCAGTCCTTGAGCACGGGCATGACCGGCTTGTCCTTGATGTCGCGGTAGCCGAGTTCGCCGTAGCATATCTGCTCGATGAGCGTCGCGCGGTCGGCGTCGGTCAGCGGATTCACCTCCAGCTCGGGGAACCATTCCGCCAGCCGGTTCACGCGGATGATCCACTGCTCCACGCTTTCGTCCCACGCCTCCAGTTTCAACCGGCCCGCGAGCACCTCCTTCGTCAGCAGGGCGGCCGCCTCGTTGAGCGGCGCCTCGTCGCTGCTGGTCTTCGCCTCGAGCACGAGGTCGCGAAAACGGCGCTCCCGGCGGGTGACCACACGCTTGATGGATTCGTCATAGGTCACGGCCCGGACCTCGCGGTAGTCGTCGGGGAAGATCTCCTTCAGCCACGCTTCGTCGATCGCGGTCGCCAGCGACAGCAGCACAGTGACTTCGCCACCGCGGCCGCCGACCTCGCTGATCTCACCAGCGACGAACAACGGCGCCTTCTGGATGCCGCTTTCGCGCGCCAGCACGCCCTTGCGCTGGTGCACCAGTTCGCAGCGGAGCGTGCCGCCATCAAGCCGCCTCGCGAGCTGGTCGGAAAAACCCGCCAGCACGCACTTGCGCAGTTCCGCGCCATCCGTCCGCCGTTCACTCACGTCGAGACCTTCCTTTTCGGCGATGGCCAGGAATTGCTCAAACAGCGGTCCGACCTGCCGCGCACCCTGCGCGTGGAGCCCCAGCCGGCGGCAGGCCTCGAGCGAATAGTTGGCCTTGTCGGCATAGCGCCACGCGCGCATCAGCAGGAAGAAATCGCTCTCGTGCTCCTCGCCCAGCGCGTCGTCGCGCGCCTGCTCAACTTCCTTCGACACGTTGCGCAGCAGAAAATTCCGACCCTGCGTCAGCGCCGCCATCAACGCGACCGGGCGGACGCTGCCCCGCTCCTGCGCCGCAAGAAACATCCGGGCGTAGCGCGGGTGCACCGGGAAACGCAGCATCGTCCGGCCGAGGGGAGTGATGCGTAGGGGCGCAGTCTCGCTGCGCCCTTCCATCGTCAACGAAGGGCGCAGCAAGACTGCGTCCCTACCCTCTGCTGAAACCGCTCCCAGGTCCGCCAGCAACGCTTCCGCGCGCTCCAAGGCCCTCGGATCGGGTTTTTCCAGCCAGGGAAAGTTCGCGATATCGTCGATGCCGCTCGCCTTGAGGGTGAGCACGACCTCCGACAAATCGAGGCGTTTCACCTCGGGCAGTTCTTGCGGGGCGCGCTGCCCCTGCTCGCGTTCCGTCCACAACCGCACGCATACCCCCGGCGCTGTGCGCCCCGCCCGGCCGGCCCGCTGGTCGGCGCTCGCGGCGGAGATCTTTTCGATCAAAAGCGTGTTGATGCCGCGGTGCGGGTCGAAGCGGGCGACGCGGGCGAGCCCACCGTCGATCACGATCGTGACGCCATCAATCGTCAGCGAAGTCTCGGCGACGTTGGTGGAGACGATGATCTTCCTCGCCTCATAGCGCGCGACCGCCCGGTCCTGCAGCTCCGGCGGCAGTTCGCCATGCAGGGGAAAGGTCACGAACCCCCGCAGCGCGCGGCTGCCCTGGATCGCCTGCACCGTCCGGCTGATTTCATACGCCCCGGGCATGAATACCAGCAGGTCGCCGGTCGATTCGCCGGCGACGCGTTCGCACTCGCGGGCGGCCACCTCCCAGACGGGTTCGTCGTCAAAGTTCACCGCCTTGGGCAGGTATTCGATCCGTACCGGAAAGCTGCGACCCTGCGAAACGAGCACTTCGCACGGCGCGAGATAAGTTTTGAGCAAGCCCGCGTCGAGCGTCGCGGACATCACGATCAACTTCAGGTCGGGCCGGGTGGTCTGCTGGAGCTGCAGCGCCCGGGCCAGTGAGATGTCGCCGTAAAGATGCCGCTCATGAAACTCGTCGAACACGATCGTACTCACCCCGCGCAGGCTCACATCAAATGACATCTGTCGCAGCAGGATACCCTCGGTCACAAATCGGATGCGCGTTCGCTCGCTGACCCGGGACTCCAGCCGGATCTGGTAGCCCACGATGTCGCCCAGAGGCGCGCCCATCTCCTCCGCCACGCGCTTGGCCAGCATCCGCGTCGCGAGCCGGCGGGGCTGCAGCACGACAATCTCACCCCGCTCACCCAACAGGCCGTGGCGCAATAGCATCTGTGGGATCTGCGTGGACTTTCCCGAGCCGGTGGGAGCCTGCACGATCAGCCGGCCCGAGGCGCGCACCGCGGCGATGACCGCGGATTCAAGTTCGTAGATGGGTAGTTCGCGAGGAGACATGACCGGCGGGCAAGCGTCGGCGCGCTTGGCCGGGTGGCAAGGCCGGACGTGAATAACCGGTGAGCCAGATTGTTCCCAAGTTATTCACCGCGGCCGGCGGTGAGGAAGTTGTGGAGAACAAATCCTTCACTTCGGGAGCGGACGTCACAGGTTCGTCACGTTCCTTGATAGAACAGTCGAAGCGCGGCGGCCTGAAAAACCCGCCGAGAGCACGGCTGGGATAATCCCGGGCGACCGGGGAAAGGTCGGTGGCAGCTGGTGCCGCCGTCCCCTCCCATGCGCGTTAGCGCGTAGGCAGGCAGATATCACCAGCTCCTCTGGCCGGAGTCGTGTCCGGTCAGTTCATCCACGAATCAGGAGCTGAGCGGCAAGGCGCGATCAGAAACCGCGTCCAAGCCGAGTCAGGCCCACGGGCCGTTTCGACCCGTGCGCCGACACAGTTACCCCAGAGGGTTATGGTTGCTACTGTGCAGACCAGAACGCAGTCGCGTTTCCCGGTGGGACAACCCCCGCCAAAAGGCCCGGTTCGCTTACGCGGACAGGGCGCGCAAGGGCGACACGGCGGCGGGGAGTGAGCGGGCCAGGCAAGGCCCGTCAACCTCCTCAATGGGGCAGCGTGAAAAAGCACGCCGCCACACTGCAAAAGCGAACGCAACCTGAGAGTTAAGAGGTCAGACCCGTAACGCAGGGCTAACGGCCAGCCAAAAGCTGGCGCCGTCCCCGTGGTAACGGTGCCGACGCGAAGTAAGATTGCAGACGTGTCCGCACCACGTCCGGCGTGCCGCTCCCGGCAGGGGGCGACCGAACTGGGCGAAGAGGCCTCACTCAAAAGATCCCGGCCGGCAACGGCCAGGACGGTCCCGCCATGAGACCGAAACATCCGCATGCCGCGGAGAGTGGCGTCGGGAAGCACACAGCCCGCGAAAGCGAGCGCGCCCAATCGTGTGCCACCGGGAAAGAGCGCGTGGCGAACGCCCACCCCCAAATTTGGCCTCGGGACCGCAAGGTTCCGGGGCCTTATTTTTTTACCCGCCGGGACCACGCGATCCTTGCCGTGCCGCCGCCCGGCGCATTTGCTCGCAGCTCATGTCCCCACTTCCCGCCTCCCTTCCGCTGTGGGCCGGTCGCGCGCCCGGCGCGCTCGGCGACCAGCCCCAGGATCGCCCCACGTTGACCAGCTTTCCCCCGACCGCGAAAGCCACGGGCGCCAGCATTATTGTTTTTCCCGGCGGCGCCTACGGGATGCTCGCGCCGCATGAGGGCGAAGTCTACGCGCAGTGGCTGGCGGCACGGGGCATCCATGCCTGGGTGCTGCAATATCGGCTCGGGCCGCATGGCTACCGGCACCCCGCGATGCTCCACGATGCAGCGCGCGCTGTCCGCACCGTCCGTCACCTCGCCCGACCGCACGGGCTCGATCCCGCGCGAATCGGCGTGATGGGCTCTTCCGCCGGCGGCCACCTCGTCGCCACGATCATCACCCAGTTCGATGCCGGCCAGCCCGGCGACACCGATCCAGTCGAGCGCGAGAGCAGCCGTCCCGACGTTGGAATTCTCTGTTATCCGGTCATCACGATGAAAACGCCGCACGCCCACAGCGGCTCGCGTGAGAACCTGCTGGGAACCGAGCCGGCTCCCGGTCTCATCGACGCCTTGTCCGCGGAGTTGCAGGTAAGGCCGAATACCTCTCCCGTCTTCATCTGGCATACGGTTGCCGACAATGCGGTGCCGGTGGAGAATGCCCTGATCTTCGCCCAGGCGTTGCGCCGGGCCGGCGTGCCGTTTGCCCTGAGCCTGTATGAAAATGGCGTGCATGGCCTGGGCCTCGGCACACCGGAGCAGCCTGCGCCGCCCTGGGCGTCCGACTGCCTATTCTGGCTGCGGGGACATGGGTTTACGACGTAAGCGCCGCTGAATCTTGGGTCCCATCGGGCGATTCCTGCCACCTCGCCTCTACCGTCCGATCACGAACTGATTATGTCACTGCCTTCCGTCTTGCATTCGCTCCTCCCGCTCGGCACGTTCTTCTTTTTTCCAAAAGAAGAACGCGTCCGCGCCATGAACCAGAACATCCGCAATATCGCCATTATCGCCCACGTTGATCACGGCAAAACCACGCTCGTGGACAAGCTCCTCAAGGAAGGCGGGGTCTTTCGCGCCAACCAGCAAGTGGAGGAACGCGCCATGGATTCCATGGACCTCGAGAAGGAGAAGGGCATCACCATCAAGGCGAAGAACACGTCCGTCCACTGGCACGACAAGACCATCAACATCGTCGATACCCCCGGCCACGCCGACTTCGGCGGCGAGGTCGAGCGCGCCCTCCGCATGGTTGACGGCGTGCTGCTCGTCGTCGACGCCTACGACGGCCCCCAGGCCCAGACCCGCTTCGTGCTCCGCAAAGCCCTCGCCCACGGCCTCAAGGTCGTACTCGTCATCAACAAGATCGACCGCGAGAACGCCGAACCCGCGAAGATGTATGACAAGGTGCTCGAACTCCTGATGGAACTCAACGCGAGCGAGGAGCAGTTTGACGCTCCCGTCGTCTACGGTTCCGGCCGCGACGGCTACATGATGCTCCACCTCGGCGAGGAAGCGAAGGACATGGGCCCGCTCTTCCAGACGATCCTCGACCATGTCCCGCCCCCGTTTGCCAAGCCGAACGAGCCCTTCCACATGCTCGTGTCCAACATCGATTGGAGCGACTACGTCGGCCGTATCGCCGTCGGCAAGATCCTCGGCGGCACCGCCCGGGTTGGCGACCCGGTTTTCGTCATCCGTCACTCCGACGCCAAGCGCGTCCGCGCCAAGATCAGCAAGATTTTTGAATTCACCGGCCTCGGCACCGCGGAAGCGGAGACGGGCATCGCCGGCAACATCGTCGGCATCGCCGGCTTTGAGGACATTGACATCGGCGACACGCTGACCGCCGAGGAAAACGGCCACGCCCTCCCCTTCACCCAGATCGACCCGCCGACCCTCGAGATGCAGTTCTGCGTCAACGACGGCCCGCTCGTCGGCCGCGAAGGCAAGCTCGTCACCTCCCGCCAGCTCCGCGAACGCCTCATGCGCGAGCTCAAGACCAATGTCTCCATCAAGATCGAGGACACCGACAAGGCCGGCGTCTTCAACGTCAAGGCCCGCGGCGCCATGCAAATCGCGGTGCTCGTCGAGACGATGCGCCGCGAGGGCTTTGAGCTCCTCGTCTCCCGCCCCACCGTCATCGAGAAGATCGTCGACGGCCAGCGGCACGAGCCCTTCGAGACCGTCTGGATCGAAACGCCGGATGAGTGCGTCGGCGCCATCATGTCCAACCTCGCCAACCGCAAGGGCATCCTCACGAACATGGAGAAGCTCTCCCATTCGACGATGATCGAGGCGACCATCACCACCCGCGGCCTCATCGGCATGGAAATCGACGTCGTCAACGCCACCAGCGGCCGCGGCGTGCTCAGTCATTTGTTCAAGGAATACGCGCCCTACGCCGGCGAGGTGCTCACCCGCATCACCGGCACGCTCATCGCCACCGAGGCCGGCGAGACCACCGCCTACGCGCTCGTGATGTGCCAGGAGCGCGGCAAGCTCTTCGTCAGCCCGGGCGAGCAGGTCTACGAGGGCATGATCGTCGGCGAGAATCCCCGCAACGAGGACATCTCGGTCAACGCCATGCGCGAAAAGAAGCTCACCAACTTCCGTTCCCAAGGCGAAGGCGTCGGCGTCGGCCTCACGCCGGCGACGAAGATGTCGCTCGAGCGCGCGATCGAGTACATCGCGGCCGACGAGTTCGTGGAGGTCACGCCGAAAAGCCTGCGCCTCCGCAAACGCATCCTCAGCCAGACCGAGCGCCGCAAGCACGAGCGCTCCGGCAAGGCGGACTGAGAAACCCCGTCGCGCCCGCCGTGATGCGCTCGGTCATGTAGGTCGGGCTTTACGCCCGACAATCATTCCCGTTGCAGTTTGTCATTGGGAGGAACCCGCGAAGCGGGCGACGACTTGTCCACCATAGCGTTGCCTGCTCGCCCTGGCCTTGGCAAAGGAAGGGCGACGGCGGAAGCGATCCATCCGGATGGATCGCCACGCCCGGAGGACCCGGGCTCGCGATTACAACTAGCTCGTCGACTTCGTGTACGCCGCCGCGTCGAGCAGTGCCGCGGCGTCGGCGGGATTCGCGAGCTTGAGCTTCAGCATCCAGCCGCCGTCGTAGGGCGACTTGTTCACCGTCTCCGGCGCGCTCTCGAGCGCGGGATTGATCGCCAGCACCGTGCCCGCCACGGGCGCGTACAGGTCGCTCGCCGCCTTGACTGACTCGACGACGCCGAAGGTCTCCCCGGCTTTCAGGACCGCTCCCACCTTCGGCATCTGGACATACGTGATGTCGCCGAGCGAGTTCTGGGCGTAGTCGCTGATGCCGATCGTCGCGGTGCCGTCGCCCGCGAGTTTCAACCATTCATGGGATTTTGCGTAACGGAGGCCGGCGGGGACGTTGCTCATGATGTTTTCTTTAGCTCCACGAAGGGAGGTTTGACTAGTTGCAAATTGATCTTCGTCCCGCGGATGTCCACCGCGAGGGGCGCGGCCGCCGCCGCCGTTGTGACCAGGGCGGAGCCGATGGCCTCGTTGAGCAGCGGCGAAAGCGTACCGGAAACGACCTTGCCCACGACTGCACCGTCCGCGCCGAGCACCGGCGTGTCGGCGCGCACGATCCGGCGGTCGCCCGTCTTGAAATACACGATCTGCTGTTTCGAACCGGCCTGCTTTTCCGCCACCAGCGCGGTCCGGCCGATGAAATCGGCGCCCTTGTCGAGTTTCACCGTCCAGCCGAGCCCGGCCGTCAGCGGCGAGATGTCCTGCGTGATTTCGTGCCCGTAGAGCGGATAGCCTGCCTCGAGGCGCAGGCTGTCGCGCGCGCCCAGTCCTGCGAGTTCGAGTCCGTGGGGCGCACCCGCGGCCAGCAGTGCCTCCGCGAGCTTCAGCGTCTCACCCGCCTTGACGTAAAGTTCGAAGCCGTCCTCGCCGGTGTAGCCCGTGCGGCTGATGAGACAATGGATGCCCGCCACCGGCCCCTCGACGAAATGATAATATTTCACGAGGTCGAGTTTCACGCTCGTGAGTGACTGCACGATGGCCACGGCGCGCGGGCCCTGCACGGCGAGCAGCCCGAAATTATCCGATTGGTCGGTGATGGTGACCGCAAACTTGGCCGCCTGCTCGCGGATCCACGCGAGGTCCTTGGCAATATTGCCAGCATTGATGCAGAGAAAATAGTCCTCCGGCCCGCGCATGTAGACCAGCAGATCATCCACCACGCCGCCGCTCGGGTAGCACATGGGCGAGTAGAGCACCCGGCCGGGGTAGAGTTTGCCGACATCGTTTGTGACGAGGTAATTCAGGAATTTACCCGCCTCGGGTCCGCGCACGTCCACCTCGCCCATGTGGCTGACGTCGAACAGGCCGGCGGCGCGCCGCACCGCCTTGTGCTCCTCGAGGATGCTCTTGTATTGGACAGGCATCTCCCAGCCGGCGAAGTCCACCAGCCGGCCGCCATGCGCGGCGTGAAAGTCGCGCAGGGGGGTGCGTTTGAGTTCGCTCATGGCACAAGACTACGCGCGCCGGGCGGAACCGTCGCAAGGCTGATTTGGCCCGCTTGGCCCACCTGCAGTTTATATTCGCAACGCCCACCCACTGTATAAACTGGGATCATGCACTGGCTTGTCACCGCCATCGTCCTGACCGTGGGACTTTCGTTCATTTGCTCGCTCTTCGAGGCGGTGATCTTGAGCACGACGACGGCCGACATCCAGGCACTCAAGCGCCGGCATCCGCGCCGCGGTGAGTTGCTGGAAATGCTCAAGCACAGCGTCGGCCAGACCATTTCGGCGATCCTGACCCTCAACACGATCGCGAACACCCTCGGCTCGCTGCTGGTGGGCGGACTCGCCGCCCACCTGCTCGACGACACGCAGCTGGGCATTCTCACGGCGGCTCTGACCCTCACGATCCTGGTTTTTTCCGAGGTGCTGCCCAAAAGCCTCGGCGTCGCCTACCGCAAGGCGCTGCAGCCCTATGTGGTCTATCCGCTGTGGTGGCTCCGCCGGCTGCTGCTGCCCGTCACGTATCTCTCCAACCTCGTGGTGCGGCCCTTCATTCCTGCCAAGCATGACACCCATGCTTCCGACGAGGAGATCATCCTGCTCGCCGAGCGCGGCGCGCAGCAGGGCACGCTCAGCAAGAGCGAGTCGAGCATCATCACCAATGCGCTTGCGCTCGACGACATCCGGGTGAGCGAGATCATGACGCCGCGCACCGTCGTCACGGCCCTCAAAAAGACCGCGACGATCGGCGAGGTGTTTCGCGAGTTTCCCAACCTGCCGTTTGGCCGTATGCCTGTCTTCGCCAAGAACCTCGATGACATCATCGGCCTCGCCCGCCGCCGCGATTTGCTCAAGGCGAAGGCGAACGACCAGGACCTCGCCCTAGTCGAGTCCGTCATGCATGAGATCCACTTCATTCCCCAGACCGTGACCGTGGCCAACGCGCTGCAGGTTTTCCTCAAGACCCACCAGCAACTGTTGGTCGTGGTCGACGAATTCGGCTCCACTGCCGGAGTGGTCACGATGGAGGACGTCATGGAACAGCTCCTCGGGCGCGAGATTTTTGAGAAGGACGATGTCGCCGTGGACATGCGGGAGCTCGCCCGCGCGAAGCAGCAAAAGGCCACGCGCGCCCGCAAGGCCGACGGCACCAGCCAGCCGCCGTTCCCCGCAAAATCCTGAGCCGGACCTGCCGTACCATGCCCCTCGCCTACTGGGTCCACGACCTGAGCCCGTTTCTCGGTCCCCATTGGGGCAACTTCGGCATCCGTTACTACGGCCTGTCCTATTTGTTGGGTTTCCTCACCGCGGGCTGGTTGCTCACGCGGTATGCCCGGACCGGCCGGTCGCAACTGCCGGTGACCAAGATTGCCGACTTCATGTTCGTGATCGTGATTGGCGTGATGCTCGGCGGTCGGCTCGGTTCCTTCCTGCTCTACCATCCGGAGCAGCTGCGCGCCGATCCGCTCAGTTTTTTCCGCGTGTGGGAAGGCGGCATGGCCAGCCATGGCGGCATGATCGGCGTGGCCGTCGCCCTGGCCTGGTTCAGCTCTGCGACAAAGATCCGTTTCCTCCATCTCGGCGACCTCATCGCGTCGGTCGCGCCGGCCGGGCTGCTGTTCGGACGCATCGCCAATTTCATCAACGGGGAACTCTGGGGCAAACCCTCCCGGGTGGCCTGGGCGATGATTTTCCCCGCCAGTCCGGGTCCGCCGATGCCGCGCCATCCGTCGCAACTCTATGAGGCCGTGCTCGAGGGCGCACTCCTGCTCGCGTTCATGCAGTGGCGTTTCTGGCGCGGCGATGAGGTGCGACGACACCCGGGCCGATTGTGCGGGGAATTTCTCATCGCCTACGCCGTCGCTCGCGCGGTCGGCGAGATTTTCCGCGAGCCCGATGCCTCGCTCATTTTCGGCCTCAGTCGCGGGACATTCTATTCGCTGTTTCTCGTCGGCGGCGGTCTTTGGCTGATCCTGCGCCCGTCCCGGCCGTTGGATTCAAAGTAGGGCGGGTCTCGGACCCGCCTTCCGTTGCCCAGAGGGCAGGTCAAAGACCTGCCCTACTCCAGAATCGGCGCAGGTCACACGATGGTGCCCGGCGGAATCGTCGTGCCCTTGGGCACCACGAGCACGCCGTCGCGGATAATGACAGCCCCATTGGCATAGGTGCCGTCCGCCTTGCCGTCCACGGTCAGCACACACCCGTCGCCAATGCGGGCGTTTTTGTCGATGATAGCGCCCTTCACGCGGCAATTCTTGCCGAGACCCAGGTGCGGCCGGCCGCGAGCCAGGTTGGCGGCAAGCTGGTCGTCGGTCTCATAATAATCCGCGCCCATCAGCACCGTGTCCTCCAGCACCGAGCCTTCCCCGACATAGGAGCGGATGCCCAGCACGCTGTGTTTCAGCGTGGAATCCGTCAGGATGGAGCCGTCGCCGATGACCACGTGATCGATGGCGCACTTGTTGAGCTTCGAGGCCGGCAGATAGCGATCCTGCGTGTAGATCGGCGCCGTGGGATCAAAAAAATTGAACGGCGGCAACGGCTGGGCGAGCGCGAGGTTGGCCTCGAAAAAGGCGCGCACCGTGCCGATGTCTTCCCAATAACCCTCGAAAATGTGGGCAAAAAGTTTCTTCTTCCCCAGCAATCCGGGAATGATCTCCTTGCCGAAATCCGTCATCGTGTTGTCGAGCGCGTCGGCCAGGGCTGCGCGGTTGAACACGTAGATGCCCATCGAGGCGAGACACCGCTTCTCCGTCGAAGGCGTGACCAGCCGGGCCTCGAGCGCAGGACTCAACGTCAGGCTGTCGATGACCGCCGCCTCCTTCGGTTTTTCAACAAAGCGCTCGATGGAAAGGTCGTCGTGAACCCGCATCAGGCCGAGACCGGCGAGCTTGGAGACGGGAAAAGGAATCGCGGAGATCGTCACGTCGGCGCCGGTCGCCAGATGCTGCTCGATGATTTTCCGGTAATCCATCCGGTAGAGCTGGTCGCCCGAAAGGATGAGCACGAGATCATGTGGAAACGCCCGGAAGTGGATCAGATTGCGGCGCACGGCGTCCGCCGTGCCCTGATACCAGTGGGCTCCCTTCTCCGTCTGCTCGGCCGACATGATGTCCACAAAACCGCCGCCGAACGGGTCAAAGTGATAGGTGCCCTGCACGTGACGGTGCAGCGACGCCGTCTGGAACTGCGTGAGCAGGAAGATGCGATTGATGTCGGAGTTGAGGCAGTTGCTGATCGGAATGTCCACGAGCCGGTATTTGCCGGCGAGCGGCACGGCGGGCTTGCACCGCTCGCTCGTAAGCGGATGCAAACGGGTGCCGCGGCCGCCTCCCATGATGACGGCGAGCACTCGTTTTTGGGTGGTCATGGATAAATGCGGGGGAATGGAGGTCCTAAAGCCTTGCTCCACGTTTGCGTGTGACGCTAATTTCGCCAGTCCAAATCTTCATCCACCATGTGCGGCATCGTCGGCTACATCGGCAAACAATCAGCAGTCTCCGTCATTCTCGAGGGCCTGAAGCGGCTCGAATACCGGGGCTATGATTCTGCCGGCATCTGCGTCCTGCACGGCCGCCGCCTGGAAGTGGTCAAGAAGGCCGGCCGGGTCGACAATCTCGCGAAGGAGGTTGGGCTGCATCGGCTTAGTGGCACGACCGGCATCGGCCATACCCGCTGGGCGACCCATGGCGCCGTGACCGATGCCAATGCCCATCCGCACCTCAGCAGCGATGGGAAATTCGCCCTGGTGCACAACGGCGTGATCGAGAACTACGCCTCCATAAAAACCTTCCTCTCACGCAAGGGATACACGTTCCAGTCCGAGACCGACACTGAGGTGCTCTGCAACCTCATCGCGTTTCACTATGCCAAGGAACCTGCGACGAAGGTTCGGAGCCGGTTCGTCGAGAGCGTGCGCAAGGCGCTCCGCCACGTCGAGGGCACCTACGGCATCGCCGTCCTCTGCGTTGATTTTCCCGGAGAAATCGTGGCCGCGCGGCAGGCCTCGCCCCTCGTCCTCGGCGTGGGCGAAGGCGAATACATCGTGGCGTCTGATTCCTCGGCGCTCGTCAGCCACACGCGGAACGTCGTGTATCTCAAGGATGGCGAAATCGTCCGTCTCACGACGAAGGCGTTCTCCATCTCCACGCTCGACCAGGCCGATGTTTCGCCGGTAGTGGATCAAATCACCTGGTCCACCGCCGAGGCGGACCGTGGAAAATATCCGCACTTCATGGCCAAGGAAATTTTCGCGCAACCCGCTGCGCTCGAGAATTCCATGCGCGGCCGCTTTTCCGCCGACGGTAGCACCGCCAATTTCGGCGGACTCAACCTCACGCTCGCCGAGTTTGGCGCGATTGACCGCTTCATGTTCTGCGCCTGCGGCACCGCGTGGCACGCGTGCCTCGTGACGGAGCACTTGATCGAGCGCTTCGCGCGCCTTCCGGTCGAGGTCGATTACGCGTCGGAATTCCGCTACCGCAATTCCCCGCTCGACGCGCGCACGCTGTTCTTCGTCATCAGCCAGTCGGGCGAGACGATCGATACGCTCGCGGCCTTGCGGGAGGCGAAGCGGAAGGGTCATCGTGTCCTGGCCATCAGCAACGTGGTCGGGTCCAGCATTGCGCGCGAGGCGGACGGCGGCATTTACCAGCACGTCGGCCCCGAGATTGGCGTGGCCTCGACGAAGGCCTTCACCTCCCAGCTGCTCATCGGCGCCATGTTCGCGCTCTACGTCGCCCGGATGAAGGACATGAGTTTCAGCGACGGCGTGGACTACGTGAATGCGCTCAAGTCCGTCCCCGATCTCGTCCGCCAGGCGCTCAAGCTGGCACCACGCATCAAGGCGATCGCCAAGCGCTATGCCCGTTTCCATGACATGCTGTTCCTCGGACGCCTGTCGCTCTTTCCCATCGCGCTCGAGGGCGCGTTGAAATTGAAGGAGATTTCCTACATTCACGCCGAAGGCTATCCCGCCGCCGAAATGAAACACGGGCCCATTGCGCTGATCAGCGAGAAATGCCCGACTGTTTTCTTCGCGCCCAAGGGTGAGCTCTTCAACAAGTTCGTCTCGTCCATGCAGGAGATCAAAGCCCGCAAGGGGCCCATCATCGCCATCATCACCGAGGGCACTGAACTGCCCAAGGGACTCGCCCAGGAAATTATCACACTCCCGGACTGCCACGAGGCCGTGCTGCCCATCGTCGCGTCGCTCCCGGTGCAGCTGCTGAGCTATTACATCGCCGTCGAGCGGGGCTGCGATGTGGACAAACCGCGCAATCTCGCGAAGTCCGTAACTGTTGAATAACCGGTTGTCCCGTCGATGGTTTGCAGCATTCGCCTTGCCGCACTGCAGGTGGCCGCGCATAAGCCCAGCCTCCGCCGATGAACATCCACCCGACCCGTGACGCCTTTCTTCGCCTCGCTGCGCAAGGCAATGTCATCCCGGTTTATACCGACTTGATGGCGGACTTCGAGACGCCCGTCTCGGCCTATGCGAAGCTCAAGGAGGCGGGCCCGTCGTATCTCCTCGAGTCGGTTGAGGGCGGCGAACGGCTCTCGCGCTACAGCTTCATTGGTTGCCGGCCGCGAAAGGTCTTCGTTTGCGGCCCGGTCACCACTGAGATCCGCCAGCCCGGCAAGGCCACGCAAACCGTCCCCACCCCGCCCGATCCGCTCACCTTGATCGAGGCCGAGATGGCCGGCTACAAGCCCGTCACGCTACCCGGCCTGCCACGCTTCACGGGTGGCGCCGTCGGCTTCGTGGGTTACGAATACGTCACGCGGATCGAGCCCACCGTGCCCGTCGCCAAGGCTGACGAGCTCAAGGTGCCCCTGCTCTATTTCATGTTGTCGGATTCGCTGCTGATTTTCGACCGCGCGAAACAAACGCTCCGCCTCTGCGTCAACGCCCACGTCCGCTCCGCCGCCGACCCCGGCGCCGCCTACGATGCCGCCGTGGCCGAATTGCGGGAGCTCTACGCCATCCTCCAGCGACCGCGCGAAATCGCGCCGGTCGCACTGGTCGAGTCACCCAAGATCACCGTGCCAGCCGGCAATTTCACGCAGTCCCGCTTCGAAAAAGTCGTCGAGGACGGCAAGGAATTCATTCGCGCCGGCGATATCATCCAATTCGTGCCGTCACAGCGGTTCAGCCGGCCTTTCAGGAAGTCACCGCTCGACCTCTACCGCGCGCTGCGAACGGTCAACCCGTCGCCCTACATGTTCATCCTCGAGGCGGGCGACTTTTCCATCGTCGGCGCCTCTCCGGAGGTGCATGTGCGCCTGACGGACGGGAAGGTGGAGATTCGTCCCATTGCCGGCACCCGTCACCGCGGCGCCACGGCCGAGGAGGATTCTGCCTTGGAAAAAGAGCTGCTCGCCGACGAAAAAGAGCGGGCCGAACACCTGATGCTCGTGGATCTCGCCCGCAACGACATCGGCCGCGTCTGCCGCTTCGGCTCGATCCACGTGCCCGAGTTCATGGTCGTGGAGCGCTATTCCCACGTCATGCACATCGTCTCGCAGGTCGAGGGTACCATCGCGCCGGAGAAAAACGCCTACGACCTCATGCGCGCGACCTTTCCCGCCGGCACGGTGAGCGGCGCGCCGAAGATCCGCGCCATGCAAATCATCGCCCAGTACGAACCCACCCAGCGGGGATTCTACGCCGGGGCGCTGGGCTATTTTGGCTATGACGGCAACATGGACACCTGCATCATGCTGCGCACCGCTTTGCTCAAGGATGGGCAGATCCACATCCAGGCCGGTGGCGGCGTCGTCGCCGATTCCGTGCCGGCCAGCGAGTATCAGGAATCCATCAACAAGGCGTCGGCCCTCTTCAAGGCCGTGGCCATGGCCGAGCAGTTCTGAACGGTCGACCGGGCCAGCGGTGCGCCACCCTGTCGCGTAGTTTGGCCTGGTTGCGCCAGAATCGCGCCTAATGGGACGGCTCCTCAGGCGTCTTCGCCCTCGGCCGCGTCTTGACGGGTTTGGAACGCCCCAAGCTACCGGTCGGGAACAAACCATCGGCTTCAGGCCTCTACATAACGTCCCAAGTTTTTCATCATGCCCGCCAAATCCAAAGTTCACGATACCGCGGTCGAGACCGAAGAGTCTCCCGCTCCCTTTCGCGCCGAATTGCCCGACGCTCCCCCATCCTTCTTGGAAAAGCCTGATCGCTCCGCCGCCGAGGCGCCCATCCCGCACGGCGAACGCAGCAATCTCCAGCTCTACCTCCAGGAAATCGGCAAGACGCCCCTCCTGACCATCGCCGAGGAAATCACCCTCGCGCGGCGCATCCGCCGCGGCGACAAAGCCGCCCGCGATCACATGATCTCGGCCAACCTGCGCCTCGTGGTGAAAATCGCGATGGACTACAAGGACTTTGGCCTGCCGTTGCTCGACCTCATCAGCGAGGGCAACATCGGCCTGATCAAGGCCGTCGAGCGCTTCGATCCGCGCAAGGGCGGCAAGCTCTCCACCTATGCGGCCTGGTGGATCAAGCAGTCCATCAAGCGCGCCCTCGCCAACCAATCGAAGACCATCCGGCTGCCGGTGCATCTCGTGGACAAAATCTCGAAGATGCGCCGCACCGCCATGAAGCTCACCGAGGAACTCGGCCGCGAGCCCACGGACGAGGAGCTGGCCATTGAACTCCAGATTCCAACGAGCAAGGTCGCCCACCTGAAGTCCGTCAGCGTCCGTCCGGCCTCACTCGACGCGCCCGTCGGCGAAGACGGGGATTCCGCGACGTTCGGTGAAATCGTGGGCGACGACAACGCCGTCAATCCCTACGACGGCCTGCGCGACAAGAACCAGAACTCCGACCTGCACGCCATGGTGGACTCGCTCGACGAGCGCGAGGCCGAGATCATCAAACTGCGCTTCGGTCTCGACGGGAAGGACGAGCTCACGCTGGAGGAGGTCGGCAAGAAATTCCACGTCACCCGCGAGCGCATCCGCCAGCTCGAGTATCTCGCGCTCTCCAAGATGCGCCGCGCGTTGGCCAAGCACGAGGCCGTCCGCACCACGGAGGAAATCGAGGAGGATGAACGCATCCGCCAGCGCAACGTCATCATCCGCGATTTCATCGAGGCCAAGTCCCGCAAGCCCGCCAAGGCCGGGCGGAACTAGGCGCGACGCTTAACCCGCTGCACGAGGCCGGCAGTCATGCCGGCCTTTTTTGTGCCCGCAACGGCCGATCGTCGGAAGAACTGAGCGGTTTGAGAGGTGGAGCGCGTTGTCCCTAACGCGCTGGGAATCTCCGTCCACGATTGATCGCGTACCGAGCGTATAACGCGTTGAGGGCAACGCGTTCCACCTTCGCCCGCACAAAAAAAGCCGCCCGCCCCGCGTTGGCGGGACGGACGGCTTGAAGTTATCGCGAAGGAATTTCGCGCGGCGCTTATTCCTTCTTGGACGCCTCGTCGAGGATGTCGCCGAGGTTCATCATGTCGGTGCCGCTCTGGCGGTTGAGTGCCTCGTAGGCCGTCGTCTCGGCGGCGAGCTGCTCGGCGCTGTAGTTGGCGGCCTTGATGCTCAGCCCGAGGCGGCGTTCGTCGCGATCGATCTTGATCACGCGCGCGCTGACCTGCTGACCGGGCTTCAGGACATCCTTCACCTTGTCGATGCGCTCCTCGCTGATCTGCGAGATGTGCACGAGGCCATCGATGCCGTCCTTCAGCTCCACGAAGGCGCCGAACGACGTGATCTTGGTGACGGTGCCCTGCACGACGTCGCCGATGCGGAAGAACGAGTCGATGTCGGACCACGGATCGGTCGCGAGCTGCTTCATGCCGAGGCTGATGCGCTGCTGCGAGGAATCCACGTCGAGCACGATCGCGTCCACTTCGTCGCCCTTCTTGAGAACTTCGGAGGGATGGTTGACTTTGCGGGTCCACGACATGTCGGAGACGTGCACCATGCCGTCGATGCCCTCTTCGAGTTCGATGAAGGCGCCGTAGGTGGTCATGTTGCGAACCTTGCCGCGCACGCGGGCCCCGATCGGGTAGTTGTGGCGGACCATGTCCCACGGGTTGGGCTCGAGCTGGCGGAGGCCGAGCGAGATCTTCTGCTCGTCCTTCTGGATGCCGAGGACCACCGCATCGAGCTCCTGGCCGACCTTGAGCAGCTCGGAGGGCTTGGTGATGCGCTTCGTCCAGGACATCTCGGTGATGTGCACGAGGCCCTCGACGCCGGGTTCGATTTCCACGAACGCGCCGTAGGGCACGAGATTGACGACCTTGCCGTGAACCTTGGCGCCGACCGGGAACTTCCGGTCGATCTCGTCCCACGGGTTCTTGGTGGTCTGCTTGAGGCCGAGGGAGACGCGCTCTTTCTCGCGGTTCACCTCGATGATCATGACCTGAACCTCTTCACCCTGCTTGAGCATTTCGGAGGGGTGCGAGATGCGGCCCCAGCTCATGTCGGTGATGTGGAGGAGGCCGTCCATGCCGTCGAGGTCGATGAACGCGCCGAAGTCGGTGATGTTCTTGACCACGCCCTTGCGGATCTGGCCGGGCTGGATGCTCTCGAGCAGGTTGCGGCGCTTGCTGGTGCGCTGCTCCTCAATGAGCTCGCGGCGGGAAAGCACGATGTTCTTCCGGTCGAGGTTGATCTTGAGGACCTTGAAGTCGTAGGTCTGGCCGACGTACTGGTCGAGGTTCTTGGGCGGCTGCACGTCGATGTGCGAGGCGGGCATGAACGCATCGACGCCGATGCTGATGATGAGGCCGCCCTTGACCTTGGCCTTCACGCGGCCGGCGGCCACGGAACCCTCGGGGAACTTGGTCAGGATGTTGTCCCAGTTTTTCTTTTGCTCGGCGAGGTCGTAGGACAGGACGGGGGCGCCGTTCTTGTCTTCGAGCTTCTGGACGAGCACCTCGATGGTGGAGCCGATTTGCAGCTCGCCAATATCGAGAAATTCGTGGGCGGGGACGAGGCCTTCGGATTTGCCGCCGATATCGACGACAACTTCATTCTGGCGGATTTCGGTGATGATGCCCGGGACGATCGCGCCTTCCTTCAACTTGTCGAAGGACGACTGGGCGAGCAGATCTTGCATTACTGAACTCATGGGCGGAAAACCGGCGAACAGACGCCCTGCTCCAGAAGCGCCAGCCCACCGGTGATGACCCCGCCGTAAAGCGGAGCCGTGGGTTGACTGTTGAACTGAGGTGAAAAGCCGGCGGGAGCATCGCGGCGACGCCAGCTTGACCGATAACTATGCCGCGAACAGTCAGATTCCCCCGGCCCGCCCCCTGCCGCAAGCCGAAATTTAGTCCTTTTTCGGGGCCGCCAGCGCCTGCGCGAGGCCGGTGAAGAACACCTCGGAGTAAGGCGTGTCCCGCAAAGGCGTCTCCGTCGCAAAGCCTTGGTGCCAATCAGACGACTGCTCGATGGCTTCCTTGAAATCGGCGCTCACTTCGCTGCCGCCATCATCCAATTGCGTGATGCGGATCGAGAGGATGACCTGCCGCGCGCCCGGGAGCGAATCCCTGGTGGACAAACCACTTACCGCTTCGATCCGTCCCTGGGCGGGGCCGCCACCGGTCACGCGAAACTCCATCTGCGCCAGCGCCACCCGGGCGGCATCGTAAACCGCTCGCGGGTCGGCTTGAAATGTCCGCGTCTTGACGGGCGGCGGTCCGAGCCGGCCCCCGCCCTGTCCCGGCATGGTGTCGCAACCGGTCAGAACCAGCGCCGCAACGATCAGGAGGGACGACAAAAATATTTTCATGAATCAGGCGGGTTGCTGCTGCGAGATGCAGTGCAGCGTGCCCAGTCCCCAGGCAAGTTCCAAACAATCAATCGCGATCACCTCCCGGCCCGGAAAACAACCCGCCAGGATTTCGGCCGCCTCCGCGTCGCGCCGCGGCTGACGAAACGCGGGCATCAACACCGCGCCGTTGATGACGAGAAAATTGGCGTAGCTCGCCGGCAGTCGCTGCCCGTTACAATAACAGAGCGATGGCATCAGGAGCTCGATGAGGCGGAATTTTTTCCCGGCCGGCGTGCGCAGGCTGCGGAGGCGTTCCAGATTTTCCTGCAGCACCGCGTGGTTCGCGTCGCGCGCGTTGCGCTCCACGACGGTCACAATGCCGTCGGCGGAGAAGAAACGGCTCAGGTCGTCGATGTGCCCGTCAGTGTCGTCGCCGGCGATACCGTCGCCGAGCCAAAGGATCTGCTGCACGCCGAGATTGTCCCGCAGCAGTTGCTCAATTTCAGCCCTGGTCAGTGACGGATTGCGGTTCTTGTTCAGCAGGCAGGCTTCCGTCGTGAGCAGCGTGCCGGCGCCGTTCACGTCAATCGAACCGCCCTCGAGCACGCGCGGGATGACGAAGCGCCGCAACTTGAGGGCCCGCGCGATCCTCGGCGGGATGGCGTTGTCCTTGTCGAACGGCGGATATTTTCCGCCCCACGCGTTGTACTGCCAATCGGTGAGCGCGACTTCGCCGGTGCGGCCATGCTTCACGAAGATCGGCCCGTGGTCGCGGCACCAGGCGTCATTCGTCGGGTGATTGTAGAGCTCAACCTTCGCCAGGTCGGCCTTCGCCCGGGTGATAAGCGACCAGGCGCGCGGCTGGAGCGCTTTGGCGATGTTGAGGCGAACCTCCTCGAAGCGGCTGATTGTTGCGACGATCTCGGCGAACTTTTCCGGAATCGGCCGAAAGCGCCCCGGCCAGGTTTTTCGATTGTGCGGCCAGGACAGCCACACTGCGGCCTGCGGCTCCCACTCCGCCGGCATCCGAAATCCGAGCGCGGCGGGGGTCTTCATGGTTACCGCGGCCATGCGCTCAATCCACGAACCGTTTCGTCATGTCCCCGTACGCGTCAATCCGGCGGTCGCGCAGAAACGGCCAATGCGTCCGCGTGACATCCACCTGTCCAAGGTCAACCGGCACGAGGAGAACCTCCTCCCGGTCCACCCCCGCCTTCGCGAGGATCTGGCCGCTGGTGCCCGCGACAAAACTCTGGCCCCAGAACTCGATCCCGTCGCCACCGACCGGCTTCTCCGTGCCGATGCGATTGACCGCCGCGACGAAGCAACCGTTGGCCACCGCGTGGCCCCGGTGGCTGATTTCCCACGCCCCCTGCTGATCGGCCCCATACTTCCTCTTTTCCTTCGGGTGCCAGCCGATCGCGGTCGGATAAAACAGGATCTCCGCGCCCTGCAGCGCCGTGAGCCGCGCGGCCTCGGGATACCATTGGTCCCAGCAGATCAGCACGCCGATTTTCCCATACTTTGTCTGCCAGGCGCGAAAGCCGGTGTCGCCGGGCGTGAAGTAGAATTTCTCGTAATAGCCGGGATCGTCCGGGATGTGCATCTTCCGGTAGATCCCCAGCAGCTTGCCATCCGCGTCGATGATGACCGCGGTGTTATGGTAGAGACCGGCCGAACGCTTCTCGAAGAGCGACGCGACCACCACCACCCGGTGTTTCTTCGCAAACTGTTGAAACACTTTCGTGCTCGGGCCGGGGATTGGCTCGGCGAGCGAGAAATTCGCGTGATCCTCGCTCTGGCAGAAATACTGCGAGCGGAAGAGCTCCTGCGTGCAGATGATTTTCGCCCCCCGCTTCGCGGCCTGGGTCGCCAGCGCGAGCGTCTTCTTAAGATTCGCCGCCGGATCGGCAGTGCAGGCGTGCTGCAGAAGACCGAGCGTGACTTTCATGACAGGAGCGGCGCACCGCTCAATAAACGACTTTGTTCAGGGGATACTCGACGATGCCCTCGGCGCCGAGGGCCTTGAGCTGGGGAATGATTTCCCGCACGATGTTTTCGTCGATGATGGTTTCGAGGGCGATCCACTTCGGGGAGCTCAGCTGGGAAATGGTGGGGTTGCGCAGCGCCGGCAGGGCCTGCACCACGGCTTTGAGCGAGGTCTTGGGCAGATTCATCTTCAGGCCCACCTTGCTCTCCGCCTCCAGCGCCCCGCGGAGGAGCAGCGCGATCGTCTCGATCTTCTTCCGCTTGGCCGGATTGGCCCAGCTCTTCTTGTTGGCGATGAATTTCGTGTTGGTCTCGAGCAGTGTGTCGATGATGCGAAGCTTGTTCGCGCGGATGGAATTTCCGGTCTCGGTGAGATCCACGATGGCGTCGACCAGGTCCGGTACCTTGACCTCCGTCGCGCCCCAGGAGAACTCCACCTCCACGTTAATCCCCTTCTTCTCAAAATAACGGCGCACCGTCTTGACCAGCTCCGTCGCCACGCGTTTCCCGGCCAGCTGCGCGGGTTTCGTGATCGGCGAATCCTCCGGCACGCACAGCACCCAGCTCGCCTTTTTGTTCGAGCCGCGGCTGTAGACCAGGTCACAGACCTCGACGACGTCGGACTCGTTTTCCAGGATCCAATCCTGGCCGCATAGCCCGCAGTCGAAGAAGCCGTGCTCGACGTAACGGCTGACTTCCTGACCGCGCACGAAGCGCCCGTCCAGCTCGGCGTCGTCAATCGACGGCTTGTAGGAACGCGAGCTGGTGGAGATCTTCCACCCCGCCTTGGCAAAAAGGCTGATGGTGGACTCCTCGAGGCTGCCCTTCGGCAGCCCCAGCATCAAAAGTGGTTTCTTGTCGGACACGCGGCCAAAGCACACTCGGCCATTTGAACCTTCAAGTAAATTCGCGGCGCGGCGGCGGCAGACCACTCGTATTGACAATGCCCAACCCGAACCTAGAACACCTCCGTAGTCCCGTAATCCCTTGCTCATGCGTGCCGAACCCAAACCCCTCGTCGTGGTGGTCGAAGACGAACCCGAGCTCGCCAAGCTCATCGCCATCCACCTCGAACGGGCCGGCATGGAAACCCAGGTCTGCAATCGCGCGGATCATGCGCTCAAGTTTCTGCAGAAGAATTTCGCCAACCTCCTGCTACTCGACATCTCCCTGCCGGATCAGTCGGGCTTTTCCCTGCTGGAGGCGCTGAAGGGCGCCGATATTGCGGTGCCGGCCATTTTCCTGACCGGCAACGTCGACGAGGCCAACAAGGTCAAGGGCCTCAACATGGGCGGCGATGACTACATCACCAAGCCGTTCAGCTACGCCGAGCTCGTTGCGCGCATCAATGCCGTGCTCCGCCGCACCGAGTCCAACCACGACCTCAACGTCACCAAGAACGTACGCCTCAGCGACGACCCCTTCGATTTCTGCGGTGCGCTCATCAATCCCGTCCGGCTGGAGATCACTTTCCCCAGCCAGCCGGTCCAAAAACTCGGGCGCAAGGAACTCGGGATCCTCTCCTACCTCAATGCCCACCAGGGCGCCGTGATCACGCGCCAGGCGCTCATCCACTCGGTCTGGGGCATCCATGCCGACGTGAAGAGCCGCTCACTGGACCAATACATCGTCAAGGTGCGCGAGCTGTACAGCGCGCACGGGCTTACGCTCGACGACTTCCGCACCGTCCACGGCATTGGCTACATCTTCGACCCGAATCACGTGTCGCAAGAGGGTCGCTGATCGCGCGCCGAAATCCGGCGCCGCCAGAGGCGGCCGCGTCCCGACTGGACTCAGGGCACGAGCTGACAGACCGCCATCACCCGCCCGAGGGCATCGCTCAGATGATCCCGCCGTTGCGGCCCGCCGATGGGCTTGTTGGCCTCGATGCGGGCGATCCAAGTGGTGATCAGCTCCGTGTTGTAGGCCTGCATCACGATCTCAATCGCCTTCTCTTTTCCGACTTTGTCGGAAATGGCCTTCATCATCGTTTTATTGTCCATGGCGAATTGTGTTTCCCTTTGTCAGGGTTTCCCGGTGCATTTGCAAGATTGGGTTGCAGCTAATTCAGCGCGGTCCGAAGGCAGCCCGCCGCTCCTAGAATAGCTCCCGCTGCTCGTAACGCGTCCGGGCCTCCGCCAGGGCCGACTTCATCTCCATCTCCTCCAGCAACCGGAACAACTCGGCCGCCTGCAGCGCCGTGGGCGTGGCCGCCACGGCCGGCAGCGCCAGATTGAGCGTCGTCAGCCGCCGGTTCAGCCGCAGCCGCTCGGCGTCCGCGCGCACCGCCGCCTGAAATCGCTCCGGCTTCAATTCACCGGCATGGGCGATGATGCCCTCCAGGTCGCCGAACTCGGCGAGCCATTTCGAGGCCGTCTTCGGGCCCACGCCATTGATGCCGGGAATATTGTCCGAGGTATCTCCCACCAGCGCGAGATAGTCGGCGATGCCCGATGGCGGTACGCCAAACTTCTCCTTCACGCCCGCCGCATCGAGCACGCGCCAGCCGAGCTTTGGATTGGCCGTAGGCGGCGGCAGCAGGATTTTGATCTGATCGTTGACGATCTGCGCGAAATCCTTGTCGGCGCTCACGATCAAGACGTCGTGACCCGCGCGCGCCAGCGCCACGGCCTGCGAAGCCAGCAAGTCATCCGACTCCACCCCCTCCTGCTCGATGCCCACCAGACCCATCGCGCGGGTGAACGCCTTGATCGGGTCGATCTGTTTTTGCAGCGCCTCGGGCATTTCCGCGCGTTGCGCCTTGTAGTCAGCGTGCAGCGCCAGCCGGTCGTCCGAGCCGCCGAGATCGAAAAACACCAGGGTGGCCGCGGGCTGTTCCTGGTCGGACAGCCGCCAGAGCGATTTCACCCAGCCATGCAGCGCGCCGGTCGGAAACCCATCCGCGCGCGTCAGTTCGGGCACCGCATAAAAGCAGCGGTAAGCCAGGTTGAAGCCGTCAATCAGCAGCCATTTCGCCATGAGGAAGGACAACTCCGCCACCGGGTCGGGTCAAGGGATGACATTCCTTTCACCCGCGCCAAATGCGATCGCCGGTTCGCGGTGCCCGACCCGCCCGGCGCGACGGGTCAAGGGACGGCGCCATGACCTGTGGCGGCACCGGAGTGCGGCCCAACCCCTGCCCGTTGCGGCTTGCGGCCTCCTCGTTCGCTGAGTCATCGTCACCGCCATCCTGAACCCGCACCCCTGCGCAAAATGGTTTAGTCCAACCCCCAACGAAAGCTCAGATATGAAACGCATTGTTCAAACCCTGTTTCTGCTCGCAGCCACCATGTCCCTTGCCCTCGTGCAGTCGTCGGCAAAAGATTCACCGGCCGCCCCCAGCAGCGACGTGCAAACCATCACCCAGATGGAAAATGACTGGGCGACGGCGCTGATTAAAGCGGACTCGGCCTTTGTCGACCGCATCGAAGCGCCCGAATATCTGTTCACCGGTCCGGATGGAGCCATGTCCAACCGAGCGGATGGCATCGCCGAGTTGAAGACCGGCGTCTACGTCTGCACGTCATTCAAAATAGATGACTTGAAAGTGGTGGTCATTGACAACACGGCCATCGCCTACGGCCTCGAGACGGAAAAGAGCACCTACAAGAAGAAGGATTCGAGCGGGCAATTTCGATTCACCGATGTTTATGTGAAGCGCAACGGCACCTGGACCGCCGTCGCGACGCACGTTTCGAAGGTCGAAATAAACTGAGCCACGAAGTCCTGTCTCTGCACGAGCCCTGCGGCAACGCGGGGCTTTTTTGTGCCCGTGCCGCGGCCGATCCGACTGCATTAATCGTTGGCTCCGTGCTCGCGCCTCTCCTCACTTGTCGGGGTGACGGCTGCCGGCTTCTGGAATGACGCGTTGGCCGGCACATGCCGCAGGCCCTGCCTTTTCGGCGCGCCACCGGGATTCACGAGATTCGCGGTGACAAAGATGAGCAGATTGCGCTTTTGCGCGCTCTGACCGGTCGAGCGGAACAGCCGGCCGAGCAGCGGCAGATCGCCCAGGATCGGGACTTTGTCGTTCACCTTTTTCACCTCCTCGCGCGTGAGGCCGCCCATCACCAGCGTGGCGCCGTCCCAGATCGTGACTTTCGTCGAGATGTCGCGCACGGAAAAGATGGGTTGAAAGAATCCCGACGGCACGGTGACCGTCGTGCCGCCCGAAATCGCAATGCTGGGTCCGCCAAATTCCACGAAGCCGTCGAACTCGGTGACCCTGGGATTGAGATCGAGGCTGATACTGTAGTCGTCCTCCTCGACCGTGGGCGTCACGCGGAGCTCGACGCCGACATTGCGGGACGTGAAATCCTGCGGCGTGCCCGCGGTGATCGCCACGCCCGCCGAGCCACCGCCGTTCGCGCTGCCCGTGCCGACCTGACTCTGCGTCTGGCCAAAACTCTGCGGGTAGCGCATCTCCTGCGCCACCGTGATGGTCGCCGGATTGCCGGAAAGGACGGTGATTTTGGGTGCGCTTAACAGGTCGGTGCCCTGCTGCTGCGATAGCGCGCGAACGACGGCATTCACGTCGAATTCACCGATGACGCCCGAGACGACCGCCAGCGGAGCCGAGGACAATCCCATGTCCGTTGAGCCGGGATATTGCGGGGCATTGTTGACGATGGGCAAATTGAGTCCGGGCGAGGCGGCCACGGTGCCATCACTCGCGACCGTGGAGCCCTCCGGCCGGATAATGCTCCCCTGCTGGCTGGAAGACCGGTTGGCAAACGCGCCGGCCAGCGCGCGGTTGGCCGTCGTGTAGGCCGCTTGGGCGCCCGCGTTGCGCTGCGTTGCTTTGGTTGTCACCAGCCAGTTGACCCCCAGTTCGTCCAGCGCTCCCTCCTGCACCTCCATGAATTTCGCCTCGATCTCCACCTGTCGGACATCGTGGTAGCGGGTCAGAATATTCCGGATGCGCTCCAGGTTGCGCGACGTCTGCGTCACAATGATCGCCGAGCCATCATAGGCCAGACTCGACCCGGTCACCGACTCAAAACTCACTCCCGCCTGCTGGAGAAAGGCCTTCATCGCCGCCGCTTCGCCACTGCGGGAGCTTGCACCGGCGGCCGGTTCGTCACCCGCACGCACCGCGATCGACCTCGCGTGCCGGCCCGCCGGCGGCCCGGCAGCAGGGTGATCGCTGCTGCCCGCCATGCGCATCACGGCGGCGCGGGTGACCGGGAAGAAGGCCGTTTCGAGCGACGAAGTTTCACCGCCGGGACGCATGATGACGGCATCGGCCTGCACCTCGTATTGGTAACCTATCGCCTCAGCGACAAAATCGAGCACCCGCCGCAGCGGGACGTTATGAAGCGTGAGGGTGACCGCCGGACTGCGGTTTTCCGGATCGAGCAGCACGATATTCACTCCCTTCGGCAGCGTGCCCGTCTGGTCAAATTCCTCTGCCGCGGCGCTCAGCGCTGCCACGACCTGACCCACGGGAACCCGCGTGAAGCTCACATTCGGCAGCACGATATCGCGCAATTTTTCCGCCGTCGGACTGGCAATTGCGGTTGTCCTCGCGTCCGATGCCCGCGGTTGAATGGCGTCTGGCCGTTGCCAGCTTCTCGCCACCTCCTCGATCAGCCGCGCCCGCGTCTGCTCGCGAACGGGTGCACTTGTCCGCCCTTCGTCTTGGACAATTCGCAAGAGAAACTCCTTCGCCTCGACATTGGCGGGATCACGCTCGGCAATCTGCCGAAACGTCTCCCGTGCCGCGACGGTGTCGCCAGCCAGGTATTGGCTGCGACCTCTCGTGAATAGCCGGCTGAGTTCGGCTGAATCTGCGGCGGGCGCGGAAGCCGCTGCGTTCAGGGACAGAGCCAATCCAAACGTCAATACCCCAGCCAGGAGAATCAGGGATGGCCTTGCGGTCGAAACAGCCTTCATGACGCGGTTCAGTTGGCCGTCTTCATCGCGACTGGAGCCGCGAGGATTCTGGGGTCAGGCTCAGCCGGACGGGCCGGGACCACTCGGCGGAGATTCCGGTGAGCTCAACCCTGGGCGGATCCAGTTGGAGTCGCTCGATCTTGTAAGTGTGATCCAAGCTCCGGATTTCCTCCCCCGCTCGCACCTCGCGAATACTCTCATCGTCATCCTCCGTGACGGCCAGGACGGCACGAAGCTCGTCGGTGTAACCCGGCTCACCCACCGTCAGTGTCGTGTTGCGGCCCGTGAGCTCGTCGCGCACGACGGCGGTGGCGACCCACTGGTTTGACGTCGTTCCGTCCGCCATCGGCACCGGCCGCCACTCCACGGCGAAATCCGTGATCACGAGATCCAGCTCCGGGACTTGCCGCCCCGCGCCAGCCAGAAAGACCCCGGTGGTGAGCCGATTCTCAAACGTGCCCAGGTAATTGCCCGCGTTCCCCACATAGCCGACCAGCTGCAGTCGAAACGGCTCGCGCTTTACGGCGACGAGTTCGAGTCCGGATGGAGCGCCAGGAGCCACGATCCGGGTCCCACTGTCAGGAGGACTCACATCGAAGCGATTGGCGGTCGCATCGAAGAAGATCTCCGGCGGCGTGAACACGTCGTAGATCCAGCCCGCGCCCCGAGTCTGCGCCGTGGGCGGAAGCCATTTCCCCATGCTCATCACGCGATCGTCGAGACTCGCGGGCACATAAGCGGCCGTCGTGGCCTTTGCCACTGAGGTGTCCGGTCGGCGGGAACGAGCGCGGACTGGCGCCTGCTAGCCATACCAGGCGAACGAGGCCACCGCCGCAGCGAGCGTCGCACCCAGCAGCAGCTGGTCTGTGTTTGGCAGGCGCACGCTCAGGAGGCTGCGATGGAGAGCAATGGAAAATCGATCAGTTCGACCGTCACGGTGAAACGCGACCACGACGGCGTGATGACCGGGACTCCTGCGGACCGGGGAGAAACTTCCGCAGGGCCATCCGCCGGCGCAACTTCCACTGCCCGCACCACCAGTGGCATTTCAAACTCGGCCAGCTTGTTCAACAGCGTCCGCAACACCACCGTGTGTCCAACAAACGAAACGCGAAAGGCGGTTGTCGCGACGACACCCGGCACCCGCGCCGAGACCGCCGGATCGATCTCAAAATAGTCCGTCGTCCCCGCGCCGGAAGGTTTTCCCAGACGAGTGCCACCCGCGCTCGCCGTCTCGCGTCTCCCCGAGGGCTCCCGCGGCTGCTCGCGCTGCATGCCCAGAAGCTGGCGGGGCCGCGCGTCGATGAGCGCCTCCAAAAGGTGTTGGACTACCAATCGCTCACGAAACACTGCGCCAAGGCGGTCGGACTCGGGCGCCTCGTTGGCGTAGGTCGAGAACCCGAAGCGTTCGTCGGGTTTCAGAGCGACTCCCGCCTGGGTCGCACGGGCGCGCATGGCTTCGACAAAGGCTGCAATGTCGAAGTAGGCGTCCGGCCGTCGCTCGGGAGCCCGCAGGCCGCTCCCCTCCGCCCCGCCAGAGACCGAGGGCGTTAATACCGCCCGCAGCTCAGCCAGCGCCACGCGTGTGCGGGCCAGCTCGGTTGCGATCGCCGCGGCGTTTTCCGGCGTCGGCGCGGGAGTGGCGGCGGCGGTCGCGCGGAGCTCGCGGCGGGCCTGATCCAGCCGCTTCCGAGCTCCGCGCGCCGTCCTCCAACGTTCTCCGACCCATCCGACCTCCACCACTACCAACAGGCCAAGGGCGAGCAGCAAAGGGGCGAAAACCGGATATCTTCTCAGCCAGCTCATGTGGCGCCGCGTTAGAGCGGATGCTGCGGATTGACGACCAGCGTGACGTCGAAACGCAGCAGGCCGGGCTGCGAGTTGTCGAAGTGCTCGTTCTGGATCGCGGCGACGAAGGGCGAGCTGGCAATACTGGCCAAGAGTTGCTTCACGCGCTGATACGAATCGGGGCTGACTTTCGAGACCGGATGGTGCGGATCGAGCAACCGGCCATCCAACTTGAGGCAAACCGACCGAGCCGGCGGTGCGCCTCCGGTCATGCTGGCGGGCGGAATTGGCGCCGGCGGCCGGACGACCGCCAGCTGGTCCAGCCATACGTCCTCAACGTTCGCAAGGCGGCCCTGAAGATCGGCGAGGAAATTCACCCAGCTGGACCTCGCCTCCAGCAAGCCGTGGAATGCGCCGAGCTGCCGGCGGGCCGTCGCGATTTTTTCCAGATTGGTGGCATTGGCCGCCGCCGTCGCCTGCAGCGCCGGCAATTGCGCCCGGAGCTCGGCCGTCTGCACCAGTTCCGTCGTGACGATGCGATGGTAGTGCCAGAGGGGAGGCACCAGCGCGAGGGCGGCGAGCCCGGCTGCGCCCAGGATGCGTGGCTGGCGTCGCCGAAACGACCGGGCCGCGCGAATCGCCGGCGGCAACAAGCCGGACTCCGATTCGGCTTTTGTCGCCGCCGGTACGGCGAGACCGATAAGATTCGCGAGCAGATGCGTGGCCGAAGCCGCCCCGACGGCGCGGGCGCGCTCGGATAACTCGACATTCCTCAACGGGTCGTAGCGCTCCACCGGCAGCTTGAATTTTTCCGCCAGCGCCGGCCCGAGCTCCGACACGAGCGAACTGCCGCCCGTGAGATAAACGGCGGTCGGCCGGCCGTCCCCCCGTCCGCCAGCAATAATGACCGACAGTCCGGGTGATCTCCAGCTGCAGACGGCTGACGAAGCTGCCCACCGCCCGCTGCACCACCGCCGGCGCCGGCGACTCGGCGGGCAGGCCGGCCCGGCCGGCCAGCACTTGGATCTTGAGCGCCTCCGCCGGGGCAAAATCGAGCTTAAGCTCCTCCGCCACGGCGGCGGTGATCGCATTTCCCGCCAGCGGAAACGTACGGGCAAAGAACCGCCCGCGCGAACCCACCATAACCAGATTCGTGGAGCGCGCCCCGCTGTCCACCACCATGACCGGCCCGTGAACGCCCGGATAGTTAAATCGAAATGCCCGATACAGGGCGAGGCATGACGACACCGCGCGCTTGACCGGCATCCCGGCGGACTCGGCCGCCGAACAGAGGTTCTCCATTACTTGCAGCTTCACCGCCGTGAGCATGATCTCGATGTCCAAGCCATCCTCCGCGATAGATCCGAAGAGCGTCG
>OCZT010000401.1_pt1 | contig 43122 bp, 23 predicted proteins | sample 1539031 | NCBI WGS metagenome assembly OCZT01 (sample SAMEA3539308, study PRJEB22396) | soil metagenome | biome: tundra; feature: field; material: soil | place: USA | collected 2010-05 | depth 0.15 m
AAATCAGTAGGTCTTAACGGAGTCGGAGTAAAAGCCGTGAATGCCTTATCCAGTAAATTTGTCATCAGGTCGATCCGCGACGGACAACTTAAAGTTTGTGAATTTGAGCATGGGAAAACAATTAAAGACCGTCCTCTGGAGCCCACTAATGAAGAGAATGGGGTTGAAGTGATATTCCAGCCCGATGAAGAATTGTTCGGTAACTACTATTTCATTTCGGAATATGTGGATACAATGTTAAAAAACAATGTTTACCTTAACTCCGGACTGGTAATAAACTTTAATGGGAATAAATTTTTCTCTCGAAACGGACTTGTTGATTTACTTAATGAGAATATCAGCAAGGAGGGCCTCTATCCGATAATCCACCTTACCGGCGACGATATTGAGATAGCATTTACTCATGGTCTCCAATATGGTGAAGATTATTACAGTTTTGTCAATGGTCAGAATACAACTCAGGGAGGAACACATCTGATTGCTTTCAGGGAAGCCATTGTGAAAACGATAAGGGATTTTTATAAAAAAGACTACGATCCATCCGACATACGGTCATCAATAATTGCGGCAATCAGCATAAAAGTTGAAGAGCCAATATTTGAATCGCAAACGAAGACAAAACTTGGATCAAAAGACATGGGTCCCGAAGGACCTTCAGTCAGGAATTTCATCAGTGAGTTTATAAAGAAGCAGCTAGACGATTTTCTGCATAAAAACCCCGAAACGGCGCGGATTATACTTAAAAAAATACAGGACTCGGAGAAAGAGAGAAAAGCTATATCATCGATCCAGAAGCTTGCCAGGGACAGGGCAAAAAAGGTGAGTCTGCATAATAAAAAATTAAGAGACTGTCGCATCCATTATAATTCCAACGATTCGAATAAGCTTGATTCTACCCTTTTCATAACTGAAGGCGACTCCGCTAGCGGTTCAATAACAAAATCGCGGAACGTGGAAACACAGGCTGTCTTCAGTCTACGTGGCAAACCACTTAACTGCTATGGGCTCACAAAGAAAATTGTTTACGAGAATGAGGAGTTTAACCTGCTTCAGTCTGCTCTCAATATTGAAGACGGAATAGAAAACCTGAGATATAATAATGTTGTTGTTGCGACTGATGCCGACGTTGATGGGATGCATATCAGATTGCTTCTGCTTACATTTTTTCTCCAGTTCTTTCCCGATCTGGTAAGAAAAGGGCATGTTTTTATTCTTCAGACTCCCTTATTCAGGGTGAGGAACAAAAAGGAAACGAGGTACTGCTACTCCCCTGAAGAAAAAGCGAAGGCTATTAAAGCACTTGGACCAAATCCCGAAATGACCCGGTTTAAAGGACTGGGAGAGATATCTCCCGATGAGTTCAAACACTTCATTGGAAAAGATATGAGACTTGAGCCGGTAAGAATGAAAAAAAATGACTCCATAAACGGATTTCTGGAATTCTTTATGGGTAAAAATACACCCGACAGACAGGATTTTATTATTGATAATCTGAGAATTGAGGAAGATATGGTTGAAGAGGAAAAACCATTGAATTAGTTTAAGGTACTCCTAACATATTTATGGAAGAAGAAGAACTTGATATTATCAATGCACAAGACAACGCGCCAGGGCCCACCGGACCGGCTGCTCTTCATTCCGTAACAGCACTCTCTGGCATGTATCAGGACTGGTTCCTTGATTATGCATCGTATGTAATTCTTGAGAGGGCTGTTCCCCACTTGCATGACGGACTGAAACCTGTTCAACGCCGAATACTCCATTCAATGAAGAGAATGGATGATGGACGTTACAATAAAGTAGCCAACATCATCGGACATACAATGCAGTTCCATCCTCACGGTGATGCATCCATTGGCGATGCACTGGTGCAGCTTGGGCAGAAAGAACTTCTTGTAGATATGCAGGGTAACTGGGGTAACCTTCTTACAGGCGATGGTGCTGCAGCTCCCAGGTATATCGAATCACGGCTTTCAAAATTTGCACTTGAGGTTGTATTTAATCCTAAAACAACTGAATGGAAGCTCTCCTATGATGGACGGAACAAGGAGCCGGTCACTCTTCCTGTAAAATTCCCGTTGCTTCTGGCTCAGGGCGGTGAAGGTATTGCAGTAGGGCTCGCATCAAAAATACTGCCTCATAACTTCAATGAGCTGATTGATGCTTCTATTGATTACCTTCAGGGGAAAGATTTCGTTATTTATCCTGATTTTCCCACCGGAGGATTGGTTGATGTCTCAAAGTATAACGACGGCCAGAGAGGAGGCGCAATAAAGGTAAGGGCAAAGATAGAAAAGGTCGATAAAAAGGAACTCATAATAACAGAAATACCCTACGGAAAAACTACCACTTCCCTGATTGAATCCATTATAAAGGCGAACGAGAAGGGTAAAATCAAGATCAGAAAAATCGATGACAATACATCGGCAAATGTTGAAATTGTTATTCACTTACTACCCGGAGTTTCTCCTGATATGACAATCGATGCTCTTTATGCACTTACCGATTGTGAATACTCAATTTCCCCAAATACCTGTGTTATCGTCGATGATAAACCTTCGTTCATGGGAGTCAGCACCATTTTGAAGCATTCTGCTGACAGAACGGTAGAACTTCTTAAAAGTGAACTTGAGATCAGGCTTGGTGAACTGAATGAAGACTGGCATATGTCGTCACTTGAAAAAATATTTATCGAGAAGAGAATTTATCGTGATATAGAAGAGTCTGAAACCTGGGAGGCCGTGATAGCAGATATTGACAAAGGACTTAATCCTTTTAAGAAACTTTTACTGAGGGAAGTGACAAGAGAGGATATAATCCAGCTTACGGAAATAAAGATTAAACGGATCTCGAAATTTGATGTAAAAAAAGCCAATGAACATATAAAAGGAATTGAAACCGAGATAGAAGAAGTTAAAAATCATCTTAAAAATCTCATTCCTTTCACCATAAACTATTTCAAACAAATAAAGAAAAAGTACGGCAAAGGAAGGGAAAGGAAAACAGAGTTGAGAAGCTTTGATACGATTGAGGCTACGAAAGTGGTTGCCAACAATGCAAAACTCTATGTAAATTATAAGGAAGGATTTATAGGTACCGGTCTTAAAAAAGATGAATTCATCTGTGATTGCTCTGATATCGATGATGTTATAGTTATCAGAAAAGATGGTGTATATCTCATTACGAGGGTGGCAGAGAAAGTTTTTGTTGGTAATGATATTCTTTATGCACAGGTCTTTCTTAAAAATGATGAGCGCACAATTTACAATATTGTATATCAGGATGGGAAAGATGGACCTTTGCTTGCAAAACGTTGTGCTATTTCGGGGCTGACACGTGATAAGGAGTACAATCTGACCCGAGGCAAACATGGTTCAAAAATTGTTTACCTAAGTGCCAATCCAAACGGTGAGGCTGAAGTTATTAACGTTCATCATAAACCAAAGGCAAGACTTAAAAAACTTATGTTCGAATTTGATTTCGGACAGATGAACATAAAGGGGAAATCTTCCATGGGCAATATACTTACCAAGAATGCAGTCCATAAAATAAGTCTGAAAGAAAAAGGACTCTCGACCCTCGGCGGAAGAAAAATCTGGTTTGATGATGCAGTTTTCAGGCTTAATGTAGATGGCAGGGGACCATTTCTTGGTGAATTCAGCGCAGATGATAAAATACTCGTTATCACAAAAAATGGCTATTTCAGAATAACAGGATTTGATCTGTCAAACCATTTTGAAGACAACATCCTTATTATCGAGAAGTTCAGGCCCGGTAAGGTATATTCAGTCATTTACTGGGACGCTGATCAGAAATTCTATTATGTAAAGCGATTTATAATTGAAGAGTCAGAGAAACCACAATGTTTTATAAATGAGAATCCTGAATCAAAACTTATAAGTCTCACAGAGGTCGAATATCCACGTTTTGAAATCCATTTCGGAGGTAAAAACAAGGGCAGGGACAATGAGATTATTGAGGTTGCTGAATTTATTGGAGTGAAAAGTTTTAAAGCAAAAGGTAAAAGGATGACCAGTTTTATGGTCGAAAATATCCAGGAAATTGAGCCTGTTATTAAAAAGGAGGTTGAGATAACAAAGGAAGAAATACGGGATGAAGAACCTCAGCAACCAGTTATCCATGATGATCCTGCACAGATGAAGCTTGAGCTATGATGGCCAACCCCCATATTATCTATATAATTGGTTTCATGGGAAGCGGTAAAACAACTGCAGGGAAAAAACTGGCATCTCTTCTTGGATGGTCATTTATTGACCTGGATAAAAGGGTTGAGGAATATGCCGGGAAATCAATCCCGGAAATCTTTTCTCAGAGTGGTGAGGATTATTTTCGAATTATTGAGACTCAGCTTCTTAGGAACCTTAAGATGTGCACAAACACTGTTATTTCGACAGGTGGCGGAACACCCTGCTATATTGATAATATGGATTATATGATTGAAACAGGGCTGACTATATACCTGAAACTGACTCCTGCAGAGTTAAAAAACCGGCTTTCACAATCAAAAGGTAAACGACCTCTGATAAAAGATCTGGATCAGAATGAACTTACGTCTTTCATTAAAGAAAAACTTGCGGTTCGTGAAAAATGGTATGAAAGGTCCTATATAACCATGGATGGAATTGATCTAGATATCAATCTTTTATTATCACATGTTAAATCAAGGCTGAGCATCTGATTTTCAGATCCCTTCTTGACGCTCTACCCCGAGCTTGTCGAGGGGTATGGTCAAAAAGGACCTTTTCAATATCGCCAATAGCTGGGAAGGGAGTGAAAACAATTTGAGCAATTATTGTTTTATTATAATTCGCGACAATTTTTTAATTTAAAATGTTAATTTAGTATGCTGTAATTTGTAACGAGTCAATTTATGAGAGATAAGTTACGTAATCTCCTTGGAATTGAACCAGGAGAGGAGTCAATGGTATCAATGCTTCTGACACAATCGGTCTTTCTGGGAATATTTATTGGTGCATTTGATATTGCCGCTCATTCCCTGTTACTCTCTGCTTATAACGAAAAAATACTGGCGCGAGGATATGTTGTCTCTGGGATCATCGGCATTATCATTACATATCTTTATTCGATGTTTCTTAAAGGATGGCAGTTCAAAAAGATCACAATAATTAACCTTATAATTGTCACGATTCTGACGCTTTCCCTTTGGTCAGCATTGATTTTTTCGCCTGTGAAATGGATAAAATTCATTGTTTTTATAATGTTTGGCCCTCTTAATATCCTGGCCTTGTTGGGTTTTTGGGGGACTACAGACAGATTATTTAGCTTAAAACAGGGAAGAAGATTGTTATGGCTTGCTGATATTGGACTTATCATCGGAGTAATAATGATTTCTTTCGCCATTCCTGTATTAATGTTTTTAAAATTTCATTCACAAACCATTTTGCTTATTAGTGCAGTTTCCGCGTTTATTGCAACAATTACTCAGAATATGATCGGAAGGCAGTTCAACATGGCGGTTATTGACGGAGTTAAATATTCTGAAAAACCAGAAAAGAAAAAATCTCTTTTTGTTGTTTTTCGTGAAGATCCATTTATACGAACTATAGCCATTTTTATATCTCTGTCGGTTTTAAGCGCATTTTTCATTCAGTATCTATTCCTGGCAGTTACACGGGAACAATATCCGATTGCAGAAAATATGGCAGGTTTCCTCGGCGTATTTACAGGTAGCATGATGATCTTTATACTGTTTTTTAAACTGGTTGTCTTTCCTTTCGTTTTTAACAATTACGGCCTTCGGACATGTCTTATAATTTCCCCGATACTAATTATTTTATTTATTGCAATAGTAATACCCACTGGTTTGCTCATGGGCTATAACCCTGAATCGGTTGGTGGGTTCATGGTTTTCTTCCTTCTTCTTGCATTTAGCAGATTCATTTCAAAATCGCTGAAAGACACAATAGAACTTCCTTCATTAAAGGTCATTTACCAGTCAATTGATGAAAAAGTAAAATCAGGTATTCATTCTGTAACCTCAGTTACTGTGAATGAGATTGAGGTACTTTCTTCAGGAATTATCCTGACAGTCCTGGGTCTTTTCAGTTTTATTACTCTCATTCACTTTTCACTGTTCCTGTTTATCATTGTCTTAATATGGATATTTGCTGCTTTCAGGTTATTCAGAGAGTATAGAAAATTCATAATAAAAACATTGGAATCGTCAGTTGTGAAAGTATCAGAAACAGGTATTTCAGGCAAACAGGATACTTTAAAAAACCGTTTTTCAGCTTACCTCAACTTCAGAACAGATTATTTTAGTCTGATTACAGGTGATTTTTCAGTTTTGAACAGAATCAGGAATAATTGGTATTTTGAAGAAATAGTTGACTACGCCTACACAAAGAAGGATATAAACCTTTTACCCGTTCTGAAAAAAACTGTAAATAATAATGACCTGAATGAAGAAATCAGACAGCACGCCGCAGAGATAGCCGGGATACTGAATGAACGTACCACTTCTCTTAAGTCTGAAAATGAAAATATTAGCAACGCAATAAAAATTCTTTCAGGTTCGAGAATGCCTCAAACATCAGAAATTCTCAGACTTTTAAGGAATAAATCCGTTGAATCCAGGAAAGTGGCAATTTATATGATTGGTAAATTTCATTTAACTGATTTATTATCAGAAGTATGTGTATGTATGAGTATTCCGGGATTGACAAAAGACGCCTATGAAGTTCTTAAAACATTTGGATCGGATGCTGAAGATGTCTTATTCAGTTATTATTTAGTCACATCAGGAAATACAAAGTTAAGCAAAACAATATTGCAGCTTTTAGGAGAAAATTGCACCGGGGAAACCATAGGATTCATGTTTTCACGGCTCTGGTCGAATTCAAGACTACTAAAGGAAACGGCTGTTAAATGTCTTATCGACTGCAAGTTCAAGCCATCTGAAGAGGAAAAAAAGCGACTTGATCAACTTATTTCAGAAGTTATTGGTTCTATTACCTGGAATCTTTCCGCAAAGATCGCTCTGGAGAGAGATTGTGACAACTTCATTCTCGATAAAATTAACGGGGAAATAAACAGGTGGAACAAATTTCTTTATAATATTCTGTCAATCACCTATAATTCAGGGGCTATTGACATGATATTGAAGAATATCGCGACAGGTACTTTTGAAAGTGTCACTTATGCACTTGAGATGACAGATGTATTAGTTTCAGATTCAATAAAACCAGAGTTGATTTCTCCTCTTGACGTTATGCCGGATGAGGATAAAGTTATGAATCTGTTTCAATTCTTCCCCGGCGAAATTCCTGTTCGAAAAAAGCTTCTTGAAAATATAATTAACTGCGATTATAATCTTATCAGTTTATGGACCAAAGCCTGCACTCTAAGAAGCATTACCCGGATAGAAGATGATGATATGGCTGAATCGGTAACCGCTCTTCTTTTCAGTCCTGAGGAATTAATACAGGAAGAATCCGCAAACCTTATATCACGTTCAAACCCTGATCTCTATATCTCTGCTTCGCATAGAATTTCAGATTCGACAAAATCGAGACTGGATAAGATAATTGATGGTACATTAGTTAAAGAAGAATTTCTTTTCGAAAAGGCGCAATTTCTTTCCAGGATTTTTGGAGTGATTGCTGAAGATGAAATGTTGTCTTTAGCGGGTGAGTTAAAGTTTATTAAAAGCTTTGACAGAGAATTCTTCCTGTCTTGTGAAAGATGTATCATCTGGCCCGTATATGACGCCAAAGAGAGCAATGAAGTCCATGTGGTTTTTGAAGGAGAAATCGAAAGGCTCATCAGGAAATATGAGAGCGGACATAATCTTTCTTTCTACTTTTTACCTTTAAGTGCAGTTGAAGAATTTCATTTTCAATTCCCCGACAAGTCATTTGAGGTATTGAAATATATAGATATTAACGAAGAATAATGCTACCAAAAACGATTGAAGAATAAAATTGTCAAATAAATAAAAGAAGGTATTAATGAACAAGAAAAATTTCAATCCATATCCCGGGTTGAGACCCTTTGCAACTGAAAACAGCGAACTGTTTTTCGGACGGGAAGCCGAGAGCGCCGAGGTAATCTTAAAATTACTGAAAAACAGGAATATTACTGTTCTTGGTGCCTCTGGAATCGGCAAATCATCTCTGATCTATGGTGGAGTATTACCAAAAATCCTGAATTTAAAAATCAGAGAATCCCTGGTCTGGAGAATTATTTCTTTCAGGCCGGGAAGGGATGTATTCGGGAATCTGGCTGATGCACTATTAAATGAAGTTACAGATTCAGAGCAAAAAAAGGTTGAAAGAGAAACAATTCTTTCTCAGCTTCTTGATAACCCACACAGTTTTTCTGATATAGTAAGTAAATACCTCATAAGAAAAGATGACAATGTCCTTCTGGTAATTGATCAGTTTGAAGAGATTTTCAGATACAATTCACCCGGGAAATCAGAAATTTCTCACGCAACTGCAGTAAAATTTGTTGATTTTCTTGTAAACTCTGTTATAAAGCCTTACGGGAATATTTTTATAATTGTTACAATGCGTTCTGATTATCTGGGAGAATGCTCGCATTACAAGGGTCTTACAAGGTTCATTAACAACAGCAATTATCTTGTTCCTTACATGGGGACAGAAAATTTAAAGGAAGTAATAGAGAGACCTGTTAATTATGCCGGAGCAAAAATTGATCCGACACTTATCGAAGCACTTCTTAGTGATCTCAGAGACAGAACTGATCAACTTCCTGTCCTGCAACACGCCATGATGAGGACATGGGCACACTGGCAGCTACTTGATGAGCCTGACAAACCCATAAACAAAGCTGACTATGATTCAATTGGGACAATTATTAATTCTGTTTCGCAACATGCAGATGAAGTATACGAGGATTTAGACCAACGCGGAAAAGAAATCTGTGCTGTATTATTTAAATCTATTACGAGGAAAGGTCCGGATAATAAAGGTTTCCGGCATCCTTCAGATATTGAAACAATAAAGTCAATCGCGGGGTGTTCTGATAAGGAGTTATTTGATATTATTGAAAAGTTCAGGAGTTCGTCATTATCCGTTATCACACCTGGGGAGGGTGTTATTCTGAATGATAATTCTGTTATTGATCTTCAAAACGACTGTATTATCACTTTGTGGGATCGTCTGAAGGATTGGATAGATAACGAAGATGCTTCAATGCAGATGTATTTAAGGTTATCAGAAGCATCAGCTCTTTACCAGCAAGGGAAGACAGGTTTATACAGGCCCCCTGATCTGCTGCTTGCCATAAAATGGCGCGATCAGAATAATCCGACACTTTCCTGGGCAGTTCAATACAATCCTGCTTTCGAACGGGCAATGGTTTACCTTCGGACCAGTGAAAAGACATATCTTGAAGAAGAACAGAACAAGATCAGACTGCAGAAAAGGAAAGTTAAGAGGATCACTCTGATAACAAGGGTTCTTGGAATTGCCGTTTTAGCAGCATTGGGATTCATGCTCTTTGAATATGTGCAAAAGTTGTCTTCTGAAGGTCGAGCTATTCTTGCCGAAAAACAAAGAGCCCGGGCTGTTAAGGAAAAAGCTGTAGCTGATTCATTTGCCATTGTTGTTCTTAAACATAATATTATTTCGGATTCAACTGCTACTGTAGCAATTAAGGAAGCCGCTGCAGCAAAAGAGCAAAAAATTGTTGCTGATGTCCGGAAATCTTTAGCAGAAAAAAATTCTGCAGTGGCGGTCCGTCAAAAAAATCTGGCTGTTATTGAAAATAATGAAACCCGGCGGCTGAGGATGATCTCTATAGGTAAATCGATGTCATTAAAGTCGTTACAAATGGCCGGACAAAAAGACCTGCAAAACCTTCTGGCTTATCAGGCCTACTTGTTTACTAAAAGGAATAACGGACCCGATAATGATGCAGATATTTATGCCGGTCTGTATAACGTTGCCCTCCAGTATGGCAGTATTAATTATAAGTCCTTTAAAGGGCATAACGGAGAAATTAAAAGCATAGCATTTATACCCGGCAAAAAAGAATTTTTTACTTCCGGGAATGATGGAAAAGTACTGAAATGGTCACTGGATAAAAGTGATCAGACTCTTCAGGTCATTTATTCAGGAAGTGATATCGTAGAAGTTCTGGCTGTCAGTCCTGATGCTTCCTGGCTTGCATGTGGGAGTTCAAACTCCTCTATAAGGATGATCCCTTTAAAAGGGAACAATATAGGATATGAACTTACAGGTCACAAGGGAGGAATTAAGTCACTTATCTTTTCATATGATGGTAAATATCTCTATTCGGCCGCCCTCGATGGGAAAGTTATTAAATGGGACATTGCCGCGAGAACAAATGTTAATGTTTCTACCGGTTTGATGGAGATAACATCCATTGACGTCTCCTCAAAAGGAAATTATCTTGCCGGTATAAGCACCGACGGCAATGTTGTTGTTTGGAATCCCGAACAAAATTCTGATAATTTCAGAATTGAAACATCCGGGAAAAAGATTAAAGTCGTTAAGTTTAATCCTGATAACAATCTTCTCGCAATAGGTGATGTCGAAGGTAATGTCGAGTTATGGGATATCAGCCTTCATAAAAAACTTGCAGAGGTGAAAGCTCATGATGGACAGGTTAATGATATTCAGTTCAATACGTCGCTGAAGCAGATGGCCACTGCAGGTAATGACAAAAAACTCAAAATATTTAATATAAAGGATCTTGCTGATATTAAGGAACCACCGGTAACATTAAACGATAATGCAGGATTAGTCCTGGTGATGCAATTCAGTCCCGACGGACAGATGATCATATCCGGAGAATCAGGCAGCGAAAACAACCTTATAAGCAGACCTTCACATGTTGACTACCTTGTTCAGAATATATGTAATACGGTCTCAAGGAACATGACCCAGGACGAGTGGAATGTATATGTTGGGAAAGATATTCCTCTCGAAAAGACCTGTCAGGAAAAGAATCTGAATATTAAAATAGAACCGATAAAGTCAATTAATAAATAAAAACAGGTTAAACCAACGCTTTTCATTAATGGTTAGATAAGCTCTATTACTTCTTTTAATCAAAAAGTACTCACCCCCTTTTCAGCCCTGCAGGCTCGCTCCTCCCTAAAATTGCCTGCAAGGTAATCTCTTAACGGTCGTCTGCCTCTCTACTTCGTAAAAAAGGGGAAACTATTTGATATTATGTGTATTACTCCCCCTCCTTCAAACTACCCTTTATACACATCTCTAGTGGTTGGTAGCAGATTATAATACTATTATTTACAAATGAATTTTTTATATAAGTAGCGTCTATCCTGTGTAGATTCCTCGCTCCGCTCGGAATGACAGTCTTTTAAGATTATTAATATGCTCATGTCATTCCGAACGAAGTGAGGAATCTTCTGTAACCATGATAAAACAATTTGACTAATACTCTGTTTGTGAAGACTATGCTGAACTAAAAAATAACATATTAGAAAGAAGTGTATAAAGAGTAGATAAGTATTAGAGAGGGGGTCAGGGGGGTGAGTACATTGAACTATAGATGGATTTTGCCAATTTTAACTAAATTTGACCGCGATTTTGTACCCGGAACAATGGTGCTTTATTTTTGTTTAATATTTATTTAGATTTAAGATAATGAAGAGCAAAAAGACTTTACTGATGATACTCGATGGCTGGGGAATAGGCGATGGTTCCAAAGCAGATGTGATAAGCCAGGTGCCCACACCAAACCTTACATACTATAAAAACAATTATCCCAATTCAAGGCTTCATGCATCAGGAGAAGATGTAGGATTACCCGAAGGACAGATGGGAAATTCTGAAGTGGGTCATCTGAATATAGGTGCAGGAAGAGTTATATATCAGGATCTGGTTAAGATAAACAAGGAATGCAAAACAGGCGATATCAAAAAAAACAAAGTCCTGATAGATGCATTTTCTTATGCCCGCGATAAAAACAAACAGGTTCATTTTATGGGGTTATTGTCCGACGGAGGTGTCCATTCTCTTGATAAACACCTTTATTACCTGTGCGATATGACAATGGATTACGGACTAAAAAATGTATTCATTCATGGGTTTGGTGATGGTAGGGATACAGATCCCCGAAGTGGAATTGGCTTTATGAAGAATCTTCTCGACCATCTGAAAAAGTCAAATGGGAAAGTCGCTTCATTCATTGGAAGATTTTATGCAATGGACCGTGATAAGAGATGGGAGCGGATTAAAGAGGCTTACGAACTGATAGTAAGCGGAATAGGAGCCCCAACCGGCAATATTATAGATGGTATGCAGGAATCATATAATGCCGGAGTTACCGATGAATTCATGAAACCGATTGTGGTTACTGATAATTATGGTACTCCTGTTGGCTTAGTGAAAGAAGGTGACGTAATCATTTTTTTCAATTTCAGGAATGACAGGGCAAAGGAACTTACAATAGTTCTGACTCAGAAAGATATGCCTGAGGCTGGAATGAAGACCATTCCCTTGTACTATTGCACTATGACGCCGTATGATGCTACTTTTAAAGGTTTGCATATCATTTATCCGAAAGATAATGCGGATAATACTATAGGTGAAGTGCTCGCAGCAGCTGGGAAACATCAGCTCAGAATTGCTGAAACTGAAAAATATGCCCATGTAACGTTCTTCTTTTCCGGCGGACGCGAGGAAAAATTCAACAACGAAGACAGGATCATGATTCCTTCCCCCAAAGTTGCAACTTATGATCTCCTACCGGAAATGAGTGCTTATGCTGTTACAGACGCTGTTGTTAAGGCAATTGAATCAGAAAAATACGATTTCATCTGTCTGAATTTTGCAAATGGTGACATGGTTGGCCATACCGGTGTTTATGAAGCAATTGAAAAAGCTATTGCAACCGTTGATGAATGTGCCGGGACTGTAATTAAGTCAGCCCGCAAGGCAGGTTATGATGTTCTGGTTATTGCTGATCATGGTAATGCCGACAAGGCCTTAAATGAAGACGGATCGCCAAATACAGCACATTCACTCAATCCTGTTCCCAGTATACTTATTAGTGACGACTATAAAAAGATAAATGAGGGAATACTTGCAGACGTAGCGCCAACATTACTGAAAATAATGGGTATTCCGATACCAAAGGACATGACAGGGAAAGTGCTGGTGTCATGACAATTTCTTCTATCTTTTTAACTTTTTGAACCCTTCCCCCAACCCCTTCCCTTAAGCTTAAGGGAAGGGGTTGGGGGAAGGGTTAATAAGAATTAAGGAGGGTGAAAAACAAATAAATTAATATCCAGATCATTCTATGCTTCGTATAGGCAATACCATATTCAGTTTCGATATCCTCGAAAAAAAATTCAGATGCAATCTACCGGAATGCCTGGGTAATTGCTGCCGTTATGGTGATTCTGGAGCCCCTTTGAGCGATGATGAAGCGAAGATTCTTGAAGATATCCGGGATAAAGTAAAAGAATATCTGAGGCCGGAAGGCATTGCAGCAATTGAGGAGAAAGGGACAAGTGTTACAGATTTTGAGAATGAAAAAGTAACACCGCTTATTGGTAATGAAGAATGTGCTTATACAAGTAAAAAAGCCAATATATTTTTATGTGGAATAGAACAGGCATGGTCGGATGGTAAAATATCTTTCAGGAAACCTTTGTCGTGCCTCCTTTTTCCTGTTCGGATTAAATATTATTCTGATTTCAGGGCTGTCAATTATGAAGAGTTGGCAATTTGTTCACCCGGGCGTAAAGCTGGGGAGAGGGAAGGTCTTTATGTTTACGAGTTCCTGAAAGAATCACTTACAAGAGCTTTGGGAGAAGAACTCTATAATGATTTATGTATTGCGGCTGTTGAATTGAGGAAAAATAAAACATTAAAGAAGTGATCTGTATTGTTCAGTATGTGTTAAACAAAAAACATCCTCCGTTATACCTCGAAAGAGTATTTTTTTATTGAAATCCAGAAGAAAGAGATCAGTAATCATGCCATTTAAGTCAGAATTTAGGAGAAATTCACAAATTTAAGTATCCTAATTTATCATATCATAATTCACATTTTTATTAGTTAATGTGGTTATATGAAATGATGCATCCAAGATCCAAAATCGCTTGGAAATCAATTTATTTACTCCATCCCCAAGGGTAGTAAATTGATTTTATTTGTTCTCTGCCAGCTGGCGGAGCCGTGGTAAACGAAGAAAATCAATGAATTTTTATGGAGTATACCTGGTACTTATATAAAATAAAATTGTTTAGTTTGGAGATTTAATAAAGTTCCCATATATTTGGCTGTTAAATTAAAACCTAAAACTAATTCGTATGAAGAAACTATTTCTGCTGATTGTTTTGTTTGTGTTTATAAGCGGTTACACGTTATTGGCACAGACAATAGTCATTACAGGTACAGTTACCTCTTCAGTTCAGGGGGAAGGTGCTATTCCTGGTGTAACTGTAACTGTGAAAGGTACTACTGTTGGTGCAATAACAGATGTGAATGGGAAATACTCAATTACAGCGCCACAGAGTGCCACAACTCTTGTTTTCTCCTATATTGGAATGAAAAAACAGGAAGTTGTAATTGGAGGCCGTAAAGTTCTTGATGTTGTAATGGAAGCTGACATTTTAGGACTTGATGAGGTTGTTGTTACAGCAGTTGGTATTCAACGTTCTGCAAAATCTGTTGGTTATTCTGTGTCTACTGTTAGTGCAGATAAAACACAGGAAAAGGCAGAACCTGATATGCTGAAAACATTACAGGGGAAAGTACCCGGTGTTGATATCCGTGTTGGACAAGGAGCTCCCGGAGCTGCTTCAAATATCACTATCCGTGGGAGTTCCTCATTTTATGGCTCTAACCAGCCTTTGATTGTTGTTGATGGTGTACCTTATAGTAATGACCAGGTTGAGACCTCAAGCGAAACAACCGGTCAAGGGGGCGCTTATTCCAGTGGCTTAAGTACTTTAGATCCGAATAACATTGAAACACTTACAGTACTGAAAGGTTCTGCTGCTGCTGCTTTGTATGGATCAAGAGCCTCCAATGGTGTACTTCTTATTACTACAAAATCAGGAAAAGGAGGAGAGGGAACAAGAGGCCTCGAAGTTACCTTTAATACATCACTGGCAAAAGAGACTATTGCCAATTTACCTGATTATCAGAATACATATGGCAATGGATCCAACTTCACCTATGCGAATGCAAATGGTTCCTGGGGATCAAAATTTAGTTCTCAGGATTCAATTCCTGTATGGCCCGATTACCTGGCAGCATTTCCGAAATTATTTCCTTCATCCGGTAATATGAAATACCAGGCTCAACCTAATAACGTCAAGGATTTATTCAAGACAGGTACTATATATGAAAACTCTCTTTCCATAGCTGGAGGCGATGCAAAAAATTCATTCAGTTCAACTGCTTCAGCTTTAAATCAGGATGGTTATATTCCTGAATCTTCCTTTGACAGATACAGTTTAAGCGTTGGGGGCAGAAGTAAACTTAATAATGGTCTGAATGTTGGCGGAAATCTTTCATTTTCAAGTACAAGGCAAGTGGGCGGATTCTTTGGTGAAAACCAATTTACAGGAGCTGCTTCTTCGTTCGCCCGTTCTCTTTTCTTAGGCAGAGACTGGGATATGACATTGCCCTATGAAAATCCGGCAAATGGATGGCCTGTATCTGCTCTTGGTAATCAGTTTGATAATCCATTCTGGTCTTACAGGCACAATACTATAACAACAAATACCGACAGAACGGTAGCCGGAATAAATATGGATTATAACTTTAACAGCTGGTTAAACATTTCATATGCGTTAGGAATGAACAATATTCAGTTAAACCGAAAGGAAGTTACCGATATTGGTTCAAGAGCTGCAGCTACAACAGGTGAAATTAAGGAGGATAACTATAATAAGCGTGAAATTGAATCAAGCTTACTGTTAACTCTTGCTCATCAGATAGGTGAAGATTTCAGTATAAAAGCTATTTTAGGTAATGATGTGAACCAGAGGACAACAAGAAGGCAGGCTTATGATGGCAAGGTAATCATGGTTCCGGGTATTTATAATATTGCCAATACAAGAGATCTTATCCCATTAACTGGTGATTTCACTAAAAGACGGTTATTTGCTTTATTTGCTGACATATCTCTTTCATATAAAAGCTGGTTATACCTGAACCTTGTTGGACGTAACGACTGGTCATCAACTCTTCCGGTATCAAACAGAAGTTATTTCTATCCTGCTGTCAGTACATCTTTCATATTTACTGATGCGCTGGGTATAAAGAGTGATATTTTGAGTTCCGGTAAAATTCGGTTAAGCTATGCACAGGTAGGGAATGATGCAGATCCTTATTCACTTGAAAACGTATTTTACCTTGGTGATCCTTTTCAGGGGAGATTTACGCTTACTACTCCCGATACTCAGAATAACCCGAAGCTAAAACCTGAAAGATCAGCTGAAACTGAATTAGGTACAGAATTGCAGTTTTTGAAGGGAAGAATAGGTATAGATTTTACCTGGTATAATAAACTTTCAAAAGATATGATAGCTCCTGTTCCGGTGCCAAATGCTAGCGGTTTTGCATATCAATATCTGAATTTCGGTGAAATGAGAAATAAAGGTATTGAAATTGGCTTTACTCTGGTTCCCCTTCAATTACAAAATGGACTGAAATGGGAAATATACACTTCCTTTACAAAAAACAAGAGCGATGTAGTATCTTTGATCTCAGGAGTTGAAAGGCTTAACCTGGCTAATTTAGGAGTTGCTGTTACTCCGGTTATTGAACCCGGGTATGCTTACGGGTCTTTCAGAGGCAGCTATGCTTTAAGAGACTCAAAAGGCGATATGGTTATTGACCCGGTTACCGGTTTCCCATTTACAGCTCAAGATGAGAAAATTATTGGTAATCCAAATCCCGATTTCGTTATGGGCATAACTAATACGGTCTCATTTAAAGGATTTACTCTGAGCGCTTTATGGGATTGGAGGAAAGGTGGAGACATCTATAGTGTCACTATTGCTTCTGAGTTAGGCAGGGGTGTAACAAAAGATACCGAAGACAGGGAGCATAGCTGGATAATACCGGGAGTTTACGGAGATGCTCAGGGCAATCTTGTGCTGGATGCCAGCGGGAACCCTATTGCAAACCGTACACAGATTACTACAAACGATCTGTATTTTTATGGTGGAGGTACGGAAACTACTTTTGCAATAAATTCAGCTGCTGAATTTAACATATGGGATGCTACTGTTTATCGCTTAAGAGAAGTCTCACTTGGATATGATCTTCCAAAAAAATGGATACAAAAAGCAAAAATCGGCAGAATTAACATCAGTGTAACAGGCCGTAATTTATGGTATTTTGCTCCTAATGTTCCTTCTCATACGAATTTTGACCCGGATATCAATAACTATGGTTCAAGTAATGTACAGGGTATCGATCTTTCGTGTGCGCCTACTTCAAGAAGATATGGTGTTAATTTAAAAGTTACATTCTAGTATCCATCTGAAAATCTAATATTATAAATAAGATAAATATGGAAAAATATAAAAAAATACTGTTAGCACTTGTAATACTGTTAGCAGGATGTACAAAAAACTTTCTGGATGTAAACAAAGATCCAAATAATCCATCCAAAGCCACATTGGGTTTGTTACTTACTCATGTAGAAAAAAGTATAGCGGATGGCCTAAATGTGAATGGCGGATTAGGGAATATTACATCTGTTTATATGATGCAGACGACAACCCGTGAGAACCCCGACCAATATGGTATCACAGGAGGTTCTGCTTATACATCTGGTCCATGGAACTTTCTTTATACAGGACCGTTGCAGGACCTTGAACTTATGATCAGCCAGGCCGCCACCGACGGAAATGTTACCTATTCAGGTATAGCTAAAGTATTAAAAGCTTATACCTTTAGTCAGATGGTTGATATTTGGGGTGACATTCCATTTTCAGAAGCTAATAAACTATCTTCTGCATCTAATAATGCATATCCCAAATGGGATAAAAGCTCAGACATCTATCCTCAGTTATTTGCAATGCTGGACGATGGTTTGGCTGACCTGACAAATACCACGGCAGCAAACAAGGTGATTCCATCGAGTGAGGATATAATCTATGCCGGAGATAAGGCAAAATGGATTCGTGCAGCCAAAACAATTAAATTGAAACTTTTAAACCAGGTACGCCTGGTTCAGGATGTTTCTGCTGACGTGAACGCCCTGGTTACAGCTGGTGATCTTATTCACAGCGGCGAAGATTTTGAATTTCAATATGGTTCAAAATCAAGTCCTGACGAAAGAAATCCCGGATTCCTCGATTACGAAGCCGGACAGAGAAGTTATTACCAGAGTCCCTGGTTCTACAGGATTCTGAAAGGACAAAACCCTGAAATACTTACAGGGGTTGTTGATCCCCGCATTCCTTTTTATTTTTACAATCAGATGACTGCTTCTTCTTCTACACGTGAAGGCAACCCTACTGAATACCGCGACGGTGGATTTGTAAGTATCTTCTTTGGTTCGATAAGTAAAAACCGCGACTATGCCACTGATGGTTCGATGACTGTTTTTGGCGTTTATCCGGTTGGCGGTCGTTTTGATGATGGTGGCCATCTTAAAGTTACCGGACCTTCCGGAACCGGCGCCGCTCCTTATCGCTTCATTACCTATGCAGACAGAATGTACATTCAGGCTGAACTGGCAAACGTAGGCCTTATTCCTGATGTTGCTCCTACTTATTTTCAACAGGCTGTGGAAGCTTCATTTAAGCAGGTAGATCATGTTGTTACGAAAGCTGCTCCGAATCTGGCATCGATTACACAAGCGACTCCTCCGACAATATGGGTTCCTTCGGCAGTAGCTCCTGTTCCCCCTGCCCCCGCAACAACAGGATGGCTCGTTAAAGCTTATATTACTAATGTACTGGCACAATTTACCGCTGCAACTACTGACAGGAAGCTTGAATTAATTATGACTGAAAAGTGGATTTCACAATTCGGTTGCAATGTTGATACCTGGACAGATTATCGCAGAACCGGATATCCTATCGTATTTAATCCGTTAAATCCGGTTCAGGCACCTGGAGGACAGGTAATATCTCCCGATGGATTTGTAATTCCGGTGACTCTTACTAACCCGATTCCATGGACAGTGGTATGGCCATTATCGGAATTGAGTATTAATCCGAATGCACCGACTCAGAAAGATCCTTCAACATTTAAGGTGTTTTATGACATACATTAATTTTTCGAGTTACAAGTATTACAATAACTATTTATGATTCGTAACTTAAAATATATTTAAAATGAAAAATAAACTCATTATATTATTATTGGGTGTTTTAGGGGTTTTTCTGTTTACAACTTGCAAAAAGGATCCCAAATTACCCATACCTGCTCTTCAGTCAGGAGTTATTCCCAAACTATTGAAAGTTGATACAAAGGACGCGACTATAAATTTCTTTGACCTGGCCGCTTTCAATGGTAGCTTCACTGTTGATACCTATTATGCTGATAAACCTACATCTATAGAGATATGGGTTACCTTTAACGGTGATAAAACAAAGAGAGCGCTTGTTCAGACTGTTACATCTTTCCCAACTACTATTGATGTTACGGTTGCAAGTTTATCAACTCTGCTTGCCGCATATATGACTCCGGCCGACCTTCTTGCCGGCGCCTATTTTAAATTCTATACTGTTATTAATATGAAGGATGGGTCCGTGAATTCCGCTTTCGATCCGAATTATGCGCAATTCAATACCTCCATTTTAAATTTACCGGGTTCTTCAACTAATTTAACATACACTATTGTTTGCCCGTTAAATTTGACTGATTTCGTTGGTAATTATACTATGGACGACGGTTCACCTTCAGATCTTTGTGTTATTACGGTTTCCCTCGACCCAAATAATGCTAACGGGTTAATTATTGATAACTTCTATGGAGGAACAGGTACCGGAGCACTTCATTCTGTTCATATATCAGTTAACAAGGCAACCTATGGGATAAGTGTTCCTTCTCCCCAGGTCTTTGCAGACTGGTTATGGAATCCTGGTTATAAAAATGCAACTCTTTCCAATTTAGCAGGAACTTTGGATGCATGTACCCAAAATTTCTCTTTCCAGGCTGATTTAACTGTAAGCGCCGGAAGTTTTGGCAGATTAAGCTACACTTGTACAAAGAATTAAGGTTGTTCTTAGAATTTATAAAAGCGGGGTTTTGCCCCGCTTTTATTGTTTTTATTCAGAAAAAAGTATGATGTAAGTTTTTATATCTACCGTACCTGATGTACTTATAAAGAATTACAGTATTGGGTTAATCTTCTGAGATCGGCTTCTTTCTTAAAATCCACCGGATTTTGACTAATATAAGTTTTTATCTCATCCTTTTTTCCGGGAGTCGCCTTAAAAAAATCCTTTGCCCCTTTTACGGAAATATATTTTGATCTTATCTTAAGATACGGTATCACTTCCACAGAGACAACAGCTTCTTTATCAACATCAAGTTTCCATTCTCTTGCATCGAATGACATCCGGTTCATTTGAACAACCGAGGGGGCATCTGTTGGTATTCCGAGTGCTCCTTCTTTTCCTTTCTCAGCAATATTGCAAGTCCATTTATAAATCAGTAAAACTGCGCCTCTTTCTATGACTTCGCAATAGCCTTTTAATCCGGGGATAAATAATCGGTTGGCAATATGAACCTCTGATATCTCCTCAGGATTGGCAAGAGCCATTTTCTCCCCGTTTTCATTTATAAACAATACTTCATCCAATAGAAAACTATAATTTAACTTACATTTAATTTCATTACTGTTTTTCATAATAACTTTTCCGTTCTGAAAATCCGGAAAGATATACTGAAGCTCAGGTTTTATAGCTTCGGTGGATATCTTGTTATTATTCATTTTGATTGACTGAGGTGTCTGGCCTGAAACACATATTGGGATTATGAGCAGGCTTATCAATAACGTGTAAGTTTTCATAATAATAATAATTTAAAGTTAAATGAGAGTTAGGAATTATGCGCATAGTATCCACTTCTGATTGTAAATTAATATAGTCTTTTTTTTATTGGAGATTCCTCACTCCTCCAGCTTCGCGGGATACGTTCGGAATGACATTTCATTTTTGTTCAACTCTTCCCTGATTACCCACTCAATGCTTTGTCATTCCGAGCGTTAGCGAGGAATCTCCCAATCTAACGTTTTTATTAATTTTATAGCCGATACTCATTTAATAGATTTTATAATGCAAATTTCCAGGATGTAAAATTACTGAATATATGCAATAGAATGAAAAAAGTGTGTTATTTAAGTATACCGGGTTTTATAAACGGGAAATTTCTGAAACCTTTTCTACTATCTTTTTACTGATCTGGTGCAAGTTTGCAGGATTAGAAAATAAAACATATTTTTGATAGATCTATTATGGATTTGTATCGTTGAATATTCCTTTATAAATTATTTATTTAAAAATTTCAAGGAAATTACCATTTCAGAATACAATTATGAAGTAATAAAAATTCATATATGAAAACATCGTTTTATTTTTTGGTCATCCTCCCATTTATCTGTCTGATTAATAATAAGTCTTTAGAGGGGCAGGCATTGAACGTTCCTGCAAGTTTCCCTAAATATGATATTATTGCAAATAATTCACCCAGTGAGGGTTATTATTTTATATCACCGGTTCAGATGCCTAATAAGCTTCCCGGTTATCTGGCGGTAATTGATAATTACGGTACTCCTGTTTATTACAGATATTTTACTAAAGTGTTGAATAGCTTTGGTGTTCAGCGGAACAATTTGTTGTCATTTATGGGAAGAGCAACAACCGGCGCCATGTTTTATATAATGGATAGCACATATACTATTATAGATTCAGTAAAATCAAAGACCTACAAGCCTGATCCGCATGATTTCATTGCATTGAAGAATGGGCACTTCTTATTCATTGCAAACGATCCGCGTACTATGGATATGAGTTCTTACGGCGGTAAAACAAATGCTTCAGTAGTAGGAGGTGTTGTTCAGGAACTGGATCAAAATAAAAATGTAGTATTTGAATGGAAAACCTGGGATCATTTTAAAATTTCAGATTCGTATGCTGATCTCACTGTTTCCTCAGTCGACCTTATACATCATAATTCTATTGATGTAGATGAGGATGGGAATTATTTTTTGATCAGCAGGTCGCTCAATGAAGTCACCAAAATTAACGGGCAAACAGGAGCAATTATGTGGCGAATGGGCGGTAAGAATAATCAGTTTAGATTCACCGATACCACTTCCGTGTTTTCCATGCCTCATGATTTCAGAAAACTGCCAAACGGAAATTTCACGCTTTTTGACAATGGAAATGAACGAAATCCTCCATATTCCCGTGCTATGGAATATTCAATAGATCAGGTAAATAAAGTTGTGACTCTGGTTTGGAGCTATGATGCTGACAAGAAAGTTTACAGTTCCAATTCCGGAAGCGTGCAAAGACTTCCCTCCGGAAATACTGTTGTAGGTTATGGATATGATCAGAGTAAACCTGCTTTCGTTGAAGTAAACCCCGATAAGTCTGTTGCATTCAGATTGGATTTACCTGATAATGTTACATCCTACAGAGCCGTTAAATTCCCCTGGAAAACTACACTTTTTGTACCTAATACTTATTCAATTGATTTCGGTCAGTGGGATGGATATACAACGGCTTCATACCTTTTACCGGTTTATAACAAATCCAATAAAGTAATAACCTTAACAAGCTATTCAACCCATACCAGCGCATTCACAATTGAGGAGCCTTTCCCAATAAGTATTCCAGCAAATGGGCAGGTTACTCTCACAGTTGATTATTTTCCCGCAAACATAAACACCGGAGTAATAAAGGATGTTTTAACAATAAACTCCGATATCAATACAACTGCATTGGTTCAAAGGATTGCACAGCAGGTACAGCTTTCAGGAACGAAAACTGATGTAACGGCTCCCGTCGCAACCATTCCCATTGCAAATAAAGTTAATGTGTCAAGGGATACTGTTATTTATATAAACTTCAGCGAACCGGTAAGAAGGCCGGATAATACCGAGTTTACATATGCTAATGTTGATCAGTTAATTATCTTCAAAAAGAATAATGCAAGCGGCGAAAATGTGCCTTTTGATGCAGTAATTAATACAGACAAGAAAGTAATAACCGTCACTCCAAAATCCAGGCTGGATTCCACCCAAACCTACTATGTAGCCATAACAAATGGCTATGAAGATTATTCAAATAATAGCGGAGCAGCCACTTCAGCTACATTTAAGACTATTGATCTTACTCCTCCGGTTGTTACCATCACTCCCTCGAACAACGCGGCGTATGTAGTTCTTACAACTCCAATATTAATCCAGTTTGATGAACCGGTAAGGAATCTCGATAATTCGGAACTGACTAATTCTAATGTCGGTTCTCTCATAACGCTTAAAACCAATGATAAGAACGGAACCGACATTCCTTTTGTCGCAACTATTAATGCAGCAAAAACCATTATATCTGTTGATGCTGGCCGACTGACCGGGCAGACTACCTATTATGTTGCGATTGGAGCAAGCGTGGAAGACTATAGCAACAATCCTTCTGCTCCAGCGAATTCGACTTTTACCACCGGACTTTCGACCGGAGTGGTGGATGTTAATAAGAATCCGCTGAAAATCTATCCAAATCCGGGGAATGGGATATATACACTTGAGTTTTCAAATCAAATTATAAAGAGGGTTAAAGTAACCGATTTGAATGGAAGGTCTGTCTTTGAGAAAAACAATCTTTTAGTTGAATCTTTCCAGCTCGATCTGAGTTATTGCCCGGATGGTATGTATCTTTTATATATTGAAGAGGCTGATTCGGGTGCTGTTAATCCCTATAAACTGATAAAACAAAATGGCGGTAAGTAGGAAAATCCTACTAATATTTCTTTTTCAGCTACTTCTGGTATTTTCAGCAGAAAATGCATTTTCTCAGGAAGATGTATTTAAAATGTATGAGTATTTGTCTCCAATCCCATTCAGCGTATATCATAATGCGGAAACGGCAATACTCGTAAGATACGGCGCGAAAATAGACATTTCTTCGTTAAAGAATGAATTACTTCAGGTTACCGGCAGCATAAGCGGGAAGCATCCAGGTAAGATAACCGTCAGCCAGGATCAACGCACAATAATATTTAAACCCGATCAGGCATTCTCATTTAATGAAGAAGTTTCTTTTCATCTTGGTGAAGGAATACAAACCCAATCCGGTAAATTTTTGCCTCCATTTGATTTCTGGTTTACCATACAGCAAAAGTCTGATACAGATTTATTGACAGGATTTACTGAAGACCTGAATGGGACGATAAACCTTAAGAAAAAATCCGATTATTCCATGTCATTGAAAGGTTCCCCGCTATCCTTTTTGGATTTTAAATTTCCTGAAATTACCTTTTCCAATAATCCATCCCAGGGAAATATTCTGACCACATTGATTGAAAATGCATCAAATTATATATATATATTTGACAATAATGCAGTTCCAAAATATGCCAGGTTAATGCCCCATACAATATCTGATTTAAAACCTCAGCCTTCAGGAACAATAACATATTACGATGGTTTTATAAAAGGTTTTGTTGCATTGGATCCCACTCTTAATGCCATCGATACCTTTACAATGAAAAACGGATATAAAACAGATTCTCATGAAATTCTTCTTCTAAATAGCGGGAACATTATTTTATTTTCATACGATCCGAGGATTGTTGACATGAGCAAAGTGGTAGCCGGAGGAAATCCTGCTGCAACGGTGACCGGATTGGTAATTCAGGAACTGGATGCAAACCGAAACTTAGTGTTCCAATGGCGAAGCTGGGACTATTTTAATATCTCGGATTCATATTCCGATCTTCTTTCTTCGGTTGTAGACTATGTTCATGGCAATTCTTTAGATGCAGATACAGATTCCACACTAATTATCTCATCGCGAAACATGAATGAAGTTACAAAAATTAGCCGGTTAACCGGTCAGATAATTTGGAGACTGGGAGGTAAAAACAATGAATTTATTTTTGAAAATGATCCCAGACATTTCGCCGGGCAGCATTCAGCAATTAAGCAGAAGAATGGCAACCTGACTTTATTCGATAACGGACTGGGTTTAGATCCTCAGTACTCCAGAGGTATTGAATATGAAATGGATGAGACTGGTAAAAAGGTAAAGTTGGTACATGAGTTCAGGCATGTTCCAGATGTATTTGCAAATATTTCAGGCAACCTTCAGCGACTCGATGATGGGAATACATTTATTTTCTGGGGACCGGCTATCGACCATTCTAAACAATTTATCGACGAATTTAATCAAACAGGAGATTTAATTTTTGAAGCAAAATTCGATTCAACAATTTATCCTACATATAGAGTTTACCGGTCATTATGGGAACCTAAATCATTTACCTTCAGTACAGATACGCTTACTATTACACAGCCAATTCAAAATGCTCCGGTATATCATAAAATTGCTATCAATAACAATTCAAACAGGAAAATTATTATTACTTCAGCTCATAATAAAAACCTTGGATTTTATGTGAATGATTTGCCTCTTGCAATTGAGGCGGGGAGCGAAGACTCCTGTACGGTTGTTTTCCCCTCTTTCACTGTTGGGAAGATTTCTGATAATATAATTTTTTGTCAGGAAACTGATTCAGCTCTGGTTACCCGATCATTATTCGTGTCGGTAAATAATGTTTTAGGTACCGGGATTGAGAATCATTTTCAATCTGATTTTAAAGTCGGACCAAATCCTGGCAAAGGTGAATTCTTTATTGAGGTTAATACACCAGGCAAATTTTCGATTAAAGTGTTTGATTTATATGGTAAAATAGTCTGGAAATCAGACAGAGAAGAAAGCGAAAATTTTCAAATCGACCTGAGCGTTAAACCCAACGGCATATACATGTTATATGTTGAAGAACTAGGTTCAGGAATGATTCGTGTTATTAAACTAATTAAACAGGAATGAGGTCAGCCATAAGATTTTACTTGTTATCCCTGTTGGCATTATTCTCATTATCAAAATTGGATTCTGCATCAGCACAGGATCCGGGAATAAACAGATACCAGTTTTATTCTCCAAAACCAAATAGTATCGGGATTAATCCGGAGACAGTAATTGTACTACGTTACGGGAAACCAATTGATGTAAACACTCTTTGGGATGATTGTCTTCAGGTTACAGGTGAAATTAGTGGAAAACATACAGGGACATTTACACTCAATAAGGATAAACTGACCCTGATTTTTAAACCTGACCGGTGTTTTGCTTTTAATGAGAAAGTCAGGATACAATTGAGGAATGGCATAAAGACAAAATCAGGAGTAGGGTTGCCACTTTTCAACTACGGATTCACTATAAGACAAATGTCTGGCGGAAATTTCAACCAGGATTTTTCCGACAATGTTGAAATAAGACAGGATACCAAGTTAAAGAGCTATAGTTTAGAGGGTTTGAAAGGTAATGCGGTCTCTTTCAGTGATATACCGGTACCAATGATATATTATTCAAACGGAGCCACCCCAGGGAACATAATGACTGTATTGGAGAAGCCCCCAAATGATTATTTGTATTTGTTTAACATCGACGGAACACTTCTATTGGCCAGGGAAACTCCCCACCGTGTGAGTAACTTCAAACCCGAGTTTCCTGGAGTGGCAACCTATTTTGATCACGTGCTGAAAGGGTACATCGTAATGGATTCTTTGTTGAATAATGTGGATACTCTTTTTATGAAAAACGGATATAACGCTGATGCTCATGATATCCTTTTGCTTGAAAACGGACACATAATAATGGAGTCTTATGATCCTCAAATGGTCGATATGAGCAAGGCGGTAGAAGGAGGGGATCCAAATGCAACAGTAATAGGGTTGGTGATACAGGAGCTGGATGAGAATAAAAACCTCTTATTTGAATGGAGAAGCTGGGACCATTTTAAGATTACCGATTCGTATAACAATCTGCTATCCTCTGTCGTGGATTATGTTCATTGCAACTCCCTTGATGCTGATACCGATTCTACACTTATATTTTCTTCAAGGGATTTGAATGAAATTACAAAAATAAACAGATTAACCGGGGAGATTATATGGAGACTTGGTGGTAAAAATAATGAATTCATTTACCATAATGATACACGGGGATTCTCTGCACAGCATTCTGTAATGAAACAAAAAGACGGAAGCCTTACTTTATTTGATAATGGTGACGGTTCGGACCCTATATATTCCAGAGGGATTGAATATCATCTTGATGAGATCAATAAAGAGGTAACTTTAACTATGGAATACCGTCATAATCCTGATATTTTTGCATATGTTACCGGCAATCTGCAAAGACTTGATAATGGGAATACATTTATTTTCTGGGGTTCAATAGTGGGTCAGAGCGGACATATCATTACGGAATATAATCCCAAAGGGGATTTGGTTTATGAGGTCAGATTTGATCTGAATACCTATCCGACTTATGCCGCATATCATACAAAATGGGATCATAATATTTTCAGGCTGAGTAACGACTCGGTCAATTTTGGTGAAGTTGCTCAGGGCGATTCTGTTTCACACTTTGTTAATCTTCTCAATAATACTAACAGACCGGTGAAAGTTACATCAGCTTATGGGCATAAACGGGATTTTAAAGTTGAAGACCTGCCCATTACAATTGACCCATTAAGCTCAAAATCGTTATCTGTAAAATTTAGTCCGGAATCCCAGGGTACTCAATCAGATATTATTACTCTCTGTCAGGAAAAAGATTCTTCAATTGTAGCCAGGCAATTATATGTTAAGGGAGAATCTGTTGTGAAAACCGGAATTCACAGTGAATCATATCCTGAATTGGAAGTATATCCCAATCCCGTGGAAAGCATATTGAAGATAAAATCATTCCAAATGATTCGTAATATATTGATCTGCAATATAAACGGACGAATTATTACTGCCTTAAATAACCCCGGAAGTGAATTCACTATTGATTTAAGCTCTGTTATTCCAGGATTTTACACGTTGGTGGTAACATATCTTGACAATACCAAATATGTAAAAAGAGTTATCAAAATTTAATATAGTTTACTAGGATATACCACAGTTTCAATCTGAAAAGAGTTCCAATTAATGCCTGTAAATTATTTCACATTTAAAGAAACAATTTGTAAGGGGTATAACACGATTTTAATAAATTTTGCATTTTCAAAAAAGAGGATTATATTCACCTCTTAAATTAAACCTAAAACTAATTCGTATGAAGAAACAATTTCTGTTGATTGTGTTGTTTGTGTTCATAGGTGGCTTCACCTTACTGGCACAAACAATAGTCATTACAGGTACGGTAACCTCTTCAGTTGCAGGGGAAGGTCCAATTCCCGGGGTAACTGTTCAGGTTAAGGGCACTACGTTAGGTGCCATAACAGATCTAAACGGAAAATTTTCACTTTCTGTGCCTCAAAGTGCGACCACAGTGGTTTTCTCCTATATCGGGATGAAAACACAGGATATTGATATCAAAGGTCGTAAAGTAATTGATGTTGTAATGGAACCCAATCTGCTGAATTTAAATGAAGTTGTTGTAACTGCACTCGGTATTTCACGTGAAAAGAAATCTCTGGGGTATGCGACACAGGAAGTAAAGGGTGATATTATTTCCACTGTAAAATCTGATAATTTTGTTAATTCATTATCAGGGAAAGTTTCCGGTGTTGTGATTACCCGTAATACCAATTTTGGAGGATCAACCAACATTCAGGTTCGTGGAGCCACATCGCTTACAGGTAACAACCAGGCATTATTTGTCATTGACGGTGTACCTGTTAGTAACAGAGTCACCAATACAGTTGGTCAATCACAGGACGGATCAGGCTATGATTATGGTAATGCAGCCTCCGATATTAATCCTGATGATATTGAATCCATTAATGTTTTAAAAGGTGCAGCTGCTACTGCCCTGTATGGTTCAAGAGCTGCAACCGGTGTAATTATGATTACCACCAAAAAGGGAGCTCAACAGAAGAACGGTATTGGTATTACCATAAGTTCTAATTTTACATTGGGAACTATAGACAAAAGTACTTTTCCGAAGTAGCAGAATAAATATGGTGCAGGTTATGGATGATATTATGCTCGTCCGGGCGGGTACTGGTATATGCGTGATTTAAAAGGTGACGGGGTACCTGAACAATGGGTAGTTACTTCTGAAGATGCTTCCTACGGAGCAAAATTTGATCCAAGTCTGTTGGTTTACCAGTGGGATGCAGTTGATCCCCAGTCTCCTAATTATCTTAAACCAACTCCCTGGGTTGCTGCAAAGAACGGACCCATAACCTTCTTCAACAAATCACAGACATATACGAATACTGTAGCTATTGAAAATAGTTTTGACAAAGGCAATTACAGACTATCCTATACCAATTATAAAGATCTCGGAATCGTGCCAAACAGTTCATTAAAAAGAAATAATCTCTTAATGAATGGTACCTGGAAAGCAAATAACCGGCTCACTGTTTCCGGTTCTGCTAATTTCATCCAAACAAACGGAAAGGGAAGAAATGAAACTGGTTATAATGATAACTACATGGGCTCCTGGCGCCAGTGGTTCGAAACCAATGTGGATGTACAGGAATTGAAAAGTGCCTATTTTACAACAAAAAGGAATGTAACCTGGAACTGGGCTGACCCGACGGATGAGGTACCAATATTCTGGGATAATGCTTACTGGATGGCTTATGAAAATTATGAAACTGACAGTAGAAGCCGTTTCATTGGTTATATGACTGTAAATTATAAACTATTCGATTGGTTAGAGTTGTTTGGTCGTGCTGCTACTGATTTCTATTCCGCACTGGAAGAAGAAAGAAAAGCCGTAGGTACTGTGCCAGGTTATTTTGGAGTAGGTACCAATCAGGATGGCAGTACAGGACAAAGTCTTACTGGTTCTGGATACCTCAGAAGAGATTACTATTCAAGACAGGATAACTATGATCTCATGCTGAATGTCAATAAAGATTTGACTAGCACATTAAATCTGAAAGCGATCCTGGGTTCCAATATCAACAGGCAGATCTTTAATCGTACAATTGCAGCAACCAATGGAGGTTTGGCAATTCCAGAGCTTTATTCGCTTCAAAATAGCATTAGTCCGATTCCTTATCCCAAGGAATTGGCCCAACAGATCGGGATAAATGGTATTTATGGAAGTGCATCTCTGGGTTACAGGAGTTTCTTATTCCTGGATGCTACATTAAGACGTGACCATTCTTCTACTCTGCCAAAGGCAAGTTCAGTTTATTATTATCCTTCTGTATCGGGTAGTATAATATTCTCTGAACTTATTAAACAGCAGTGGCTTTCATTTGGAAAAGTGCGTCTGAATTATGCGCAGGTTGGTAACAGCGCCGGGTTTGATCAGATCCAGGATGAATACACTATTCTTACTCCGTTTAACAGCCCAATGAGTGCTGTGGCAACCACAAAGAAAAACCCTGATCTGAAGCCTGAAAAAACGAATAGTATTGAAGGCGGGCTTGAAATGTATTTCCTGAACAGAAGAGCCGGATTTGATTTGGCTTTGTATAAGACAAATACCACAAATCAGATCTTACCGCTCGCCGTTAGCACTGCTTCCGGGTATGTTTACAAGAATATTAATGCCGGCGAAATTGAAAATAAGGGTATTGAGCTGTCTCTCACCATAGTCCCGGTTAAGACTTCCGATTTTAGTTGGGAGATGACCTTCAACTGGTCGAAAAACATAAACAAGGTGATCTCATTGTATCCGGGTATTGATAATCTACAACTTGGTTCTTTCCAGGGTGGTATTTCCGTTAATGCCAGGGTGGGTCAACCTTATGGAATTTTAGAGGGTATTGATTATACCTATCTTAACGGTCAGCCTGTCGTTGATCCCGCCAATGGAAGGTACATAAAAACTTCTACTTCAAATAACAACCTGGGTAAAGTCGCCCCGGATTGGAAGGGTGGTATTTTAAATACCTTTACATATAAGAACTGGAAATTATCCTGCCTTGTTGATATGTCACATGGTGGTCATATCTGGTCACTCGATATGTATTATGGTCTGGCAACTGGTTTATATCCTGAAACAGCTGGTAATAACGATTTGGGCAATCCTGTCAGGGATCCCATTGTTTGGGTGGATCCTGCCGATCATAGTAAGGGTTATGCATCAAACAGCGGTGGATTCATCAATCCTGGTGTAAATCCCAATGGTCAGGTTAATACAACCAGAATTAGTGCTGCCAATTATGGTTCATTTGGCTATTTGCGGGTTCCTGATAAAGCATTTTCCTATGATGCTAGCTATGTGAAACTCAGGGAAGTCAGTTTATCCTATGGTTTACCTTCTTCAATGTTAGAGAAGTTTTTCATTAAAGGGATAGACTTAAGTGTAGTAGGTTCCAATTTATGGATAATCAGTAAACATCTGCCGTATGCTGATCCTGAATCAGGCTTGGGTGCAGGAAGTAATCTCCTAGGTTTTTCAACTGGATCACTGCCTACTACGAGGAATTATGGTTTCAATATTAAATTTACCTTTTAATTATCTGCTATGAAAAAGATATTAATTATGCTTTCTTTTTTCGTATTGATCGTCTCATGCGGAAAGTTGGAAGATTTGAATAAGAACATTAAGGACCCGGCATCGGTTCCTGGCGAAACCCTGTTTACAAATGCACAAAGAAGAGTGATGAACCAGATGGTTAGCTCAAATGTGAATGTTAATATTTTCAGGCTTATTACGCAGTACTGGACAGAAACAACGTATACCGATGAAAGTAACTACGATTTGACTACACGTACTATACCTGATGGTGTGTGGGATTTATTCTATATCAATGCTTTAAAAAATTTCAATGAATCTTCAAAAGTAATTACCGCCACACCGCTGGGTACATCAAGTCAGGAGGTTCAGGCAAATAAGCTGGCCATCATTGAGGTAATGGAAGTCTATTGCTATGACGTGCTGGTTGAAACATTTGGGAATATACCCTATTCTGAAGCTCTGGATATAAATAAACCTCTGCCTAAGTATGATGATGGTCTGACAGTTTTTAAAGATCTTCTTGTAAGACTGGATGCCGCCATTGCCAAATTGAACAGTGGGTTTGGAAGCTTTGAAGGTGCAGATAATATGTACGGGGGCGATGTTGCATTATGGACTAAATTCGCCAATTCACTGAAACTAAGAATGGCGCTGGTTCTTGCAGATAAAGATGGTGCAACTGCAAAAGCTGCTGTTGAAGCTGCTGCTCCAAAAGTATTTACCTCCAATGCTGACAATGCCAAAATCGTGTATCAGAGTGCAATGCCCAATACCAATCCTATTTATGTCGATTTAATTGCAAGTGGCAGGCATGATTTTGTTGCGGCTAGTACAATTGTTGACACCATGAATTCCCTGAATGATCCGAGACTACCATTTTATTTTACGCAAAAAAGTGGCGCTTATATAGGGGGTGTAAATGGTGCATCCAATGACTTCCTGGCATATTCACATGTAGCCGACTTGATACAGACACCGGCATTTCCCGGAACATTGTTTGATTATGCAGAAGTTGAGTTTTTGCTGGCTGAAGCTGTTGAAAGAGGATATACGGTAGGTGGTACCGCAGCAGGACATTATAATAATGCAGTTACGGCTTCAATTGAAGATTGGGGTGGAACAGCTTTGGATGCTACAGGTTATCTTGCCAATCTAAGAGTTGCTTATGCAACAGCTGCAGGCACCTGGCAGGAAAAAATCGGGATTCAAAGCTGGATTGCTTATTATAATCGCGGATTTGAGGCCTGGACACAGTTTAGAAAACTGGATTTTCCGTTGCTTGTAGCTCCTCCGGATGCGCTGTCTCCTCTTCCTCTGAGATTTACATATCCTATTGAAGAGCAAACGCTGAATGGTGATAATTGGAAAGCTGCTTCAACCGCAATAGGCGGAGATGCTGTTGATACCAAGCTGTTTTGGGATAAAAATTGATCATTGTAATTTTAGAAAAGAATTATTAAATAATTGGAAGAAAAGAGGCTGATCCTTCTGAGTCAGCCTCTTCTTTTATTTTTCATTAGGTTTTTTGTAATTTTGGGTCCGTAAAAGCACATAATTAATTAACACAGTTGCAGAAAAAGCTGTATTTTAAATTTAACACCTCTCCGGTTTGATTCTAATCAATAAAAGAATGACTTTCTTATTCGGGACAGTAATCTCTTTTTTTCTATTTTTCAATATGTCAGGCATTTCAGCCCAGCAATTTAATATTAAAGTTGCCGATGTATATGGTTTAGACCCATCGTTATATAATGGAAGACACTATACATTTTTTCCCCCACAAAATACCGAAGGTAACCAGTATTTCTCAGGCGTCAGGTTTGAAACAGGATCTGTAACAATTCGTGGTGTAACATATAATGAACTAGCACTTAACTACGACATTTATAACCAGTATCTGATTCTGGAATATAAAAACAATCTGGGGGCTGCCAATCTGATCATTATTTCTGATGCCTGGCTCGCATCTTTCAGTTTTAAAGGTTTAAATTTTGAAATAATATCATCACAGGATACTCTGAAACAGATTTACCAGGTGCTTGGAGAAGGGCCTAATCGAATACTATATTTTTGGAAAAAAAATCTGAATCTGGAAAGTATCCAGGGATCCAAAAACCATGACTTCTCTTCCGCCAGAAAAGAGATGAATGTATATACTGGTAACCAGATTCTTAAATACCGGAATAACAAAACATTTTATTCTCTGTTTGGCTCTGACAAAAGAATTGCTATTAAAGACTATCTGCGTAAGAACCATATCAATGTAAAAAAGGCATCAGACCAGAAAATGACTGAACTGATTCTCTTTTGTAATACTCTTTACACAAAGTGAAGGCACGTCTTTTACTCATATTATTTCTTCAGGCCGGATTTACATTGCAGGCACAGGATCAGGAAAAACTGATGACTTGCCATTTTAAGGAGACTTCGTTTCCGGAATTTTGCGAAATTGTTTTCCATCAGACTGGTATAAAAATATTCTATAATGAAGAATTGGTAAATAAATTGGATGTAACTCTTGATTCTGACAGCATTGCCGTATTGTCGGCGGTAAAGAAGGTGCTTCGCGGTTCGGGACTTGAAGTATCAGAATGGAATAACAACCTTGTCATTCTTCCGGGAGTAAAACTTATTACTGAACTTCCGTCATACGAACAAATAGCTAAAACAAATAACACGAACGAACAAAAACAACAGGCAATTACTAAAAGTGAAGAACGTTATATAACAGGCAATAAACCTGGGGTAACCCAGACTATTATTATAGGACGAACCGGAACAAATAGAGGCAATGCAAAGGCTAAAGTTTTAGGCAGGGTATTAGATGAATTGACTGGTGAACCGATGACCTTTGTTACAATTTATATTAAAGAAACAAAAACCGGTACTCTTTCTGACATTAATGGGTTTTTCACAATTGCTCTTTCGCCGGGAAAGTATAATGCCCAGATCGAATATATGGGATATGAAAAGCAGAAATACCTGCTTGAAGTACTTTCAGAGGGAAATTTCACAGTAAAAATGAAAAAGGCTGTTATCCAAATCCAGGAAATTGTTATAAGCGGTGAACGTAAGTCAGATATCCGTGCTAAGGATCCTGGCCTGGATCAGATACCGATAAAATCAATCAAGTCGTTGCCAATGTTGATGGGAGAACGCGACATCCTGAAGATTTCAGAAACACTTCCGGGAATCGTGAGTGTAGGCGAAGGTAGCGCCGGATTAAATGTGCGAGGAAGCGGATCTGACCAAAATGCATTTTACATTAACAGAATTCCAATATACAACACTTCACATTTGTTTGGTTTCTTTCCATCCTTTAATTCAGATATTATAAAAGACTTTTCAATTTACAAAGGACTTATTCCTGCAGAATTTGGTGGAAGACTTGCATCTGTTTTTAACATCACTACCCGTCAGGGGAACAGGGAATATTTTACAGCTCATGGAGGTGTTAGTCCTATTGCCGGTAATATTGTGTTGGAAGGTCCGATAAAAAAGGAGACTAGTTCATTTATATTTAGTGCCCGATCTTCATACTCGAATTGGTTACTGTCTCAGATAAAAGACACAACCATCAATTCAAGCAGTGCAAAGTTTAATGATCTTTCGGGAGGGGTAAACTGGGATTTTCAAAAATCTCAATTATCGCTGTTTTTGTATCACAGTTACGACCACTTTCGTCTTTCATCAATAAACGACTATAATTATTCCAATACAGGCGGATCCATTATCCTCGGCCATAATTTTACAAACTCTCTTCGCAGTGAATTGGCTTTTATTGTTTCGCAATATGCCTTTTCGACTGTTGATAAACAGGAAATATCATCTGCCTATGGGTATTCATATAGATTGAATCATTATGAGACCCGCACCAGCTTCAGACAGCTGCTCAATGATAAGAATTCGCTTGAATATGGTGCAGATATCGTACTTTACAAGCTTGATCGGGGGACGGTACTTCCTTTTGGAGAAAAATCGTTATTAAGCAAAGTAGCACTTGGGAAGGAGCAAGGTATTGAAAGTTCAGTATTTATTTCAGACTCTTATGATATAAAACCCTGGCTGAATTTAAACCTTGGTTTACGCTATACATTGTATACACCAATTGGCCCTGTAACAACCTATAAATATAGCCCGGGGGAACCAATGGACATACGATATATTGATGATACTCTGACTTTTGGTAAAAATAAGCCTGTCCACTGGTACAGTGAACCTGATTTAAGATTGGCAGTAAAAATTGAAACAGACCATGACGGATCTGTCAAGTTTTCATTCAATCAGATGCATCAAAATATTTTTATGCTTAACCCCAATATCAGTGTGGCTCCGAATACGCAGTGGAAGCTGGCCGATTATCATTTGCTTCCGTCAAAAAGTGATCAGATTTCACTTGGTGTATTCCGAAGTCTTTCCAAAAGAGGATTGGAAGCATCGGCAGAAATATTTTATAAGCGTACTTACGATAACCCGGAATTTAAAGACGGAGCTGACTTTCTGAAAAATCCTTTGGTGGAAACTTCAGTATTACAGGGAAACCAGAAAGCTTATGGAATTGAGATATACATTAAAAGAAGCGGACGCAAACTGGAAGGATGGCTTTCGTACACATATTCCAGGTCTCTTATCCAGATCAATGGAGAGCATTTATGGGACAAGATCAATAATGGGGCGGTTTTCCCGGCTAATTATGATATTCCTCATTCATTAAATGCAGTTCTTAACTATTATTTTACAAGACGGATTATATTCTCATCTATCCTGACATATCAAACCGGCAAACCAATAACATATCCTGAATCAGTTTACTACATTGCTGGTACACAATACCTTGATTATTCGAAACGCAATGCTTACCGTATTCCCGACTATATCAGGGCAGATTTTTCCCTGATGATTGAAGGCAATCTTAAAAAGAATAAACTTTTGCATAGCTCATTGATCCTGAACCTTTACAATGCCGCAGGGCGTATGAATCCATACTCCGTATATTATAATTCAGAAAATGGTAAATTACAAAGCTACATGTATTCAGTGATAGGCGTTCCAATTTTCACAGTAACCTGGCTCTTTAAACTTGGGAACTATGCAGCAGACTAAAGCCGTCATAAAATTCCTGTTAATGGCAATCATACTTCCCTCATGTATAACGCCTTATGAACCTCATATCAATAGCAAGGATATTAATAAATTCGTGGTTTCTGGTCAAATAACCGACAACATTGATTATAATACAGTTACTATCTCTAAAGCTTCTTCAGTAGGCAATCCGCAATATATTCCGGTTTCAAACTGTATCGTACGTATTCTTGACGATAAAGGAAACGAATTTTTGATGCAGGAATCTTCTGCAGGTATTTACCATGTGCAGATTGATAAAAACTATCTTACTCCAGGCACTTCCTTTAAGGTTGTGATATTGACATCTGAGGGCATTAATATAGAATCAGATTTTGACAAGATGAGCCCATGCCCCGTTGTGGATTCCATTTATTATATCAGGAAAGAGAATCTGACAAACGTCCAGGGCCAGCTTACAAACGGATTGCAGTTTTATGTTGATCTGGATTGTGGAGATATAGACAGCCATTTTTTCAGATGGGAAGCCATTGAAACCTGGGAACATCACGCGCCTTATCCCAGAGAATGGTATTATGATGGAACTGTACATCATATTTACCCACCTGATTATTCCAGAATAGTATGCTGGTCTACTGAATTGGTAAGGAATATCTATACACTGTCCACTCAAGGTCTTGTAGAAAATAAATACTTCATGTTACCTCTTCATTTTGTGGACAATCACACTTCCAGACTGATGTACGGCTATAGTCTGCTCATAAATCAATATTCAATGAGCGAAGCCGCCTACTCCTATTGGGACCAGTTGCGCATTAACAGTAGCGAACAGGGAGGATTATACGAAAAGCAACCTTTGTCGATAAGAGGGAATATTCATAACAACACTAATCCGGACCAGGTGGTACTTGGTTTTTTCAGTGCTTCATCTATGAAATCGAAGCGGATATTTGTCAGTGATATTGAAAACCTTGCATTAGATTTTACCACTTATTGTGCACCAGATACTCTTAGAGTAGGCGGGCTTCATTCAATCGACCCTTCAGAGTACCCTGCTTTTCTGGCAGGAAACAATCTTAAATTCTTCTATATCCAACTCAGCCAATACTGTGTGGATTGCATGGCGTTGGGAGGTACTAATTTAAAACCTGATTTTTGGCCAAAGTAATATGAAAAAAATTCCTCTTCAAATATATTGTATGGTGTTTTTGCATTTTACAGGCCTTTTAATTTTATATGGCCAGCAAAGCCAATCCAAAATAACAGGCGAAAAGGTAACCTTATTTTCTGACCGTACTCTCTATATTACAGGAGAACAGATACTCTTTTCGGCTTTGCTTCAATCTGAAGTTGAAACGAATCAGGCCGAAATGAGCCGTGTTTTATACTGTGAACTAATATCACCGGACGGCAACAAAATTTCCGGAAATAAGTACCTTATTAAAAACTCTTCAGCATTTGGATATCTTGCCATACCAAAGGATATTATAACAGGCATTTATTATCTAAGGGCTTATACCAAATTCATGCGCAATAACGGCCCACTTTATTATAATTATACCAGCATAAAAATAGTAAATCCTAAAAGAGATGAAGTCCAGGCTATAACCGATAATAATTATTTATCTGAAGGCCTCCCTGGTGTAGAAAATCCGGAAAAAACAAGAGACTCGTTCCTTATTTCACCTGAAAAATCGCAATATGCTCCCCGTGATGCGGTGCATATATCAATAGATGGAATTGAAACAAACCAATCCTCCTGGAAAGGATTAAGCCTGGCTATTGTTCCGGAATTTTCAATCTCCACAAACAAAGTTGAACTTTCTGAAAACAGACAATTTGAGAAAAGGGTGTTCTATTATCCCGAATCCCGGGGTCTTTCGATTACCGGGAAACTTACAGATAGTGCAACTGGATATCCTTTACCAGTTAAACGCGTGAATTTATCTATCCTGGGCAAAGGCAGAGACTTTATGGCTATGCAAACAGATACAGCAGGACGGTTCTTCTTTTCCCTTCCAGATTATATCGGAAACAGGGACTTATTTCTTAGCACAGAGAATAACAGCACCTCAACTCCAAAAATATTTATTGATAATGATTATTGTTCTTTACCTGTCAACATACTTCATAATGTCTTTACATTGACCAAACAGGAAAGGGAAGTCGCCTATAAAATGGCAGTTAACGTACAGCTTAAATCATATTTTAATGAAGATTCAATTTCTGATACACAGAATAATCAAGATCAAGATCAGGCGTTTTACGGCAAACCTAACGAAATTCTTTATATTGATAATTATATTCAGCTTCCTACACTTGAAGAGTATTTTAACGAACTTGTAACTTTAGTGAAAGTCAGAAAACGTCAAGGCGAAAAATATTTCAGAGTATTGGGATCCCAGTCCGGACTAATTGATTTCGACCCGCTTACACTTGTAGATCTTGTGGCTATTGACGACCCATCCAAAGTCCTGGCAATTTCCCCAACAAACATTTCCCGGATCGAAGTAGTTAATACGCTCTATGTAAAAGGAGACCAGACTTATGGAGGTATTATTAACATTATAACCAAACATGGTGATTTTGGAGGAATAGATTTACCCTCATCAGGAGTTTTTATTAATTATGGTTTCCTTGCTGATAGCAGTCATTATCGGGGAATTTATCCGCTACCGTTACACTACCCTGACACAAGAAACACCCTCTATTGGGAGCCACAGCTTAAACTGAACAAAAATAACTCTTCTAAGGTATCATTTACTGTATCAGATACTCCGGGAAAATATCTGATTGTTCTGAACGGAATAAATTCAAAAGGTAAAACATTCAGACAATCTACTACAATTGAGGTGATAAAATAGCAGCCTATGCGGACAATTAAATAAAGTTGAAAGCTGCTAAGAATCAGAAATAAGATAGAATTGCCATCCTATCGAATCAACTCAATCTTAAGACAATATGGGCACCAGAAACCTTATTAATCTTTCAGTATTACTTTTCAATTTTAACACTTACAAGCTCAAGCCGTGTAGTTGAAGCTTTCAGAACTTTGATCACGAAATTACTGATTCTGATAACATCATTATTCCCGGGGATGCTTCCATGATAAAAAAGAATCATTCCGGCAAGTGTTTCATAATCATCTTCTTCAGGCAGGTTGAGATGATATTTTTCATTAAGGTAGTCAATCTCGAAACGACCTGATAGTATATATTCATTGTATCCGACCTTCTTTTCTATAAGATCAGTTGTATCATGCTCATCCTCTATGTCTCCAACAATCTCTTCAAGTACATCCTCTATTGTTATCATTCCTGATGTTCCTCCAAATTCATCAACAACAAGTGCAATATTCTTTTTCTCTTCAACGAATAGTTTGAGAAGTTTATTTGCAGGCATTGTTTCCGGTACTATTGCCAGCTTTCTTATCATAGACTTGATTTCGGAGGGGTTTTTAAAGATATCCTTCAATTCAAAATAACCTATAATATTGTCAATTGTCTCCTGATAAATGAGTATCCTGGATAGCCGTGTTTCAACAAATTTCTCTTTTAATTGCTCGACAGAACTTCCCGATTCAACTGCTTCAATTTCAGTCCTGGGAACCATGCATTCCCTGAGCTTTACATTGGAAAAGTCAAGAGCATTTTGAAATATCCTGATGTCGCGATGATCAGGTTCCGACTCCTCCTTACTCTGTTTACTGCGATTAACAAAATGATCCAGATCAACCTTACTGAAAACCAGATTCTCCTGTTTTTTTTCACCCGGGCTGATTTTGAAAAAAAATCTGATAAAAAGGTTTGACGCAGCGAGGGTAAATTTGCTGATAGGGTAGAAAAGAAAAAAGAAAATAAGGGTTGGAATACTTAAAAACTTAAGAAAAAAATTTGGTGAAATAATGAAAATAGTCTTTGGAAGAAACTCAGCTATAAGCAAGATAAGTGTAGTGGAAATTAAGGTATTCAATAAAAGGACTAAAAGATCGGAACCAAGTATCGGAGTGAGCAATTTCCCAAGGACCTGTGAGAAAACAAGGCCATATACTACCAGTGAAAAATTATTGCCGATAAGCATTGTGGCAATATATTGGCCAGGGTTATCGGTAAAAAGTTTGATTATTTTTGATCCAAATACACCCTGTTTCCTGTCAAGCTCAATACGAAGTCTGTTTGAAGCGACAAACGCAATTTCCATACCTGAAAAGAACGCAGACAGAATTATCGCGAGCAGTATTATCAGAATTACGTTCATGTATCAAAGTTAGCTCTTTTTCCTCTGTTTATGTCTTATCCAGGCAAAGACAAAGCAGATTAGAGCCATTAATGCAAAAATAGGGATTTTGCTGCTGCCACTTGTTATTGCGAACCTGATTCCGGCAGATATGCACAGGACACCAGTAGCAATCCAGATTATTTCCAGGACAAGCAGCGAACTATTTCTCATTCTTGAGATAGATTATTGCAGTCTCCTTAAAGATTCTTCTTTTGTTAAGATGAGAATCTGATTCGAAACCAATTCCCTGACTTACCACATCTTCGCTGGTCATTTTTACGAATCTGTCACTGTAAATACGATCTTTTTCCTGATTCCAGAAAAGTAATTCAGTTTCAAGCTTATCATTATTCTCATTAATCACAACAACACTGTCTCTGAGTTCCCAAAGATTATTATTGGTACACTTCGCGTATTTTGCTGTCACTATTACAGAATCATTCTGTTTATTAAAAAGAACCACCTTCATTCCGGATTTGAATTCAGCATATGGTGGATCAACTTTATCATATTTCTCTACGAGTGGTGTTGTCATAATAAGTTGTATTCGGCCGGAGTCAGACATAACGGTTTTGACTTGCTTTCCTGTAAGCGAAGGAAGTGTCAGAAGATCTGACTTTGGGATGGCAGGTATTTTATTTTCGCATGACGAAGCAAACATGGCCAGAACTATGATTGCCGTAATCGCAGAATGAAATCTTAAATTTGATGACAGACTTATCATAACAGGCAGCTGATACTTTTATTTATCAGATTAATTTTTAAATCCTGCAAACTCTCTATTCATATTTCCGTTTAAAGAACCAGTTATCATAGAGATTAAGGCTGACTCCTATTGTAAGAAATCCTTCAGCGTGTAGATTATTTGTTGGCGAAGCGTATTTCTTTGTATAATCAATATACAGATTCGTCTTTGAGAATGGATTTCCCAGTATCATTGGCAATGGTATACCAAATCCGATGCTCGCTCCATATTCTTTAAGTTGTTCTCCGTTGATAATTAAATAATTGTCACCAAAATGACCACCAATACGATACTCTATTCTGCTTAAGTAGCTATAATTTGAATATTTATCAGGTATAAATTCAGCTCCAAAGCGAAGTTCTCTTGTATCAGCAGCATAGCCGGAAGAACCAGGAATTTTGGAGGTTGACCACTTTGTTGATACGTAATCTAATCCGGCGGTAAATTTATTTTTCTTTCCGAATGCAATGCCAAACCTGTAAGTTGCCGGAATAAAAGTTTTAGTAGAGTTATTGGGAACATATGAAATAGTATCTGTTACATTGTATGCCGTGTATTTCAAAGAGAGCTGGCTATATTTTGTATTATAATTATTGCCCGTGGTTATTGATGCCCCGAGATTAAGAAAGTAGTTATTTTTAAATGAGGCTGTATATTGTATCCCATAATCAAAGTTAATACCGCCTAATACCAGTTTTTCTTCACTAATATTATTAAAAACATTATAAAAGTCAGAAAATTGAATTGAATTGTCTCTTTTTATCTGGCCTGACAGAAAAGACAAATTGGCTCCGACAGAAAAGTTTTTACTAAGCTTAATACCAGTACCAAAGAAAAATTTTGTAATTCCTCCATCACCGTTATGAGTTTCTGTGTATTCTCCGGTAGTTGGATCATATCCCGGATCGGCCGAAGTAACTGTCTGTGATATTTGATAGTAACCAGAACTTATCGGTACTATACCTGCTGCAAAACCCCATCCTTTCGCCAGAGGGAAACCTAATATGAGATGATGAAAGTTCAAATCATTAGATGAAAATTTTGAAATGCCATCGGAAATGAAATTGCTGCCGTAATCAAGACCAAAATCAAAAACAAAGGAGATTGTATCCAGGCTGCTGTATGATGCCGGATTTGAAAAATATATCGAGCTGTTATCTCTCATGGCTGTTCCTACACTTCCCATACCGAGGCTCCTGAATGATCCTTCCGGTTGCAAGGTACCAAGATTGAACCTTGAATAAGGGGAATCAATATTCTTCTGACCGCTGACTGAGTAGGCGAAAGAGAACAGGGAGATGAAAGTGACAATTATTAGCTTACTTTGCATTGTATTCCAGAATATAATTTAAACCATCAATCACAATATCAGGCATAT
>OCZT010000402.1_pt1 | contig 43099 bp, 38 predicted proteins | sample 1539031 | NCBI WGS metagenome assembly OCZT01 (sample SAMEA3539308, study PRJEB22396) | soil metagenome | biome: tundra; feature: field; material: soil | place: USA | collected 2010-05 | depth 0.15 m
TGGTACTGCACTGGTGACGGTGTGGGAGAGTAGGACGCCGCCGGACATACATTGTGAAAGAGCCCCCACCGGGAACAACCGGTCGGGGCTCTTTCGCGTTTGCCGTAAGATTGCGGGGTCCGCGAACGACCGCGGCAAGCAGCCACAACCAAGCAACCACAACGAATGGAGCCAGGCCCGTGTCTGACGACCAGCCTGCCCGTCGCCCCCGCGAGGACGACCCTCGCCGAGGCTCATCATCCGGGCGACCTGACCGGGGTGGGGACCGTCGTGGTCCGGGTGGCGGCGAGGAACGACGCACCAGTTCAGGTGGGGGCCCGGGCGCGGGCTCAGACAGGAGCTCTGGCGGGGGTCGGCCGCGCCGTGATGACCGGGGATCTTCCGGCGCGAGTCCGCGCGGCAGTGACCGAGGCAGCGAGCGAAAGCCAGACTCTCGCGCGAACCGTGGGGCAGATCGTGGACCGCGAGGCGGGACAGATCGGGAGGGCCAGCGGGGTGGCTCGATGCTGACGCCGAACAAGGCGAGGCTGCCAGAGCCGTCGATCCCTGAGGACGTGACCGGCTTCGAGCTCGATCGATCGGTCAAGAACCAGCTGAGGACCCTGAGCAAGGAGAACGCGGTTGGCGTGGGGCAGCATCTGGTGATGGTGGCCACCTACCTCGACACCGACATCGAGGCGGCTCAGGCGCATGCCGAGACGGCAGTGCGCCGGGCGGGCCGGGTGCCCGCGGCTCGTGAGGCCCTGGGGCTTGTTCATTACCGCAAGGGCGAGTGGGCCAAGGCGCTCAGCGAGTTCCGCACCGCCCGCAGGCTGTCGGGCTCCTCGCACATGTTGCCCTTCATGGTCGACGCGGAACGTGGTCTTGGCCGACCTGAGCGAGCCCTGGATCTGGCGGCTTCGCCTGAGGCAGCAACACTGGCTCAGAACGAACGCATCGAGCTGGCGATCGTGGTGTCCGGGATTCGCCGTGACCTCGGTCAGTACGAGGCCGCGGTGGTCGGTCTCCAGCTTCCCCAGCTCAAGATCGGTTCGCGCGAACCGTGGGCTGCGAGGTTGTTCTACGCCTACGCCGAGGCATTGCTGGCCAAGGGTGACGAAGAGGGAGCCATGAGCTGGTTCGGCCACGCCGCCAACGCTGACTTCGATGGCGAGACGGACGCTGGTGAGCGACTCTCCGAGCTTGACGGCACGGTTCTTGTCGATCTCCTGGAGGGCGAGGACGAGGACCTGGGCGAGGTTGCGGGCGGACCTGATCAGCGCACGCCATGAGCGCTGCGAGCACCAGGGGTAGCCTGATCGAGGGGTTTGACGGCATCGTTTGCGATCTGGACGGTGTCATCTACCGGGGGCACGATGGGATCCCGCACGCGGTGGAGTCGTTGTTGTCCGCGCTGTCGAGCGGGGTCAGGGTCGTCTATGCAACCAACAATGCGTCTCGGTCGCCGGCCGAGGTGGCCGCGCACCTGGATTCCCTTGGGCTGCCTGGACCTGGATCGCGTGTGGTCACCAGCGCACAGGCGGGGGCCAGCTACGTGGCACAACGTTGCCCGCGCGGCTCAAGGGTCCTGGCTGTTGGCGGGCCGGGAGTCTCACTGGCTCTGCAGGAAGCAGGATTGCTCCCGGTAAGTGCTCGGGCGACCTCGGCGCAGAGCCCCAGATCCGGCGAGCCACCGGTGGCAGTGTTGCAGGGATACGGGGCCCAGGTGGACTGGACTGATCTGGCCGAGACGGCCTATGCCGTGCAAGCTGGAGCCCTCTGGGTGGCGACGAATATAGACAGCACCCTGCCCACTGACAAGGGTGTGGCGCCCGGAAACGGCGCCCTGGTCGGTGCTGTCCGGCAGGCGGTCAACGTGGATCCGGTCGTCGTGGGCAAGCCTCATACCCCGCTCTACGAGTTGAGCGTCTCGGTTCTCGGCACGAGCATCGAGGCCACCCTGGCGATCGGGGATCGCCTCGACACGGACATCATGGGGGCCACTGCCGCTGGGATGGACTCGCTGTTCGTCTTCGGGGGCGTTCACGGCTGGGCCGATGTGGTTTGCGCGCAACAGGCTGCCCGCCCCCGATTCGTCGCCACGGACCTGCGTTCCCTGCACTTGGTATACGCCGAGCCCTTCCAGGACATCCAGGATGCGTCGCGATGGCTTTGTGGTGAGGCGCAGGCGTGGGTGTCGGCCCGAGGTGAGCTGGTCGTGTCGCAGACCGGGGCGCTCAACGAACGGCTGCGCGCAGCCTTGGCTGCGCTCTGGCATGCCGGTGACGCCCGAGGTCGCCCGATGGATCCGCTCGGTGGCGACGGTGCGGCGTTGTCGGATGAGCTCGAGATGGCAGTGGCACACCACCGCTGAGGAGTTACTGGGACGCTTGGCTGGGCGTCACAACAACGGCCCAGGGACAAGACGGCAGCAGGTGATGGGCAGTAACGTGGTGCTGCAGTGACACTCCAAGGAGGAATGATGGCTTTCGAATCTGTTCGCGCTTATGTCCAGCTCGCATCGGGTCTGAGCGATCTCACGCGTGCTCGTGCCATGGAGGCCGCACAGGGACTGCTTTCACTGCCGGCAACGGGCATCGCGACCGGCACCAAAATGGCCTCGCAGGCGACCGTCCTGGCCGACGAGCTGTTGGCAGTGGCCGCCGCCAACCGTTCGAACCTCACGACGCTGGTTCGTGACGAGGTGGATGCCGCGATCATGACCCGTCTGGGGCTGGTGCCTGTGCAGAAGCTTCAGGAGGCACAAGCAGAGGCGGCGAGGCTTCGCGAAGAGGTGGTCAGGCTGAATTCGGCTTCATCTCAGGCCGCTGCTGCCAAGAGCACCGTCAAGAAGGCCGCTGCTGCCAAGAGCACCGTCAAGAAGGCCGCTGCTGCCAAGAGCACCGTCAAGAAGGCCGCTGCTGCCAAGAGCACCGTCAAGAAGGCCGCTGCTGCCAAGAGCACCGCTAAGAAGGCCGCTGCTGCCAAGACTGCCAAGTCCAGTACCCCCCGGTCGGCGGTCAGCACGCGTACCAAGCCGGCTGAAAGTTGAGCACGGCGCCGGGTACCCAGCGTCAGCCCACCGGTGACCATGCTGTTGATGAGGTGCTCGACCAGCTCGACATGGCCACCGATGAGTCTTTGGACATCCAGATCGAGGTCGGCGAGGCGGTCCATCGAGTCCTGCAAGACCGCCTGGCTGATCTCGGCCAGGAGTGAACGAGGTCTCTCACCGGCTCGATGTTGAGCTGGTTGCCAGGGGGCTGGCCCGTTCCCGAGGCCAGGCCCGTGATCTCGTGAAGGCGGGCTCGGTACTGCTTGACGGATCACCGGCCAAGAAGGTCGCGACGCCGGTGCATTCTGGCCAGAGACTCGAGCTGGCGGCCGGAGTGCAGGGCTGGGTGAGTCGCGCGGCATACAAGCTGGTCGCGGCCCTGGAGGCGTTCGGACCGGGCGGGCTCAGCGTTGCCGGTAAGAGATGTTTCGACGTCGGGGCTGCCGCCGGTGGATTCAGCCAGGTCTTGCTGCGTCATGGCGCACGTGAGGTCGTCGCCCTGGACGTCGGTCATGGCCAGCTGGCTGAAGAGCTGGCCCGTGACGCCCGAGTCATCGAACGCTCCGGTCTCAACATCCGCGATGCCCGCGCGGGCGACCTCGGAGGCCCTGCCGAGCTGCTAGTCGCGGACCTCAGCTTCATCTCCCTGCGGCTCGTGCTGCCCGTCCTGCGCACACTCGTCGAGCCGACCGGCGACCTCGTGCTCTTGGTCAAGCCACAGTTCGAGGTCGGGCGGGAACGTCTCGGCAAAGGCGGAATCGTCCGATCGGCAGTCAATCGTGCCAGCGTGATTGAAGAGGTCGTGGCCGCAGCCTCGACCTGCGGCCTGACTGCCAAGGCTCTGTGCCATAGCCCCATCCGGGGTGCAACCGGAAACGCGGAGTACCTACTGTGGTTGACGCCACGCCCTGAACAGGGCTTGACCGCCGCTCAGGTCGCTGAGCTGGCCGCCACTTTGTCGACGGAGGCATTCACATGACCCGCCGTATCCTTCTCGTTGCCCACCCGCGACGGGTTGAAGCTCAACAGTTCGCCGGGGATGTCGCGGACCAGCTTCATGCAGCAGGCCTTCAGGTTGCCCTGCTTCCCGATGCGGCCGAGGCGACCATTCTGGGTGGCAGTCCGAACATCGTCACGGTCGACCCCACGGATCCGGCTCGCGGCTGCGAGCTGGTCTGTGTGCTTGGCGGTGACGGCGCGATCCTGCGCGGCGCCGCCCTCTCCAGGGGGACCGAGGCTCCACTGCTCGGAATCAACCTGGGACATGTGGGCTTCCTCGCCGAAGCAGAGCGCGAGAAGCTCGTCGAGACCGTGGAGCACATTGTCGCCCGGGACTACGCCGTAGAGGAACGGATGACCCTGGATGTCACCGCCACCTTTGACGGCGAAGTGATCGCCCGGAGCTGGGCACTGAACGAGGTCACGGTCGAGAAGGCCGCCCGTGAACGAATGCTGGAGGTCACAGTTGAGGTTGATGGACGACCGTTGTCCACCTTTGGCTGCGACGGCGTAGTGATGGCCACGCCGACCGGTTCCACCGCATACGCCTTCTCCGCCGGTGGCCCGGTGATGTGGCCCGACGTCGAGGCGATGCTGGTGGTGCCCATCTCGGCCCACGCCCTTTTCGCGCGCCCGCTGGTGATCGGGCCGAACTCTGCGCTGGCCATTGAGATTTTCGCAGACACCGACGGCTCAGCTGTCATGTGGTGCGACGGTTCACGCACCGTCCCGCTGCCGCCGGGCTCCCGCATCGATGTGTGCCGAAGTGAGACACCCGTGCGCCTGGCGCGTCTGAGCGCCTGGCCCTTTGCAGACCGGCTGGTGGCAAAGTTCGACCTGTCCGTGACCGGGTGGCGTGGGGCGTACCGGCGAAATCATGGCGTTACCGGCACGTCTGAACACGCCTGACACAGGCGGTCCGTAGGCTGTCGCCATGCTTCGCGAGATCCGGATCCAGAACCTCGGTGTCATCGATGATGCGGTGCTGGAGCTGTCGGCCGGTCTGAATGTGGTGACCGGCGAGACCGGCGCCGGCAAGACGATGGTCGTCTCCGGCCTCGGACTACTGCTTGGAGCTCGGGCGGACGCTGCCCTGGTGCGGACGGGGGCCAAGACCGCTGTCGTTGAAGGCGTGGTCGAGGTCGGGTCTGAGCATCTCGCGTCCCTGCGGGTCATCGAGGCCGGTGGCGATGTGCAGGACGGCCTGATCCTTGTCAGAACCGTGTCGGCCGGGGGGCGTTCGAAGGCTCATGTCGGCGGAAGGACCGTGCCGGTCAGCGTTCTGGGTGAGCTGGGTGAGCTCCTGGTGGCCGTTCATGGCCAGTCCGATCAGTGGCGGCTTCGACAGCCGGAGCAGCATCGCGTTGTGCTGGACCGTTTCGCTGGCGGCTCGGTGTCCGAGCCGCTTGACCGCTATGTCGCCTTGTATGACGATTTCCACCAAGTTGGCGCCGAACTGCTCTACCTGCGCGGACTCGCTCGCGATCGGGCGCGAGAAATAGACGTGCTCCGGACCGGCCTTGAAGAGATCGAGGCCGTCGACCCGTTGCCTGGCGAGGATCTCGAGCTTCGCGCCGAGGATGGGCGGCTGGAGCACTCCGATGGCCTGCGGGCCAGCGCCGGTCAGGCCCATGCACTGCTCACCGGTGACCCGGAGAGCGTGTACTCCGGCGCTGGTGGGCCCGATGGACCGAACAGCGATGTGGCCGGACAACTGGGCTCAGCACGAGCAGCGTTGGCGCCGATGACGGGTCACGATCAGGCGCTGGCCGAGCTGGATCGTCGCCTTCAGGAGTTGGGCTACCTCGCCGCGGACCTGGGGACCGACCTTGCGGCATACCTGTCCGGGGTTGACGTCGACCCTGCCAGGCTTGCCTGGGTCCAGAACAGGCGCGCAGACCTGGCGCGTTTGCAGCGCAAGTACGGCGATACGGCCGACGACATCCTGTTGTGGGCCAAGGAATCGGCTGCCCGGCTGACCGAGCTGGAGGGGGCTGATGACCGCGCTGACGATCTGGAGGTCAGGCTGGACGCGCTGCGCGGCGAGCTGTCGAACTCCGCCGGTGAGCTGAGCGAGGCCAGGCAGCTTGCCGCCACAGATTTCGGGACCCGAGTCACCACAGAGCTCTCCCATTTGGCCATGGGCAAGGCAGTCGTGCAGGTCGCTCTTGGCCGACGTCACGACCCAGAGGGGTTGTCCATGGGCGAAGGGGACCAGCCAGTGCGGTTCAGCCGCCATGGGGTCGACGATGTCGAGATCCTGCTGGCGGCCAACCCGGGAGCGCCCGCACGCAGCGTCGCCAAGGGAGCCTCGGGTGGCGAGCTGTCCAGAGTCATGCTGGCCCTTGAGGTCGTCACCGGCAGCGGGGACGTGCCCACCTTTGTCTTTGACGAGGTGGATGCCGGTGTGGGTGGCAAGGCAGCCCTACATGTGGGTGCTCGTCTCGCGGCGCTGGCGACATCGGCTCAAGTCATCGTGGTGACTCACCTTGCCCAGGTCGCGGCCTACGCGGACCGACATCTTGTCGTGCGTAGGACCGATGACGGGCACATCACCGCCAGTGGGGTGGTCGCGGTGAGCGGGCAGGAACGACTCCGTGAGCTTGCCCGGATGATGGCCGGTGTGGAGGACTCTGAGGTGGCGATCGAGCACGCCAGAGAGCTTCTTGCCCAGACAGGGGCAGCGTCGCGAAGGTGACGCCGCTCCGATGCCAGGACCTTCTGATGGTGAGCGCCCGGACAGGATCGGGTCACGAGTTGGCATGGGCCCGCGTGTGGGCGGTGAAGCAGCCTCAGCCCGTGGGACAATGAGCCACGATGTCCCTTTCTCTATGGTCCCTGCGCCTGCGACAACGAACCCCCCGCGAACCCGAGCTGCCCGGCGTCTGGGGGACCGTTCGCATTGACGCACGCACCAAAGACCTGACAAAGCGGCTCAAGTCAGGTGATATCGCGATCATCGACCACCAGGACCTCGACAAGGTCAGCGCTGAGGCTTTGCTTTCCTGCAAGCCGGTGGCCGTGATCAATGCTGCACAATCGATCACCGGACGCTACCCGAACATGGGACCGGAGATCCTCATCGACGCCGGGGTGCCGTTGCTCGACAACGTGGGCAATGACGTCATGCTCGCCGTGAAAGACGGGCAGTCTGCGCGCCTTGACGGCGACACCCTGTACGTCGGTGATGTCGTGGTGGCTAAAGGGATCCTTTTTGACCGGGACATCGTCGATGCTGCCATGATCGAGGCCCGGGCCGGGCTGGCCGTACAGCTGGAGGCGTTTGCGGCCAACACGATGGAGTACCTGCGGCGCGAACGCGCGCTGCTGCTAGACGGCGTCGGGGTTCCCGATATCACTACCGTCCTTGAGGGTCGCCATGCCCTTGTGGTGGTGCGCGGCTATCACTACAAGGACGACCTGCAGACGCTGCGGCCCTACATTCGCGAGTTCCGACCGATTCTGATCGGCGTCGACGGCGGCGCCGACGCGTTGCTCGAGGCAGGTCACCGACCCCACCTGATCGTCGGAGACATGGACTCGGTCTCGGACGCCACCCTCAACTGCGGGGCAGAGATCGTGGTGCATGCCTATCGAGATGGCCGGGCGCCAGGGCTGGAGCGGGTCCGCAAGCTAGGGCTGAATCCGGTGGTCTTTCCTGCCACCGGCACCAGCGAGGACGTAGCGATGTTGCTGGCCGACGACAAGGGAGCTTCGCTGATCGTCGCGGTCGGTACCCACGCCACGTTGGTCGAGTTCTTGGACAAGGGCCGTTCGGGCATGGCCAGCACCTTCCTGACCCGCCTGCGTCTGGGTGGCAAACTGGTCGACGCCAAGGGCGTCAGCCGGCTCTACCGCTCGCGAATCTCCAACCTTTCCCTGGCCGTCATGTTGTCCGTCGGCCTGATCGCATTATTCGTCGCTTTGGCTGCAACGCCTGCCGGGACCGCCATGCTCCAGCTGGTGGCTGCCCGGTGGGATGACCTGTGGTCCTGGATTGTGGGGCTCTTCACGTGATCGACTTTCGTTACTACCTGGTCTCCATCGTCTCGATCTTCCTTGCGCTCACGGTCGGAATCGTGCTGGGGGCAGGACCTCTGAAGGAGGACATCGGTGCCAGCCTCACCAAACAGATAGCGGCGCTGCGAACGGAGAAGACCCAGCTGCGCACCGACCTGGACACCACCAAACGCGATGCCGCTGCGCGTGACACCTACGCCTTGGCAGTCGCGCAGGCGGTGATGAAGGACCGTCTGACCGGCAAGACCGTTGCCCTGGTCGTCGCGCCCGGAGTGGACGCCGACCTGATCAAGAACGCCACGGCTTCCCTGATCGCCGCAGGCGCCAAGGTGGGTTCGACGGTCACCTTGAACGACATCTGGGCTGACCCGTCGCAGATCACCTTCCGCAACACCGTGGCCAGCCCGTACGCCACGTTGGCCACCGCGCCTGCGGGGGCCAGCAGCCCGGACCAGCTCGCGGCCACGGTGCTGGCGCGCGCGATCCTGGCCGGCACGGACCACTCCACCGAACGCCTGACCCCCACGGCCAGCGCCGCGGTGAACGGTCTGAAGGCCGGCGGTCTCATCAGCGTGTCACCGGACCAGATCCTCCCGTCTTCGAGTGTCGTCTTCCTCAGCGGACCGGTGAAGGGCTCCACCCAACAGGACGCCGATGCCCGGCTGGCGGCCGACGTACAGCTGGTCCTCTCGCTGGATGCCGGAGGATCCGGGGTCGTGGTCGTGGCAAAGTCCAACACCACTGACGCGACCAAGTCCGCCGATCTGGTGGCCGCGGTACGCAAGAAAGCCGATGCGCCGAAGGCCATCTCTACCGTGGACGACGCGGATCTGCCCATGGGGCTGGGCACTCTCGTGCTGGCGCTCGCCCAGCAGTACGCCGGTGGCGCCGGGCAGTACGGCCTGGCTGGCGATGCCAAGGCGATTTTGCCGGACCTCACGGCCAAGCAGTGACCGGCAGGCGGCGGGGGACCGCCTTAGTTTCCTTCACCACCGGAGCCGTTGGCTCGGTGGTGGCCGCCGCTCTTCTGAGGGACCGCCCACCCGGGGGCGTTGGGCGATGGACTCGTATCAACCACGCGGGTCGCCCGGTGACCCTTTTCGAAGGTCCCGCCTACGCCGCGGGTGCCGTGGCCGGAGCTCTCGCTGGCGGTGCTGGTGCACCGGCAGTTGTCGCTGGACTGGGTGCCGCAGCTTTCGGTGCACTCGATGATCTGGTCGACGACGGCGCCAGGAAGGGTCTGCGCGGCCATCTGGCCGCCGCCTGCCGTGGTGAGGTGACGACCGGGACCATCAAGGTCCTGGGCCTGGGTGCCACTGGTCTGTTGAGCGCGCGGATGATCGATCGGTCGCGTGGATCGAACACGGTGGTGGCCACCCTGGTGGGCGGGGCGGTGATCGCGGGGTCGGCCAACATCGCCAACCTGCTCGATCTGCGTCCGGGGCGAGCGCTCAAGGTCGTTCTGCTGCTCGCTGCGCCGATCGCCGCCGGTGCAGGCAAGGCCGACCCGGGTATGGGGTCTGTCACCGCCAGTGCCACTGCGGGCGCGGCGGCGGGGGCGGCGATCGGCGCCTTGGCCGATGACCTGGCGGGCCGGAGCATGCTCGGTGACACAGGGGCGAACAGTGCTGGTGCACTGCTCGGGAGCGCATTGGTGGCGCGCGCCGGTCTGCGCGGGCGACTTCTTGGCCTCGCAGTGGTGACGGCATTGACGCTCGCCTCGGAAAAGGTCAGCTTCACGAAGGTGATTGAGTCGACGCCCGGCTTGCGCGAGCTTGACGCGCTCGGCCGCCCGCGCTGGTCGTCCCTCGCTGCATCCCAGAAGTGACCCCGTAACCCGATGACTCGCCACGACGAGACCTCGGCTGGCACCAGCATGGCCGGCGGGGCCGCGCCCGGGGTCTTCGCGGCAGCCGGTCTCATCGCCGTGGTCACTCTCGCCGCGCGGGTGTTCGGGTTCGGCCGCTGGCTTGTGTTCTCCCAGAGCGTGGGGACCACCTGTGTCGGCAATGTGTACCAGTCGGCGAACCAATTGCCGAATGTCGTCTTCGAGGTTGCCGCCGGCGGAGCGCTGGCGGCGGTCGTCGTCCCGATCATCGCCGGCCAGCTGGCTCGCCAGAATGAGGACGAGGCCGCCCGCACCGCCTCGGCCATGCTCACCTGGACGCTCACCCTGCTGGTGCCGCTGTCCATCCTGATGGCAGCCGGTGCCCGGCAGCTGTCGACGTTCCTGGTCAAGGGCCAGACGTGCGCCGGTTCAACCAAGCTCATGACCTCAATGCTCGTGGTCTTCTCGCCGCAGATTGCGCTGTACGGGGTCGGCATCATCCTTGCCGGAGTGCTCCAGGCGCATCGACGCTTCCTCGGCGTGGTCATGGCTCCGCTGTTGTCCAGCCTTGTGGTGATAGCGACTTACCTGCTGTTCGGGGCCCTTGCTCAAGGCAGGGGAACCGAGCTCGCCCGACTGCCCAGCCAAGCCTCCACGGCGTTGGCGCTCGGAACCACGCTCGGGGTTGCGGTGTTGAGCCTGTCCCTGGTGATTCCCGTACACCGGGCCGGGATCCGGCTGCGTCCGACCTGGACCTTTCCTGACGGTGTCGCCCGACGAGCTCGCACGCTGGCAGGGGCCGGGCTGGTTGCCCTGGTTGCCCAGCAGGTCGCCGTCCTGGTGACCTTGTGGGTGTCCCAGAACAGTGGTGGCACGGGAACGCTGAATGTGTACGTCTATGTCCAGGCCATCTATCTGCTGCCGTATGCCGTGGCGGCGGTCCCCTTTGCCATGGCCGCCCTACCGGCGCTGGCGACGGGACTGGATCAGGCGGTGCTGGCGACGGGCCCGGAGCAGGTGGGGCTGGTGTCCGGCGCGAATCAGGCTTCGCTGGCCCGCGCCCAGTCGACGCTGGCCTCCTCGGCGCGGGCCATCATCGTGGCCACCAGCGCAGGCGCAGCTGTTCTCTTCGCGATAGCCTTGCCGACCGGCGCCTTCTTCAGCGCCCTGGACGCAGGCCGTCACAGTCCTGCAGGCAGAGCGGCCTTGGCGGCCCTGCCTGACGCCCTGAGCGCCTTCGCACCGGGACTGATCGGCTTTGGCATGGCTGCGCTGCTTACCCGTGCCCTGTACGTCCAGGGTCGCCCGGCGGTCGCCGGGGCTCTGGTGGCGGGTGGCTGGTTCATTGCCGCGCTCGTGCCTCTTCTGGTGCTGCGCCCTGGTGCTGGACCGCACAACACCTTGCTTGCCTTGGGTCTTGCCAGCTCCTTCGGTATGACCGTTGCTGCGGTCGGGCTCTTCGTTGCGGTTCGTCGTTCCTGGGGCGCCCAAGCGTTGCGGGGATTTCGTCGCAGCGCGGTTGTGGCTCTTGGCGCAGGCGCGTTCGCGGCCATCCTGGGTCGGGCGCTGGCCGCAGCGCTGCACCCGGGGGGTCTGGTGGCCGGAGCTTTCGTGGCAGTGCTGGTCGCCGTCGTCGTGGTGACGTTGTGCGCCGCGTGGATCTGGGTCGGGGATCGTGACTCGGCGCGACTGGCCCTGGCCAAGCTTCCGGTTCGCGGGCGATGGAGGCTCCGGTGAAGGTAGTCATGGCTCTCGGTCCCAGTACGGGCGGCATCGGAACCCATGTTGCCCAGCTCAGCGCGGACCTGCGTGAGCATGGCGTGGACGTGGTTGTGGTGACCCACCCACTGACTGCTGAGCACTTCGACCTCGGTGCGGTGCAACTGTGCTGGCCGGGGTCAGCCGGGAAGATCCATTCGCTGCGGGACTTTCGGGCGCTGCGGCGGCTGGTTTCCACCGCAGACATCGTGCATGCACACGGGCACCAGGGCGCTCTCCTGGCAACGCTGGCCACCAGGGGCCTGCCAAAAGCGCCAAGACTCATCGTCTCCCAGCACAACGCCGTCCTGGCCGGCAGCGGGAGGCAGGCTCTCAAGCGGGTGTCCCAGAGGTGGGTGGCCCGTCATGCGGATCTGGTGACCGGGGCCAGCAGTGATCTGGTCAGCGAGGCACTGGCGTTCGGCGCAGGTCGTGCCGAGCTGGCCGAGGTGCCGTCGCCCCGGGTCCCGCAGCTGCTTGCTCAGCACCCGGCCGACAGGGCGGGCCGGGTCCAGATGCGCAAGGCCCTTTATTCTTCGTGCGGCCCTGACCTGGCTGACCTGGCGGATAGCGCCGCGCCCTTGGTCGTCACGATCTCGCGGATTGCGCCTCAGAAGAATCTTCTGGTGCTGTTGCAGGCTGCTTCCCGCCTGCGTCAGGCCTGCACCTGGGTGGTCGTTGGCCAGGGAGACCCACAGCTGTTGGCCCAGCTGCGCCAACAGGGCAGTGCGCTGGCAGCGCCCGTCCATTTCGTCGGGTCGAGCGCCAAGATCGACCAGTGGTTACGCAGCGCTGAGGTGTTTGTCCTGCCGAGCCAGTGGGAAGCCCGTGCCCTGGTGGTGCAGGAGGCCATGGCCGCCGGAACGCCGGTGGTTGCTGCCGATGTTGGTGGCTTGCACGACCTCGTCCTTGGGACCGGGCTGCTCGTCCCGCCAGCAGACCCGGGGTCGATCGCCCAGGCTGTCGACTCCATCCTGGCCGACCCCGGCCTGCGTGAGGAACTCGCCGCCCGTGGCCGTCAGGCTGCTGCAGCGCTGCCGGATGGGTTCGACACGGTTTCTCGTTGGCTGGCTTGGTACTCCCAGACCCTGCGATGACGTAAAGTTAAAGCCCGTGGCGCAACTGACAAAACACATCTTCGTAACCGGAGGCGTTGCCTCTTCACTCGGCAAGGGCCTGACGGCTTCCAGCCTCGGACATCTTCTGCGTGCGCGCGGTCTACGGGTGACGATGCAGAAGCTCGACCCCTACCTCAACGTGGATCCCGGGACGATGAACCCGTTCCAGCATGGTGAGGTCTTCGTCACCGATGACGGTGCGGAGACAGACCTGGACATCGGCCACTATGAGCGATTCCTGGACGTCCCGTCGGTGGGCCGAGCCAACGTCACGACCGGTCAGATCTACAGCGATGTGATCGCCAAGGAGCGGCGCGGGGAGTATCTCGGCGACACCGTCCAGGTGATCCCGCACATCACCAACGAGATCAAGTCGCGGATGCGCGAGCAGGCCGACGTCCCTGTCAAGGACCGTCCGGACATCATTGTCACCGAGATCGGCGGCACGGTCGGCGACATCGAGTCGCTGCCCTTCCTGGAGGCTGCTCGCCAGGTTCGCCATGACGTGGGCCGCGACAATGTCTTCTTCCTGCATGTCTCTCTGGTGCCCTACCTTGCACCGAGTGGTGAGCTCAAGACCAAGCCGACCCAGCACTCGGTGGCCGCGCTGCGGCAGGTTGGCATCCAGCCCGATGCCATCGTGCTGCGAGCTGACCGTGAGCTCCCCGAAAACGTCAAGCGCAAGATCTCGCTGATGTGCGACGTCGACACCGAAGCCTGCGTGGCTTGCGTCGATGCACCGAGCATCTATGACATCCCCCGCGTGCTGCACTCCGAGGGGCTGGACGCCTACGTCATCAGGCGTCTCGGCCTGCCCTTCCGCGACGTCGACTGGAGTGACTGGGACAAGTTGCTGCGCCGGGTGCATAACCCCGAGCATGCTGTCGAGATCGCCCTGGTGGGCAAGTACATCGACCTGCCGGATGCCTATCTTTCCGTCACCGAGGCCATGCGTGCCGGTGGTTTCCACCACGATGCCAAGGTCTCGATCCGCTGGGTCGCCAGCGACGAGTGCGAGACCGAAGCCGGCGCGCAGAAGGCGCTCGGTGGCGTCGATGCGATCGTCGTGCCAGGCGGCTTCGGTATTCGAGGTATCGAGGGCATGTTCGGGGCGCTGAAGTGGGCCCGAGTCAGGGGCGTGCCGACACTGGGCATCTGCCTGGGGCTGCAGTGCATTGTGATCGAGTACGCCCGCAATGTCCTCGGCATCGCAGACGCGTCCTCCAGCGAGTTCGACCCCCACACCACCCATCCGGTGATCGCCACGATGGAGGAGCAGAAGGCGTTCGTCGATGGCGCTGGAGACCTCGGTGGCACCATGCGGCTGGGGACCTACCCGGCCAAGCTGGTCGAAGGCTCGGTCATCGCCGGTGCCTACGGTTCCCTTCTGGTCGACGAGCGACACCGGCACCGCTACGAGGTCAACAACGAGTACCTGTCCCAGCTCGAGAACGCCGGGCTTCGCTTCTCCGGCACCTCGCCGGACGGCAGCCTCGTCGAGTTCGTCGAACTGCCGGTCGAGGTGCACCCGTACTACGTCGCCACCCAGGCTCACCCGGAGTTCCTGTCCCGGCCGACCCGCGCGCACCCGCTCTTCGCCGGGCTGGTCGGGGCTGCAATCGACGCACACAGGGCCTCACGCCTGGTCGAGGTTGAAAGGCCAAAGGACAGCCAGACCGTTGCGGTGCCATGAGTGTTGCCGCCCAACCAGAGTTGCCACACGATGAGTCCGGATCCGCGATGAGCATGGTGGCGCGATGAGTCTGGATGCCCAGGTCCTGCGTGGCGCTGACCTGACCGACCGGATCCAGCGGCGTCCGGTCCGAGACAGCGCTGTCGTGTTCAAGGGGATGGTCTGGGACGTCCGGCGCGAGAGCGTCGACCTCGGTGAAGCAGGCGAGGTCACGCGCGAGTACGTGGAGCACCCGGGCGCGGTCTCGATCGTGGCACTGCGGCAGGTCGGGGACCGCGACCAGGTTCTGCTGATCCAGCAGTATCGCCACCCCGTCGGTGCGTTCGAGTGGGAGTTGCCCGCGGGACTGCTGGACGTCGCGGGGGAGCCACCCTGGTTGGGCGCGGCCCGGGAGCTTCACGAGGAGGCCGACCTGACTGCCAGCCGCTGGCACGTCCTGATCGACTACTTCGGTTCTCCTGGCGGTATCTCCGAAGCGCTGCGTGTATTCCTGGCCCGGGACCTCACTGGCGTCCGCCACGAGCAGCGCTTCACCCGCGAGGGCGAGGAGCACGCCATGCCCGTCTGCTGGGTCGACCTCGACGAGGCGCACGAGGCCGTGCTGGGCGGTCAGCTGCACAACCCCAGCGCCGTGGTCGGCATCCTGACGGCGCACGCGGCGCGGGCTCGCGGGTGGGTCACGCTGCGACCGCACGACGCTCCCTGGCCGGAGCACCCGGCATACCGCTGAAGGGTGGATATGTCTTCACAGGTCGACGTCCGGCGGATCGCGCTCTGCCGGAGACCACGGAGCTGCAGGACGAGTTCGGCTTCGCGGTGGCGGACAAGAAGTTTGTCTGGATCTGGCGGGAGCGGGTGGATCACCGCAAGCCGAAGGTGCCCAACCGCGAAGTGATCGTGCTTGCGGTGGCCGACCTGGGGGAGAAGCAGGCTGTGCTTGCGATCGACTCGCAGGCATTTTTCACACTGGTCATCACGCCGCTTACAAGGTCGTCCTCGTGCCTGTGTCGACGGTCGACGCGCAGGAGCTGACCGAACTGATCACCGACTCGCGGCGGTTGCGGGCTCCCACCGCAATGGTCGAAGAGTCGGACGCCCAGTAGCTGGGGCGCGATGGACCGGTTCGGAGAGACGAGTCTGCTTCCGTAAGATGTGGGTGCTGGCCTCGCGGAACAGGCGCAGCACCATCAACCATCGAACCGAAACTGAGGACATCACCGTGCTTCGCACTCACGAGGCCGGCACCTTGCGCGCCGACCACATTTCGCAGACCGTCACCTTGACCGGGTGGGTTGCCCGTCGGCGCGATCACGGTGGTGTGGCCTTCCTCGACCTGCGTGATGCCTCTGGGGTGGCCCAGGTGGTCGTTCGTGACGAGATCCTTGCCCAGGGCGAAGCGCACGATCTGCGTAACGAGTACTGCGTCAAGGTCACCGGGCAGGTGCGCCAGCGCCCCGAGGGCAACGCCAACTCAGACCTGCCCACTGGCGAGATCGAGGTGGTTGCCAGCGAGATCGAGGTTCTGAGCCCTGCGGCCCCGCTGCCGTTCCAGATCGACGAGCGGGTCACTGTCGGCGAAGAAGCCCGGCTCAAGCACCGTTACCTCGACCTTCGCCGCCCGGGCCCGGCAGCGGCCATTCGTCTACGCAGCAAGGTGAACCAGGCTGCCCGGGCCGTCCTGGCCGAGCGGGACTTCGTCGAGATCGAGACGCCCACCCTGACCCGTTCCACCCCTGAGGGAGCCCGCGACTTCCTGGTGCCCGCTCGGCTGCGGCCCGGATCCTGGTACGCCCTGCCACAGAGCCCGCAGCTGTTCAAGCAGCTGCTCATGGTCGCCGGGATGGAGCGTTACTACCAGATCGCCCGCTGTTACCGCGACGAGGACTTCCGCGCGGACCGTCAGCCGGAGTTCACCCAGCTGGACATCGAGATGAGCTTCATTGATCAGGACGACATCATCGAGCTCGGTGAGGCGATCCTGACCGCGTTGTGGAAGCTCATCGGCTACGAGATCCCCACACCGATGCTGCGGATGACATACGCGGACGCGATGGCGCGCTACGGCTCGGACAAGCCGGACCTGCGCTTCGGTCAGGAGCTCACCGACTGCACGGAGTTCTTCGCGGACACGACCTTCCGGGTGTTCCAGGCGCAGTATGTCGGTGCCGTCGTGATGCCTGGGGGTGGCTCACAGCCGCGCAAGCAGCTCGACGCATGGCAGGAGTTCGCCAAGCAGCGAGGGGCCAAGGGCCTGGCCTATGTCCTGGTCGGAGAGGAAGGGGTTCTCGCCGGTCCGGTCGCCAAGAACCTGACCGAGACCGAGCGCGAGGGACTGGCCAAACACGTCGGTGCCAACGACGGTGACTGCATCTTCTTCGCGGCTGGTGCGATCAAGACCTCGCGTGCCCTGCTGGGCGCGGCGCGCTCTGAGATCGGCCGGCGTTGCGATCTCATCGATGAGTCGGCCTGGTCGTTCCTATGGGTGCTGGACGCGCCGCTGTTCGAGCCGACCAGCGAAGCCGTGGCCTCCGGTGACGTGGCGGTCGGCTCTGGCGCCTGGACGGCGGTGCACCACGCGTTCACCTCACCCAAGCCCGAGTTCATGAACACCTTTGACACCGACCCGGCTTCGGCCCTGGCCTACGCCTACGACATCGTGTGCAACGGAAACGAGATCGGTGGCGGCTCAATCCGTATTCACCGCAAGGACATTCAGGAGCGGGTCTTCGCTGTGATGGGCTTGAGTGAGCAAGAGGCCCAGGAGAAGTTCGGCTTCCTGCTGGACGCCTTTGCCTTCGGTGCCCCACCCCATGGCGGGATCGCGCTGGGCTGGGACCGCATCTGCTCGCTGCTTTCGGGCACCGACTCCATCCGCGACGTCATTGCGTTCCCGAAGTCCGGTGGCGGTTTTGACCCGCTGACGTCAGCGCCGGCCCCGATCACTGCGATCCAGCGCAAGGAGGCCGGCGTCGACGCCGAGCCCGAGGCACAGGGATAGCCTGCCAACGTGACCACCGGCGCCGGCGACGACCTCTTCGCTTCCTCGTCACGTGACTGCTTGGCAGGCCCCGATGCCAGGGCGGCCTCGATGCCGCCGCTGGCCGTTCGGATGCGCCCGCGATCCCTGGACGAAGTCCGTGGGCAGAGCGAGGTGCTGCGCCCCGGAAGCCCTTTGCGGCGGTTGATCGAGGGGCATGCGGGCGCTGCTGGCCCCCTGTCCGCGATCATCTGGGGGCCGCCGGGGACTGGTAAGACGACCCTGGCGCATCTGGTGGCGAACACCGCCGGACGCCGGTTCGTGGAGTTGTCGGCGGTCACGGCAGGGGTCAAGGACGTCAGGGTCGTCATGGAGGCCGCGGCTCGCGAGCGCGACATGTACGACCGGCAGACCGTCCTCTTCCTGGACGAGATCCACCGGTTCACCAAGGCGCAGCAGGACGCGCTGTTGCCAGGGGTGGAGAACCGTCTCGTGGTCCTGGTCGCGGCGACCACAGAGAACCCGTCCTTCAGCGTCATCGCGCCACTGTTGTCCAGGTCCATGCTGATCACCTTGGGGCTGCTCTCAGATGACGAGCTCGATGACGTCCTGGCCGGTGCCCTGATCGAAGAGCGCGGGCTGGCAGGGGTCTTCACTCTCGAACCAGAGGCAAGGCAACACGTCATACGGATGGCAGGTGGAGACGCACGTCGCGCACTGACCTCCCTGGAGGCGGCAGCCGGCGTTGCGCTGGACGCACATCCGGTCGGGCGCGCCGATGACCAGAAGATCCCGATCTCGCTGGCCCAGGTCGAGCAGGCCGTCGCCCATGCTGCCGTGCGCTATGACCGCGCGGGTGACCAGCACTACGACGTGGCCAGCGCGCTGATCAAGTCGATGCGTGGCAGCGATGTCGATGCCTCTTTGCACTACCTTGCACGGATGCTCGAAGCCGGGGAGGACCCGCGGTTCATCGCCCGGCGGATCGTGATCGCGGCAAGTGAGGACGTCGGGATGGCCGACCCGACCGCCTTGCAGACGGCCGTCGCCGCGATGCATGCGGTGGCGCAGATCGGCATGCCCGAGGCGCGGATCATCCTGGCTCAGGCCGTCGTGGCCAACGCGATGGCGCCCAAGTCGAACGCAAGCTATCTCGGGATCAACGAGGCGATCGCGGACATCCGGGCGGGTAAGGGGGGTCCGGTGCCTGCGCACCTTCGCGGAAGCGGCTACACCGGGGCCGCCCGGCTCGGACACGGGCAGGGGTACACCTACCCGCACGACGACCCCGCGGGTGTCGTTGCCCAGCAGTACCTTCCCGACGATCTGGCGGCCGACACCGACTACTACCGGCCCACCGACCGGGGGTTCGAACAGACCTTGTCCTCGCGGTGGGCGCGGCTCAAGGAGCGGATCAGGGCCACCTGAGCGCTCCAAAGCGAGGTGGCGCCAACTTCAACCGTCCAACAGCCCCGACTCCCGATCCCCGCCAGACTTGCCGTGGGGGTAGGGTTTTGGCTCCGGTCCTGATCAACATCTGTCGTGAGGTGAGCACGTGAATGTGGCTACCGTCTCCATCGGTGACATCGCCGGGGTGATTGCGGCTCTGGCGTTCGCTTACCTGGTCCTACGCCTGGGCGGGCTCATCGGCAAGGCAGGCAAGGTCTTGGACGAGACCTCGATCGGTGTGCACGGACTGTCCGCCCAGACCGTCCCGTTGCTTTCGCAGGTCACCGACACCGTGGCCTCCACCAACGAGCAGATCGTTCGTCTGGACACCATCTCTGCCAACCTCTCCTCGATGAGCACGAACCTGAACGCGCTGACTTCGCTGTTTGCGGCAACTGTGGGCTCACCGGTCGTGAAGGTGGCCGCTTTCACCTACGGCGTGCGTTCGGCGATGAAGGGTTCTGGCGCGCGTAAGGGCGCGAGCAGCGGCCGGCGCAGGAGGGGCTGAGGCCATGCGTCGTCTGTTCTGGGTTGCCCTGGGAGCCACCGTCGGTGTGCTGGTCGTCCGCAAGGTCACCAAGACCGTGCAGGCTTACTCCCCATCTGGCATGGCGCAGGGACTGTCCGGCGGCCTGTCAGACCTGGGAGAGGGTCTGCGTGAGATGGCCGGTGCGGTCCGCGAGGGCATGACCGAACGAGAGACCGAGCTGCGCTATGCCCTCGGCATAGACACCAGCACGTTGCCGGACGGGCGCGTGATGACCGATGAGCAGGCCCGTGCCCTGATCGAGGACCCCACCTCGTTGCGAGCTAAGTAGGACCCCAAGCCGGGGACCCCCAAGCCTGCGCCCGTCCTGGTCATATCCCGGCCGGATTCGCCTTTGGGCGCTGGAGCCCGAGTCCCCGGCATACCCTAGGTGCTGGCCAGCCTGCTGCGGGCCAGCTCAGAGCGTTAGGAACACCACGATGGAAACCGCTGAGATCAGACGACGCTGGCTCGCGTTCTTCGAGTCCAAGGGCCATGCCGTCGTGCCCAGCGCCTCACTGATATATGACGACCCGAACCTGTTGTTCGTCGGTGCAGGCATGGTGCCGTTCGCGCCGTACTTCGTGGGTCAGGAGAGCGCACCATGGAAGCGCGCCACCAGCGTGCAGAAGTGCGTGCGCACCGGCGACATCGACGAGGTCGGCAAGACCAGTCGGCACCTCACGTTCTTCCAGATGAACGGCAACTTCTCCTTCGGCGACTACTTCAAGGCCGACGCGATCACCTTCGCGTGGGAGCTGATGACCACCAGCCAGGAGCAGGGCGGCTACGGGCTGGACAAGGACAGGCTGTGGGCGACGGTCTACCTGGATGACGACGAGGCTGCCCAGCTGTGGCTCAAGCATTCGGGGATCCCGGCTGAGCGCATCGTCCGCCGCGGCATGGCCGACAACTTCTGGTCGATGGGTGTGCCCGGACCGTGCGGTCCGTGCTCCGAGATCTTCTACGACCGCGGCCCCGAGTATGGCCAGGAGGGCGGTCCGGCTGTTGACGAGGACCGCTACATGGAGATCTGGAACCTCGTCTTCATGCAGAACGTGCGGGGCGAGGGCAGCAGCAAGGACGATTTCGAGATCCTTGGGGACCTGCCGGCCAAGAGCGTTGACACCGGGATGGGCCTGGAGCGCATCGCCTCGGTGCTGCAGGGCGTGGACAACATCTACGAGATCGACGAGGTCTATCCCGTGCTGGCCAAGGCGGCGGAGCTGACGGGCAAAAAGTACGGCGTGCACTCGGCGCGCGACGCCGCCCACAGCGATCCTGACGATGTGCTCCTGCGCGTGGTGGCCGACCACATCAGGGCCTCTCTCATGCTCATCGGCGACGGTGTGACGCCCGGCAACGAGGGTCGCGGCTATGTCCTGCGACGGATGCTGCGCCGCGCGGTGCGCTCGATGCGCCTGCTCGGCTTCGAACAGCCCTGTCTGCCGCACCTGTTTCCGGTGAGTATGGAGCGGATGAAGGCTTCCTATCCTCAGCTCGAGACCGGCTTCTCCCGGATCTCGCAGATCGCCTACGCCGAGGAAGAGGCTTTTCAGCGCACCCTGGCCTCCGGCACCACCTTGCTGGACACCGCCGTGGCCAGGGCCAAGTCATCCGGGCAGAACACGCTGGCAGGTGACCAGGCGTTCGCGCTGCACGACACGTATGGCTTTCCGATCGAGCTGACGCTCGAGATGGCTGCTGAACAAGGTGTCCAGGTCGACGAGGACGGGTTCCGTCGGCTCATGAAGGAGCAGCGCGACCGCGCCAAGGCCGACGCCAGGTCCAAGAAGAGCGCCCATGGCGACACATCGGTGTACCGCTTCGTCGCGGACTCGCTGGGGCGCGCGGTGGAGTTCACCGGTTACCACGAGACCGTCTCAGAGGCGAGCGTCGCCGGTGTGCTTATCGATGGTGTGTCCGTCGTGTCGGCCCACGCCGGAGACGAGATCGAGCTGGTGCTGGATCGCACGCCGTTCTATGCCGAGGGCGGCGGACAGCTGGCCGACGCCGGGCGAATCACGCTGCATAACGGTGCCATCGTCGAGGTGAGTGACGTGCAGTCGCCCATTAAGGGGCTCGTCGTGCACCGCGCAAGGGTTGTCTCCGGCGAGGTGCTGATGGGGGAGCAGGTCCAGGCTCTGGTCGACATCGATCGCCGTCGTGCGATCTCGCGTGCACACACCGCGACGCACATGGTGCACAAGGCCATCCGTGAGGCTCTTGGCGACACCGCGACCCAGGCAGGTTCGGAGAACGCGCCCGGACGATTCCGTTTCGACTTCAACGCATCCGCTGCGCTGCCGCTGTCGGTCCTGTCCGACGTCGAGGCCCGGGTCAACGCCGTCTTGATCGAGAACCTGCAGGTCCACGCCGAGGTGATGACCCAGGATGAGGCGCGCGCATCCGGGGCGATGGCCCTGTTCGGTGAGAAGTACGGCGAGGCCGTGCGGGTGGTCTCTGTCGGCGACTGGGCGCGCGAGCTGTGCGGTGGCACCCATGCTCAGAGCTCGGGGCAGCTCGGGCTGATCAAGCTGCTCGGCGAGGCGTCCATCGGTTCGGGCGTGCGACGGGTCGAGGCGCTGGTGGGGACCGACGCCTACGACTTCCTGGCTCGTGAGCACGCTGTGGTCGGACAGCTCACCGAAGCACTGAAGGTCCGATCCGAAGAGCTGCCGGAGCGGATAGCCAGCATCTTGGGCAAGCTCAGGGATGCCGAACGTGAGATCAACGCGATGCGCCAGCAGCAGGTTCTGGCCGGGTCGTCCGCCCTGGCAGCCGGCGCCAGTGACGTATTCGGGGTGAGCTTCGTGGGCCACGACACCGGCAGCGGAGTCGGCGCTGACGACCTGCGGGGCTTGGCCCTTGACCTGAGGGCGAAGCTCGGCAACGAGCGGCCGGCCGTGGTGGCCGTTGCCGGTGTCGCCAAGGATCGCCCCGTGGTCATCATCGCCACCAACGGCACAGCCCGGCAGTGGGGTCTGCGGGCCGGAGAGCTGGTCAAGGTCGCGGCCCAGATACTTGGTGGCGGCGGCGGAGGCAAAGACGATCTGGCTCAGGGCGGCGGCATCGACGTGACCAAGGTCGGTGAAGCGCTGGCCAAGGTCGAGCACGCCGTGGGTGAGCTCGTGACGGCGGGGCGCTGAGGGATGCGCACAGGGATCCGGCTGGGGGTTGACGTGGGCAGTGTCCGTGTCGGGCTCGCGGCCAGCGATCCCGGTGGCATCCTGGCCACTCCGGTCCAGACCCTTGAACGCGATCTGGAGTCCGGGACAGACCAGGGCGCGATCGAGGCGGAAGTACTCGAGCGTGACGTGCTGGAGGTGGTCGTCGGCCTGCCACGGTCGCTGTCCGGTGGTGAGGGTCCTGCTGCCGCAGGGGCTCGCAGCTACGCGAGCACTCTGGCGGCCCGGATCTCACCGGTCCCGGTGCGCCTGGTCGACGAGCGTCTGACAACCATTGATGCCCATCGTCAGCTGCGCGACAGCGGCTTGCCCGGCCGGGCCCAGCGTGCTGTGGTGGACCAGGCGGCCGCCGTGCTCATCTTGCAGGCTGCCCTGGACGCCGAGAAGTCATCGGGGCGCCCGCCAGGAGAGCTTGTGGCCGGACGCAAACCCCGCGCGTCCCGGACGAAGGCAGGAGGCTCGAAGAGATGAAGGATGGCCATATCGAGTCTTCGATCTTCGGCCCGGATGGCCAGGAGCATGACCAGACCCGCGACGTCGCACCCACCCGGCGAAGCGAACGACGTCGACGTGAGGAAAACCGTCGCACCGCCGACCGGCTTGCCCGTAAGCAGCGTCGCCGGCTGCGGCGCACTCACCGGATGATCGTGTTGGTGGTGGCCTTCGCCCTGGTGGTGGGCACCGGGGCTGTGGCCGTCTACGCACTGTGGCCTTTGGTCACCAGCCTGACCGCCAGCAACGACTTCATCGGCGCCGGCTCGGGATCGGTGTCCATCGCAGTGCACGACGGCGACGCCAGCCGGACCATCGGCGCGACCCTGGCTAACGCGGGCGTGGTCAAGACGGCCGGAGCTTTCGAAGATGCCGCCGCCAACAACGCCCAGTCAGGTTCCATCCAGCCGGGCGTCTACTCCTTGCACTCCAAGATGAGCGCAAGGTCGGCGCTGGCGATGCTGCTGAACCCAGCCAACCGCACGGTCTCAAAGGTCACGATCCGTGAGGGCTTGTGGACCTCTGAGATCATCAGCAAGCTCGCCGCCGCCACGGGCCAACCGCTGGCGGACTACACGGCGGCGCTGAAGAGCCCCGCGCTGGGTCTTCCGGCCCAGGCCAACGGCAACGCCGAGGGATACCTGTTCCCATCGACGTACTCCTTCGAGCCGAAGGCCACCGCACTCGCGCAGCTTCAGATGATGGTGGCCCAGTCGCTCAATGAGCTGGGCACCCTGGGAGTGACCCCCGACAAGGCGCAGCGGGTGCTGACCGTAGCCAGCATCGTCGAGGCCGAGGCCCAAGCCAGCTCCGACCGCCCGAAGGTGGCACGGGTCATCGAGAACCGTCTCGCCAAAGGGATGCCGCTGCAGCTGGACACGACAGTCAGCTTCGTCTCACAACGTCGCGGCAAAGTGGGTACCACCGACGCCCAACGAGCGACCAAGAGCCCCTACAACACGTACCTGGTTGCGGGTCTTCCACCGGGGCCCATCGACAGTCCCGGGTTGTCAGCCATCCAGGCGGCGCTGAACCCCACACCCGGGCCGTGGCTGTACTTTGTGGCGGTGAACCCAACGACCGGAGAGACCAGGTTTGCCGTCGACGCGGCCGGTCACGCAGCCAATGTGAAACTGTTCCTGGCATGGTGCGCAAAGAACCCTAGCAAGTGCTGACCCCGACTACTCGGCTCGCCGCCGTTCTGGGATCGCCGATCAGCCACTCCCTGTCCCCGGTGCTGCACCTGGCGGCGTACCGCGCTCTGGGGCTGAGCAACTGGTCCTATGGGGCGCACGAGCTCCAGGCCCGCGAGCTGGGCGGGTTCGTGGCCGGGCTGGGCCCCCAGTGGGCCGGGCTTTCGCTGACGATGCCCTTGAAGGAAGCCGCGTTCGAGGTCGTTGACGAGGTCTCAGACCTGGCTCGCGAGGTCGGTGCCATCAACACGTTGGTCAGACGCTCGGACGGTGGCTGGGCCGGTGACAACACCGATGTCTATGGCGTCTCGCAGGCGTTGCGTGAGGCAGGATGCGAGAACGTGGCCAACGCCGTGGTGCTTGGCTCGGGAGCGACGGCTCGCTCTGTGGTTGCGGCGCTGGCGTCATTGGGGTGTACGAAGGTGACCTTCGCGGTCCGCTCTGGCGCGCGGCAGGAGACGTTGGACCAAGCAGGCCGCGCCGGGCTGCAGGTTGATGTTGTGGAGCTGTGTCAGGTAGCGGACCTGCTCGGCGAGACGCGGGTGGTCGTCAGTACGTTGCCGATGAACGCGCTGCCCGGAAACACCCTGCCGGAGAACGCGTTGACGGGCAGGGCGTTCCCCAAGGGTCCGCGACCCGTGGGTCACCTCCTGCTGGATGTGGTCTACACCGGCTGGCCGACACCGCTGGCGCGGACATTTCACGAGGCAGGGGCGAGCGTGGTGTCGGGCTTGGAGATGTTGGTCCATCAGGCGGCCGAGCAGGTGCGCCTGATGACCGGTCTGTGTCCGCCTGTCGCTGAGATGCGGGCTGCCGGTCTTGCGGCGATGGGGCCGCGATGACTCTCGTACTCCCACATCAGGGCGCTCCATGGTGGGCGATCATCGTGCTGGCTGTTCTGGGTGCCGGGGTGGGGGCCGGGCTGAGCCGGGTGCTGGCTGACGGGAGGTATCGCCGCCTGCCGGAACGGGAGCGACCCTTACCCCGGCATGCATGGTGGCTGGTGGTCGCCGTGGCCCTGGCCTGGGCCAGTGCGACGTTTCGTATTGGTGGCTACGCGCAGTGGTCTCTGCTGGCGGCATACCTCTATCTGGGTGTGGTCGGTGTGGCGCTCACCTTCATCGACCTCGATGTTCAGCGGTTGCCTGACCTGATTGTGCTGCCGTCCTACCCCATCGCGTTCGTGCTCCTGCTGGTGCCCACGGTGGTCAGCGGTCATTGGGGTTGGCTGCTGCGGGCTGTGACGGCCGCACTGGTGCTCTTTGTGGTCTATCTCGTGCTCGCTCTGGTCTCGCCCGGAGGTGGGGGGCTGGGCTACGGCGACGTGAAGCTCGCCGGCCTCCTGGGGCTTCTGTTGGGTTGGCTGGGCTGGGGCTCAGTCATCCTCTCGGTGGTTGCGGCCTTCGTCATCGGTGGGGTCATTGCCCTGATCCTGCTTCTTAGCGGGCGCGCGAGCCGTTCGACGCACATCGCTTTCGGCCCTTCCATGATTCTTGGCGCATGGGTGGCGTTGATGTTTCCAGTCCAGGTCATGACCGGCTGACGGGTTCCACACCGGCGCTGTGGCAGGATTTTGACATGCTGCGTTGGTTGACTGCTGGTGAATCTCATGGCCCTGCTCTGATCGCGACCCTTGAGGGGCTGCCCGCGGGGGTCGAGGTCACCACCTCTGACATCGGCGCGGCCCTGGCTCGTCGCCGGCTTGGCTTCGGCCGCGGGGCCCGGATGGCGTTCGAACAGGATGCCGTCGAGCTCCTCGGTGGAGTCCGTCATGGCGTGACGATGGGGTCGCCCCTGGCAATCCGCATCGGTAACTCCGAGTGGGCCAGATGGGAGACTGTGATGAGCCCGGATCCTGTGCCGGCCGACACCCTGGCCGCCGCAGATGATGTCGGCGCGCCGCAGGAGATCGCCCGGAACAAACCGCTGACCCGGCCGCGCCCCGGACACGCGGACCTTGTGGGCATGCAGAAGTATGGGTTCGACGATGCCCGTCCGGTCCTGGAGCGTGCCTCGGCCCGGGAGACGGCGGCCAGGGTCGCTTTGGGGGCCGTGGCTTCGGCCTTCCTGAGACAGGCCTACGGGATCACGCTGGTCTCGCACACGGTCGCCATTGGCAGCGCGCGGGTGAGTCCGGACGCTGACCTCCCGCGAGCCGACCAGGTCGAAGCACTTGACGCCGACCCCGTGCGCACGTTGGATCGGGCCGGCTCGGCGGCAATGGTGGCCGAGGTGGAATCCGCGAAGAAGGATGGCGACACGCTCGGCGGCGTCGTGGAGGTCCTGGCATACGGGCTGCCGCCGGGTTTGGGCTCCTACGTCCACTGGGATCGTCGCCTGGACTCCCAGCTTGCCGGCGCCCTGATGGGTATCCAGGCGATCAAGGGCGTGGAGATCGGCGATGGCTTCGTCACCGCAACCCGCCGCGGATCGGTCGCACATGACGAGATCGACCGCGGGCAGGACGGGGTGATCAGGCGGCGTACCGGCCGGGCCGGCGGCACCGAAGGTGGCATGTCCACAGGTGATGTTCTGCGCGTTCGCGCCGCCATGAAACCGATCAGCACGGTGCCCAAGGCGCTGGCCACCGTCGACCTCGCCACGGGGGAGGCAGCGACCGCCATCCATCAGCGCTCGGACGCCTGCGCCGTGCCGGCCGCAGGCGTCGTTGCCGAGGCCATGGTTGCACTGGTTCTGGCCCAGGCGTGCCTGGAGAAGTTCGGCGGGGACAGCGTTGCTGAGACCTCGAGAAACCACCTCGGCTACCTGGCCGCGATCCCTGAGAGTCGGCGTTCGTGGTGAGTGACCCAGACAGTCACCCGGACAATGGTCCGGACCGTGAGGCCGCGGCAGGTTCCTGCGTGGTGATCATCGGACCGCCCGGATCGGGCAAGACGACGGTCGGGCGCGTTCTGGCCGCGTTGTTGGGGGTTGAGCTTCGTGACACCGACGAGGCGATCGAAGCCCAACGGGGGCGCTCGATCTCGGACATCTTCGTTGACGAGGGGGAGCCGGCGTTCCGCGAGCTCGAGCGGGCCGAGGTCGCGTCGGCGCTGTCATCTCAGCGCGGGGTGCTGTCCCTGGGTGGCGGCGCGGTGATGGACCCGATGACGGCGGCGGCCTTGACCGGGCACACCGTCGTCTTTCTTGACGTCGGAATTGCCGATGCAGCCACGCGGGTGGGGTTCAACCAGAGCCGGCCCCTGCTGGCGGTCAACCCTCGGGCGCAGTGGACAGCGATGATGAACGTCAGGCGTCCGACATATGAGCGGCTCGCGACGTTCACTGTGCTGACCACCGGACGGACACCACAGGACATCGCAGCCGAGATCGTGCAACGCCTGGAGTCGAGCGGACTGGAGACCCAAACCGGTGGAGAAGAACGTGAGTGACCCAGTTCGCATCCGGGTGGGCGATCTCAGCGACTCGTCATACGACGTCGTGATCGGACACGGACTGCTCGGCGAGCTGGCTGGCCTGCTTGGTGCCGGCGTCGAGCGGGTGCTCGTCATCCACTCCCGTGCGCTGGCCGCGACCGGGCAGGCGGTGCGCGATGGCCTTGTCGCCCGTGGCTTGTCGGCGTTCATCGCCGAGGTGCCGGACGGGGAGGAGGCCAAGTCCGCCGAGGTTGCGGCATCGCTGTGGGCAGCCATGGGACGGTGCGACCTGACGCGCTCGGACGCCGTCGTGGGCGTCGGCGGTGGGACCGTGACCGACCTCGCGGGATTCGTCGCAGCAACGTGGCTGCGAGGTGTCACGGTGGTCCAGGTCCCGACGACGCTTCTGGCCATGGTGGATGCGGCGGTCGGCGGTAAGACTGGCATCAACACCGCGCAGGGTAAGAACCTGGTCGGTGCCTTTCACTCGCCGGCCAGTGTGCTGTGTGACCTTGCGATGCTGGAGACGTTGCCCGCAGCAGAGTTTGTGTCCGGGATGGCTGAGGTCATCAAGTGTGGGTTCATCGTGGACCCGGTGATCCTCGACCTCGTCGAGGCCGATCCGCACCATGGCAGGGCCTGGAACGGTCCCCTTGTCAGCGAGCTCATCCAGCGTTCGGTCGTGGTCAAGGCGCAGGTGGTAACCAAGGACCCCAAGGAGTCCTCGCTGCGCGAGATCTTGAACTATGGCCACACCTTCGCGCACGCTATCGAGCAGGTTGAGCATTTTTCGTGGCGGCACGGGGATGCGGTCGCCGTGGGCATGGTCTACGCGGCCGAGCTGGCGGCCCTGGCAGGCAGGCTGGAGGACGTCGTGGTGGACCGGCACCGCTCGGTGCTGGCCGGCGTAGGACTGCCGATCAGCTACCGTGGCGAGCGTTGGCCACAGCTGTACGCCGCGATGAGACGTGACAAGAAGAGCAGAGGCTCACTGCTGCGTTTTGTCGTGCTCGACGCTCTGTGCGAGCCTGGCCGCCTCGAGGGCCCTGACGAGTCCATGCTGCAGGCGGCTTATGCCCGGGTCTGCGGCGACTGATCCGCGGCGGGTGTGGGCCGGGCGGTCCACGATCAGAGCGTGGTTGTCCGCCAGCTACTTTCTCGTGATATCGGTGAAGATCGGCACACCGAAGACGTCGAACTTCACGTTCGAGACGTTCTCGGAGTAGCCACCGGTCGTGTTGGCGTACCACAGCGGGATCACAGGCATGTCCGTGACCAGGAGCTTCTCGCCAGCCTGATAGCTCTTGATGGCGTCGGCTGGGGTAGTGGCCTTGTCACCTTCTTGCAGCAGGTCGTCGAAGCTTGGGTTGTCGTAGTGCGCGTCGTTCGAGCCAGCACCCTTGGCGAAGATCGGCGCCAGAAAGTCCTCCAGCGCCGGGTAGTCCATCTGCCAGCTAGTACGAAAAGCAACCTTCATGGATCCCTTGGTGATCGGGTCACGAAGGGACTTGCGGTCCGGGTAGGCCCTGGCGGAGCAGTCGATGCCAAGGGTGGCCTTGATGCTGTTGCAGGTCGCCTCGACCCACGCTTTGTGGCCACCGTCTGTGTTGTAGGCGATCTCGAGCGTGCCCTTGAAACCGCCTGCCGCTGCCAGTAGTGCTTTGGCTTTGGCCGGGTTGAAGGCGCAGAACTCGCCGCAGATGTCTTTCGAGTAGCCCTGCACGACGGGTGAGGAGAAGTCTGTGGCCGGAGTGCTGGTGCCCTGCAAGACCGTCTTGGTGATCGTCTGACGGTCGATGGCCATGGAGATCGCCTGGCGCACCTGCTTGCTGCTGGCCGTATTCCATTCAGGCTGGTAGAGCGGGAAGGTCAAGGAGTCGGTCGTGCCAGAAGGCTGGTTGATTGCCCGACTTCCTAGGTCTGCCTTGAAACTATCCAGGACGCCGTCCGGGATCCCCTGAACGACGTCCACGTCGTTAGCGAGCAGATCGGCGTAGGACTGGATCTGGTCGGTGTAGACCTTGACGTCGACGCCGGCATTCTTGGCCACCAGTGTCCCCTTGTAGGTGGGGTTCCTCTTCACCTTGATCGAGACGTTGTGCACCCAGTTGCCGTCCAACATGTAAGAGCCGTTGCCGATGGGGTGCTCACCGAACGCCTTGAGGTTCTTGTAAGCCGACTGGGGCAGCGGGTAGAACGCGGTGTAGCCGAGCCTGCTCGGGAACGATGCCTGCGCAGTGGCCAGCCTGACAGTGAAGGTGGAGGAGTTGATGACCACGAGACCGTTCATGGTCCGGGCCGTGGGCTGGGCGTCACCGACCGGGTGGACCTCGGCGTAGCCCTCGATCGGCTCGAAGAAATAGGCGTTGAGCTGGTTGTTGGTGCTGAGAGCACCGAAGTTCCAGGCGTCGACGAAGGACCTGGCGTTGACCGGCTCGCCGTTGGTGAACGTCCAGCCCGCCTTGACCTTGATGGTGAAGGTCTGGGAGTCCGTGGTGGTGATCGAGGCGGCTACCTGGTTGATCGACTTCCCGTGGGAGTCATAGCTGATGAGGCCCTGGAACAGCAGGCTCATGATGAGGCCACCACCGGCCTCGTTGGTGTTGGTCGGCAACAGAGGGTTCTGTGGCTCCATGCCGGCAGCAAGGATGATGCCCCCGCCTGCCTTTGGGCTGGCGGAACCGGTACTGGTGTTACCGCCACAGGCGCAGAGCACGAGTGCCAGGCACGCTGCGGTAGTGGTGGCGCTCACCCAGCGAGCACGGCGTGTGGTGCCACGCATGGATTCTCCTCAAGATTCCAAAACTGTGCCCGAAGCATAGGCAGGCAGGTTTCGCCACCCGTGCGGCAGGGTCGCTGCGTTACCGAAGGGTCTGGGCAGGGTTACCTCATGCAGTTAAGGCCGGCGTCTTCGTAGACTTGGCCCATGACTGCTCCGCTCGTCTACGTGCTCAATGGTCCGAACCTCAGCCGGTTGGGCAGCCGCGAGCCGGAAATCTACGGCTCCCAGACCCTGTCAAACGTCGCCGAGCTCGTGGCACGCGAGGCAGACTCACTGGGTCTTGAGGTCGACTTCCGTCAGACCAATGACGAGGCAGAGCTCATCGGCTGGATCCACGAGGCACTCGACCGCGGTGCCGATGTCGTGCTCAACCCGGCCGCCTTCACGCACTACTCGTATGCCGTCCGTGATGCTTGTGCCATGGTCACCGGCAGCGGGTCGAGGCTGATCGAGATCCATCTGTCCAACCCTGCCACGCGTGAGGAGTTCCGGCACACCTCCGTCATCGCCGGCGTCGCCACCGGCACGATCGCGGGATTCGGTTCTGACTCGTACCTGCTGGCACTTCGCGCCCTCGCTCGTTGAGCGGTGCAGGGTCGCTTATTGGGGAGCACTGCGTCCGGCCCGCTAGGATGAACCCGATCCCGCGTGTTATTCCACGGGGCTGCTGCATTCACGCTGCGCGCGGCGCAGGCCAGCCAGTCACCCGTCACAGGAAAGAGATGTCCCTCTTGGCTTCGACCAACGACCTCAAGAACGGCATGGTCCTCAATATCGGCAACCAGCTCTGGTCCGTCGTGGAGTTCCAGCATGTCAAGCCCGGCAAGGGTCCGGCCTTCGTACGGACCAAGCTCAAGGCGGTCCTGTCCGGCAAGGTCGTTGACAAGACCTTCAACGCGGGGACCAAGGTCGAGACGGCCAACGTCGACAAGCGGACCATGCAGTACCTGTACAAGGATGGCGATGACTTCGTCTTCATGGACAGCGACACCTACGACCAGCTTCACGTTTCCGGGGACGTGGTCGGCGACGCCGCGCAGTTCATGCTCGAGAACCAGGACGTCATGGTCGCCACGCATGACGGCGCACCGCTGTACGTCGAGCTGCCCGCCTCCGTGACTCTGGAGATCACCTACACCGAGCCGGGCCTGCAAGGCGACCGTTCCACCGGAGGTACCAAGCCGGCAACGCTGGAGACGGGCGCCGAGATCGCGGTCCCGCTGTTCATCGAACAGGGGACCAAGATCAAGGTCGATACCCGTGACGGCTCGTACCTGGGCCGAGTCAACTGAGGTGTCGTCGCGATCCAAGGCGCGTAAGCGCGCGCTCGACCTTTTGTTCGAGGCCGAGCAGCGCGGTGTCAACGCTGAGACTCTGCTGACCGAGCGGGTCGCGAAGCCGGCAACCCAGCACTCATTGAACGACTACACGGTCGAGATCGTTCGGGGCGTGGTCGCCAAGTGGGTCCAGATTGACGAGCTGCTGGCGACCTACAGCCAGGGTTGGACGGTCGAGCGTATGCCTGCCGTTGACCGGGCCATCCTGCGCATCGGCGCCTGGGAGGTCGTCTTCAGCGACGCGGTCCCCGACGCGGTCGCGATCTCCGAGGCGGTCGCCTTGGCAAAGTCGCTGTCCACCGATGACTCGCCGACCTTTGTCAACGGGTTGTTGGCCAGGCTCGCCGAGGTCAAGCCGACACTCGTCTGAGCCACCTTGGCCGCTCAGGGTCACCGCACAGGGTAGGATCGCAGGCGACAAACATCCTTTAACGACCCGTCCGGTGAGGCGGGGAAGGAGGTTCGGCGTTGTGACGCGTCCAGAATCTGCTCAACCATCGGATGACTCCGCAAGTGACAACTTCGAGAGTGCCCGGCCCCCTGGGGACAAGCCCCGCAGTGAGCAGTCCGCGCGGATCGTGATGAGTTCGGCTGACGTCTCCCGAGCCCTGCGACGTGTGGCCCACGAGATCCTCGAGCGCAACAAGGGCTCACAAGACCTTGTTGTCCTTGGGATTCCGACCCGTGGCGTCGCGCTCGCCAATCGCCTGGTGCACATGATGGCAGAGGTGGAAGGCCGTGACGTGCCCAGTGGTGCTCTCGACATCACGATGCATCGCGATGATCTGCGACGGAACCCGATCAGGGCGATCGAGCATACCTACATCCCCGCGCCCGGGATCAACGACATGACCGTCGTGCTCGTGGATGACGTGCTCTTCTCGGGGCGTACGGTGCGCGCCGCCCTGGATGCCCTCTCCGACCTTGGCCGCCCCCGAGCCGTCCGGCTCGCGGTGCTGGTCGATCGGGGACACCGTGATCTGCCCATCCGTGCTGACTACGTGGGCAAGAACCTGCCTACTTCCCGCAGCGAACGTGTGCAGGTTTGTCTGACCGAGCATGACGGCCTCGACGAGGTCCGAATCAGTGGAGGAGACCGGTGAAGCGCCACCTGCTTTCGATGAACGACCTTGACAAGCAAGACATTCTGACAATTCTGGATACCGCCGAGTCCATGCATGACGTTCAACGTCGCGAGGTGAAGAAGCTCCCGACCCTGCGCGGGCGGACCGTGGTGAACCTCTTCTTCGAGGACTCCACCCGCACCCGCTCCTCCTTTGAGATCGCCGGCAAGTGGCTCTCGGCCGACGTCATCAACATCTCGGGTAAGGGGTCGTCGACGAGCAAGGGTGAGTCCCTGCGCGACACCGTTCGCGTCGTCGCGGCCATGGGCGTGGACGGGTTCGTCATTCGGCACAGTGCCAGCGGCGCCGCACTGCAGGTGTCCCGGTGGGTCGACGCTGTGGTCATCAATGCCGGGGACGGACTACACGAGCACCCGACCCAGGCCCTGCTCGACGCCTACTCCATCCGTCAGCGCCTCGGTGACCTGCAGGGTCGGCACGTTGCCATCGTCGGTGACCTGACGCACTCCCGGGTGCTGCGCTCGAACCTGATCTGCCTTAAGACCCTGGGCGCCCGGGTTACCGTTGTGGCGCCACCAACGCTCATGCCCGCCGGCATCGAGACCTGGGCGCGGACCGAGGGCTTCGACACGTCGTACGACCTGGATGCGGTTCTGCCAGCTGCTGACGCGGTGATGATGCTGCGGGTGCAGCGCGAGCGGATGAGCGGTGGTTTCTTTCCGACCGAGCGCGAGTACACGGTTGGTTACGGCCTGACCCGCCAGCGGCTCAGATCGCTGCAGAAACACACGGTGATCTGCCACCCCGGGCCGATGAACCGAGGCCTGGAGATCACCGCAGATGCGGCCGACGCCGCGCAGTCGCTGGTCCTGGATCAGGTCTCGGCCGGCGTCGCCGTTCGGATGTCCGTGCTCTACCACCTGTTCGCCGGAGAAGGGTCTCTCACATGAACCTGCTGATCAAGGGAGCCGACCTGATCGGTGCCGGCCGCCAGGACGTACTCATAAGCGACGGCGTGATCACGGCGATCGGCACGCTAGACCCCTCCGCGAAGACCATCGACCAGAGCATCGAGGCTGACGGTCTGATCGCGTTGCCTGGTCTGGTGGACCTGCACACCCACCTGCGTGAGCCGGGTCGTGAGGATGCCGAGACCATCGCCAGCGGTTCGGCTGCCGCGGCGATCGGCGGATTCACCGCGATACTGGCCATGGCCAACACCACTCCGGTCACCGACACTGCAGAAGCCGCCGAGCGGGTTCTCGACCTCGGCCGGTTGGCGGGCCTGGTTGATGTTCAGCCGGTCGGGGCGGTCACCAAGGCACTGGCCGGTGAAGAGCTTGCCGAACTCGCGCTGATGGCTCACTCGCGCGCACAGGTGCGCGTCTTCTCCGATGACGGCAGGTGCGTGCACGATGCACGGGTGATGCGCCGGGCTCTGGAGTACGTCAAGGCTTTTGGCGGGGTGGTGTCCCAGCACGCCCAGGACCCGATGCTGGCGGACCGCAATGCGTGCTGTCACGAGGGTGAGCTTTCCGGCCGTCTGGGGCTGCCTGGTTGGCCCGGGGTCGCCGAGGAGGTCATCGTCGCCCGCGACGTGATGCTGGCGCGGCACACAGGCTCGCGGGTGCACATCGCCCACGTGTCCACGGCCGGCTCGGTCGAGGTCATCCGCTGGGCAAAGGCGCAAGGCATCGCGGTCACCGCAGAGGTCACGCCGCACCACCTTATGCTGACCACGGATCTGGTCGCCGGTTACGATCCCACATTCAAGGTCAACCCGCCCTTGCGTCCGATCGAGGACATCCAGATGTTGCGGGCGGCCTTGGCAGACGGCACGATCGACGCCGTCGCGACCGACCATGCTCCGCATGCCCGCCATGACAAGGAACACACCTTTATCAACGCGGCGTTCGGAGTCCTTGGCCTGGAGACGGCGCTCTCGGTCGTCAGTGACGTCATGGTCGGTTCCGGCCAGCTCGACTGGGCAGGTGTTGCCCAGGTGATGTCCGTGGGTCCGGCCCGGATCGCGGGTCTGACCGGTCATGGTCGACCGATCGCGGTGGGGGAGCCAGCCAATCTGACCCTGGTTGACCCGTCGGCCACGGTGACCGTGGACCGGGAAGCGTCATTGTCGTTGTCCCGCAACAATCCCTGGCACGGTCGTCGGCTCACCGGTGCGGTCCATGCCACGGTCCTGCATGGGCTGCCCACGGTTCTGAAGGGAGAACTGGCTTGACACCTGGACAGACTTTCCAGCCCCGCGAGCTGGCGGTGCTGGTTCTGGAGGATGGCCGGGCGTTTCGCGGTCACGCCTATGGAGCTGTCGGTCAGACTGTGGGCGAAGCCGTGTTCTCGACCGGCATGAGCGGCTACCAGGAGACGTTGACCGACCCGAGCTATCACCGCCAGGTCGTCGTCATGACGGCGCCGCACATCGGCAACACCGGCGTCAACGACCAGGACAACGAGTCCGACCGCATCTGGGTCGCCGGCTTCGTCGTGCGTGACCCTGCCATTCGCCCCTCGAGCTGGCGCTCGCAGCGCTGCCTGGAGGACGACCTGATCGAGGCGGGGGTCGTCGGTATCAGCGGAATCGACACGCGTGCCCTGACCCGACATCTGCGTGAACGCGGTGCCATGCGCGTCGGCATCTTCTCCGGAGAACTCGTTGCCGAGTCCCGCGAGTCACTGCTGGAACGTGTGCTGTCGGCTCCTGCGATGAGCGGGGCCGCACTTGCCGGTGAGGTCACCACGGCCAGCGCCTATGTCGTGCCGGCAATCGCGCAGAAGCGGTTCACCGTCGCTGCCCTCGACCTCGGCATCAAGGCCCGCACGCCGGCTCACCTGGCCGCACGAGGAATTGAGGTGCATGTGCTTCCGGCGACGTCCACGTTCGCGGACATCCAGGCCGTAGGCGCCGACGGGGTCTTCTTCTCCAACGGCCCAGGGGACCCGGCCACCGCGGACCACGAGGTTGCCCTGCTGCGCGAGGTCCTCGCCGCGGGCCTGCCCTTCTTCGGCATCTGCTTCGGTAACCAGCTCCTGGGCCGTGCACTCGGCTTCGACACCTACAAGCTCAAGTACGGGCACCGCGGGATCAACCAGCCGGTCCTGGACCGGCGCACCGGCAAGGTCGAGGTCACCGCGCAGAACCACGGCTTCGCCGTTGACGCCCCGATGGGGTCCGACCTGCCCGCACCGGCGGACTCAGTCATCTCGCCGGACGGCGGCCACACACGATACGGGCGCGTGCGCGTCTCCCATATCGGTCTGAACGACAACGTGGTCGAGGGGCTGGAATGCCTTGACATCCCGGCGTTCTCGGTTCAGTACCACCCTGAGGCCGCTGCCGGGCCGCACGACTCGCAACATCTCTTCGACCGCTTCATCGAGCTCATGTCCGCTGCCGCGATCACTCCGGCGGCAGCCTCACCCTCAGACCCGAGCGCCACACCGCCAATCTCGGAAGGCCGCCCCTGATGCCCCGCCGCACCGACCTCAACAGTGTCCTGGTCATCGGGTCAGGCCCGATCGTCATCGGCCAGGCCTGCGAGTTCGACTACTCCGGCACCCAGGCCTGCCGGGTGCTGCGTGAGGAGGGCCTGCGGGTCATCCTGGTCAACTCGAATCCCGCCACGATCATGACCGATCCCGAGTTCGCCGACGCGACCTACGTCGAGCCGATCACGCCCGACGTCATCGAGGCGATCATCGCCAAGGAGCGTCCCGACGCGGTCCTGGCGACCCTGGGCGGCCAGACTGCGCTCAATGCGGCCATTGCCCTGCACGAGGCGGGCGTCCTGGAGAAGTACGGTTGCCCGCTCATCGGAGCCAGTGTCGAGGCGATTCAGCTCGGCGAGGACCGCCACCTGTTCAAGGGAGTCGTCCAGCGATGTGGCGGGGAGACGGCACGCAGCTATATCGCGCACACGATGGACGAATGCCTGGCTGCTGCGGCGGAGCTCGGCTATCCCGTGGTTCTGCGCCCGTCGTTCACCATGGGGGGTCTGGGTTCGGGCTTCGCCGATGACGAGGTGGATCTGCGCCGGATGGCCGGCTCGGGTCTGCATGACTCGCCGACCACCGAGGTGCTCCTGGAGGAGTCCATCAAGGGATGGAAGGAGTACGAGCTCGAGGTCATGCGTGACCGGGCCGACAACGTGGTGGTCGTCTGCTCGATCGAGAACCTGGACCCGATGGGTGTGCACACCGGAGACTCCATCACGGTGGCGCCCGCACTGACGCTGACCGACCGGGAGTACCAGGGATTGCGCGACCTCGCCATCGCGATCATCCGTGAGGTCGGGGTCGACACCGGGGGCTGCAACATTCAGTTCGCGGTCAACCCCAGGGACGGCCGGGTCATCGTCATCGAGATGAACCCGCGGGTCTCCCGGTCCTCGGCACTGGCCTCGAAGGCGACCGGGTTCCCGATCGCCAAGATCGCCGCGAAGCTGGCGATCGGCTACACCCTGGACGAGATCCCCAATGACATCACCAAGGTCACGCCGTCCAGCTTCGAGCCGACCCTGGACTACATCGTGGTCAAGGTGCCGCGGTTCGCGTTCGAGAAGTTCCCGGCCGCGGATCCGACGCTGACCACGACCATGAAGAGCGTCGGTGAGGCCATGGCGATCGGCCGCAACTTCACCGAAGCCCTCCAGAAGGCTCTGCGTTCGCTGGAGCGCCCGGGGTCGAGCTTCCACTGGCGCAAGGGCGAGGCCCCGTCCAAGGAACAGGCGCAGGCGCTGCTCGATCAGGCCCGGACACCGACCGAAGGCCGAATCGTTTTGGTGCAGCAGGCTCTTCGCGGTGGGCTCTCGGTCGAGGCTGTCCATGAGGCCACCGGCATCGACCCCTGGTTCCTGGATCAGATCTCACTGATCAATCAGGTCGCCCGCCATGTGGCTGCCAGCGCGCAGCTCACTGCCGAGGTGCTGTTGCTGGCCAAGCGTCATGGATTCTCCGATGCTCAGATCTCCGATCTGTCCGGTATGCCGGAGGCCGTCGTCAGGGGGGTCCGTCACGCCCTCGGTGTGCGCCCCGTCTACAAGACCGTTGATACCTGCGCGGCCGAGTTCGCGGCGCTGACGCCGTATCACTACTCGACTTATGACCAGGAGAGCGAGGTGGCGCCGCGCGAACGTCCCGCAGTCATCATCCTGGGCTCGGGTCCGAACCGCATCGGACAGGGCATCGAGTTCGACTACTCCTGTGTTCACGCGAGCTTTGCCTTGCGAGACCACGGTTTTGACACGGTCATGGTCAACTGCAACCCCGAGACCGTGTCCACCGACTATGACACCTCCAGCCGGCTCTACTTCGAGCCGCTGACGCTTGAGGACGTCCTTGAGGTGGTCCATGCCGAGCGGCAGGCGGGGCCTGTGGCCGGCGTGATCGTTCAGCTCGGTGGCCAGACCCCGCTGGGTCTGGCCAAAGCGCTCAAGGCCGAAGGTGTGCCGATCGTGGGCACCACCCCGGAGTCGATTCACCTCGCCGAGGACCGGGGCGCTTTCTCCCGGGTGCTGGCCGAGGCCAGGCTGACCGCACCGCGGCACGGCACCGCATACAGCGGTGAAGAGGCCGTGGAGGTCGCCCACGAGATCGGCTACCCGGTCCTGGTTCGCCCTTCCTACGTTCTGGGTGGCCGCGGGATGGAGATCGTCTACGACGACCAGACGCTGATCGGCTACGTCACCCGGGCCACGCAAGCCGCCCCCGAGCACCCGGTGCTGGTCGACCGGTTCCTGGACGACGCCATCGAGATCGACGTGGACGTGATCTACGACGGTCACGAGATGTACGTAGGCGGCATCATGGAGCACATCGAGGAGGCCGGGATCCACTCCGGCGACTCGGCCTGCGTGCTCCCGCCGGTGACTCTTGGCCACCAGGAGCTCAAACGAGTCACGGAGTCGACACTGAAGCTCGCCAAGGGGATTGGCGTCATTGGCCTGATGAACGTTCAGTTCGCCCTGGCCCAGGACATTCTGTATGTCCTGGAGGCCAACCCGCGGGCCAGTCGCACCATCCCGTTCGTGGCCAAAGCAACGGGCGTTCCCCTGGCCAAGGCTGCCGCACGGGTCATGCTCGGTGCCACCATCAGCCAGCTGCGCGCGGAGGGGATCCTGCCGCCACACGGCGACGGCGCGCAGATGCCGGCCCATTCCCACGTCTCGGTCAAGGAGGCGGTGCTGCCCTTCAAGCGCTTCCGCACCCACGAGGGTCAGGTCGTTGACAGCCTGCTCGGCCCCGAGATGCGCTCGACCGGCGAGGTGATGGGCATCGCTTCGGACTTCGGTGCGGCGTTCGCCAAGAGTCAGCTCGGGTTCGGCCCGGGTCTGCCCCGCAAGGGGACGGTCTTCGTCTCCGTGGCCAACCGGGACAAGCGCGCCATGATCTTTCCCATGAAACGTCTGGCCGACCTCGGTTTTGACCTGATCGCCACCAAGGGCACCGCTGATGTCCTGCGCCGCAACGGGATCTATGCCTCGGTGGTGCGCAAGCACAGCGATGGACCGGGCCCTCACGGTGAACCGACAATCGTCGAACGCATCGTGGCAGGTGAGGTCCAGATGGTCATCAACACGCCTTCTGGCGTTGACGCCCGAGCCGACGGATACGCGATCCGTGCGGCAACCACCAGCATGGATCGGCCGATCATCACCACAGTGCAGCAACTCGGCGCGGCGGTGCAGGGCATCGAGTCACAGCTGACCGACACGGTCCAGGTGAAGTCCCTTCAGGACCACGCCCGCGAGCTGAACTTCTACGACGAGAAGCAAGACACTGTGCAGACGGAAGACAAAGGGTGAGCGGCCGGTCCCGGCAGCCGACAGCGCAGGAGCGCATACCGCAGGTCGCAGGTGAGCTGATTGCCACCCGCCGGGTGGGTGCCTACCGCCAGCTGACGTTCATGGCACCAGAGGTGGCCGAGCTGGCCAGGCCGGGCCAGTTCGTCGCGCTGGCGGTCGGCGGTGATACCTCGGCCAACCTGTTGCGCCGCTGTTTCTCGATCCACAAGGTGAGCCCCGGCGGCACCTCCGGCGGCACCGTTGACATCGTCGTGGCTGCGCGCGGGCCCGGCACCCGGTGGCTCAGCGATTTGAGCGTGCATCACCAGGTCAGCATCGTCGGTCCCCTCGGGTGCGGGTTCCCGCTGCCGACGGATCCGGTGCCCTGCGTGCTGGTGGGAGGCGGTTACGGCAGTGCGCCACTGTTCTGGCTGGCGGCTGCTCTGCGCGAGCGTGGTTGCCACGTGGAGATGGTTCTGGGGGCGGCCACCACGGAGCAGCTCTTCGGCGTCGTGGAGGCGCGCCGCGCCGCGGACCGGCTCACGGTGACCACTGACGACGGTTCTTCGGGTATCAGGGGTTGGGTCTCCGCCGTCCTGCCTGACGTCATCGCCCGCAGCCGCGCCGACGTCGTCTACGGCTGCGGACCGATGGCGATGCTCAGGTCCATCACCGATATTGCCGCGGCCCACGGCGCCGTTGCCCAAGTTGCGGTCGAGGAATCCATGGCTTGCGGTATTGGAGTGTGCATGACCTGTGTGATGCCGGTCAAGGGCAAGGATGGACTGACCCGGATGGCCCGCTCCTGCGTCGAGGGCCCGGTCTTCCGCGGCGATCGGATCCGTTGGGAGGCCTTCGACCAAGGGCGCTGCCGGGTCCCCGACGATGCCTACGGCGCAGCGTCGATGGGCGGCCATTGATGACCGGGGGGGCAGCAAGGTGACCGCGACCGACACCAGTGCCACAGGTGCGAAGGCCAGCATTGACATGCGCGTCGACCTGGCCGGGATGCAGCTGCCCAACCCGCTGATGACCGCTTCGGGGTGCGCTGCCAACGGCAGGGAACTGCACCGCTTCTTCGACATTGCCCAGCTGGGTGCGTTCGTTACCAAGACGGTGCTGGCCGATCCCCGATCCGGGCGCGGCACGCCACGGATGGCCGAGACGCCGAGTGGGATGCTCAACTCGATCGGCCTGCAGGGACCGGGGATCGCCGACTTTGCCCGAGACGACCTGGTGTGGCTCAAGTCGGTCGGGGCGCGGGTGCTGGTCTCTCTCGCCGGGAACACCGCCGGCGAGTACGCCGACGTAGCCGCTTGCCTGCGTGAGTCGCCTGCGTTCGACGCCGTCGTCGGTGTCGAGGTCAACATCTCCTGCCCCAACGTCGCCAACCGGGGGCTCGTTTTCGCCTGCGACCCGCTGTCCTCGGCCAAGGTCATCGCACTGGTACGCGAGAAGCTCCCGCGCAACATCCCCGTCTTCGCCAAGCTCAGTCCAGACGTGACCGACATCGTGGAGATCGCCCGTGCCTGCGTAAAGGCTGGTGCCGACGGGTTGACGATGATCAACACCCTGCTGGCCATGGTGATCGACACTGACCTGTTGCGTCCCCAGGTCGCCGGGGTGACCGGCGGACTGTCCGGGCCCGCCATCCGACCGGTAGCAGTGCGCGCCGTCTGGCAGGTGCACGCGGCGATGATCGAAGGCCGCGTTCCCGCCGTCCCGATCATCGGGGTCGGCGGAGTCCGCACCGGCGACGACGCGTTGCAGCTCGTCGCAGCCGGCGCGAGCGCGATCCAGGTTGGAACAGCGACATTCAACGACCCCACCGCTGCGCTCCGAGTCAACCGGGAGCTGGCAGCAGCCTTGCAGGATAAAGGATTTGCTCGGTTCACCGACGCGGTGGGGATTGCGCATACGAGATGGGAAAAGAGCCGATGATCGACTCCTTCGGGACAAGGCTGCGGGTCGCCATGGATGAGCACGGCCCGCTGTGTGCCGGGATCGATCCGCACCCTGGACTGTTGGCGCACTGGGGTCTGGACCAGACGGTTCAGGGTCTGGAGACGTTTGCGATGACCTGCGTGCAGGCGTTCGCCGGGACGGTAGCCGTCGTCAAGCCACAGTCGGCCTTCTTCGAGCGCTTTGGCTCCGCCGGCGTCGCAGTGCTCGAGCGCACGCTCACCGGCCTGCGCGAGGCCGGAACCCTGTCCCTGCTGGACGTGAAGCGGGGCGACATCGGCTCGACCATGGCGGCTTACGCTGGCGCCTATCTATGCCCCGAAAGCCCGCTGTGTGCGGACGCCATCACGGTCAGTCCCTTCCTGGGTTTCGAGTCCCTGCGTCCGGCACTGGATCTGGCCCGCGAGAGCGGCCGGGGGGTGTTCGTCCTGACCCTGACGTCCAACCCGGAGGGCGCCCAGGTGCAGCACGCGGTCAGGGACGGCCGCACCGTGGCTGGCAGCATCGTGGATGGCGTGACCAGCCAGAACGCCCGCGACGGTATCGCCGGGGTGCTCGGCAGCGTCGGAATGGTCATCGGCGCCACCGTCGGCGAAGCGGTCCACAGGCTGGGCCTTGACCTGGCCGCAGCCAATGCTCCGCTGCTCGCCCCAGGGGTAGGCGCCCAGGGCGCGACCGCCGGCGACCTGGCAACGGTGTTCGGCGCGGCACTGGGAAACGTCCTGGCCGCCAGCAGCCGGGAGATTCTCGGGGCCGGGCCTGACGCCGCGGCGCTGAAGGCCGCGGCGGGCCATACTGCCCGGCAGCTGAGCTCCATCTTGAGCACCTGAGGACCCCACTGTTGCGTCGTCCCGCCCGAACTCGCTAGGTTCGGGCAGCACGGATCATCTGGCCGGATGGCTTGTATGCCTCGTACTTTCCTGCCCTTATCCGATCTCGTCCCCTTAGAGGAGACTGACAGTGGCTCTTCCCCAGCTCACCCCTGAACAGCGCGCCGAGGCTCTTGCGCAGTCTGCGGTCGCTCGTCGTGAGCGGGCAGCAGTAAAGAACCGGCTTAAGTACGCACAAGGCCTGCTGTCCGAGGTGATCGCGGACGGCAAGAGCAATGACATCGTCGGCAAGATGAAGGTCTCGGCATTGCTCGAGTCGATGCCCGGCGTCGGACGCGTCCGGGCCCGCCAGATCATGGACGAAGTAGGCATCGCCGAGACCCGTCGGGTTCGTGGCCTCGGCAACAACCAGATTGCAGCGCTGATCGCACGCTTTGAACAGGCCTGATCGGCTGTCCATGGCGCCGTCCAAGAGCCGACTGGTCGTGATGGCCGGCCCCACTGCCGTGGGGAAGGGAACCGTGGCGGCCTGCGTCCGCAGCAATTTCCCTGACGTCTGGCTGTCGGTCTCGATGACTACCCGCAAGCCACGTCCGCGTGAGATCGACGGAAAGCACTACCACTTCGTCGACGACGAGCAGTTCGAACGGATGC
>OCZT010000403.1_pt1 | contig 43062 bp, 23 predicted proteins | sample 1539031 | NCBI WGS metagenome assembly OCZT01 (sample SAMEA3539308, study PRJEB22396) | soil metagenome | biome: tundra; feature: field; material: soil | place: USA | collected 2010-05 | depth 0.15 m
GCATGCCAGATGCATCTTCAACGCATGCGTTTTGTCGACTCCCACTCAGCGATGCCGACCCAACCTGCTGGTCAGCAGGTTATAAACCCGCACGCGTGCAAGCGCAGCCAGTTCCCCGAGCAGTTTCTTCCCATTTGGAGCCTAGCTGTATAGGTTCGTCGTAGCCGAATAATTGCACACAGCTGCCAGCGGACGTTCGGACTTATTGAACCGCACTTCAATGTTGACGTTGTCGCAGTCTCCTTAGACCAACGTTGGCGAGTAGTTAATAGAAGCAAAAAAAAGAAAAACAGCCGGGCCGTCCACGTTGCGCGAGAATGCCCAATCTGCGGTCGAATTCGGTTTCTCGACGGCGAATGCACGTTAGTGAACAATAGTGCTCCAGTACCGGTTGTCCGCTGTTCTACCGAGCAGAAAAACTGAAGATTGTGACCGTGTTATAGCGCTCGCGAGGTTCCAATTCGGCGTTGGGAAAATTGGAGTGGTTTGGCGAGTCCGAAGAGTGCTGTATCGCGCCAATTCCGATTGGAGTGATGTGAAGATCGCTGTTTCCGACCCGTCGCGTTTTCATCAGTTGCCTTGGTTTCTCCGATTCTTCCGAGAATCGGCTGACTACGCGCGCTCTCCGCCAAATGAACTGGTTGGGTTCTTGCCTTTTAAGCTTTCTCAAGTTCGGGCGAGGTCAACCCGGTTGAGCGTCTCAACACGAGGCCGGTTACAAGGAGGTATTCACTCCCATGCTGCGTCTGAGCCACTTGTTCCGTCTCGTTTATCAGCGCACGGAACGCGAGCGTGGCCAATTCGGTCTGTGACATCTGTACCGTTGTGAGAGGCGGCGTCGTAAATTGCGCCAGTCGGATATCGTCGAAACCGACGACCGACAGATCGCCTGGTATCTTGATCTCGCGATCGTATGCCTCGCGAAGGACACCGATCGCAGTCATGTCATTGGAGCACAGTATTGCGGTAGGGCGTTTGTCGTGGGAGGTCATCAGTTCGGTCAGACCTCGCATCCCACCTTCCAACGTGTGATCTCCCTCAACGATCTGATCTGCAGAAAGCCGTATCTCCCCCATTGCCTGGCGGAATGCCGCTTTTCTAGCGTTTGCTGATTTGAGGTGCGCGGGGCCGGCAATAAATGCAATCCGCTTATGCCTTAGCGCGGCAAGATGCTGGACAGCTTGCCTAATCCCAGCTAGATAATCGATACGAATATTCGCAACACACGGCGCATCGGGGCCCACATCCACAAAGACCAGCGGCACCTTCCGAAAACGCAAGTGCTCCAGCAGGGATTCTTCCATGCCGAATGTCAAGATCGCGACTCCGTCGACGCGACGCTCGATCATTCGACGCACCGCCGACTCCATGCGCTTCGGATCGTGCACAGTTGAAGTCAACATGATCTCGTAATTGTTCTCGACCGCGAGATCTTCGAAGGTTTGTACAACTTCTGGAAAAAACGGATTCGTGATCTCCGAGACGATTAGGCCGAAGATCCGGCTGCGTCCCGAGACCAACGCGCGCGCTTGGGTGTTTGGGAAATACCCAAGCTCCTCGATCACTTTCCACACGCGCCGCGAAAGCTGCGGATCGACGGTGGAAACCCGATTAATCGCGCGTGAAACGGTTGCAGTGGAGACCCTGGCTCGTTGTGCGATCTCACGAATATTCATCGAAGTATCAGGGAAGAGCGCTGCACTGATACCGCATGTTACCAGAGAAAGACAGTTTTTCTTTCGAGATGGGTATACGTCAACAAAAAACGATCTCAAGGACATTTCTGGCGCAAGGCCATTTGCTAGGAGCAACTGCCGACCATCCGGGAGATTTGCCGCCACAAGGGCGTTTGAACTAAGAGCCTGTACCAAAACCTCTATTCACGATGTCCTGGGAAGTTGGAGCGCAAGGTGTTCAGGCAGCGCTAACGCGGATTCGCGGTCATGGAGGCCCGGTGTCCCGTTATCGTCTCCCAGTAATCGATCCACTGACGGCGAATGCCGTTAGCTCTCTCGATCATTTCGGGGCTGGGGCTTTGCCCGTGCTCGACCATGACGACGATCCCAGTGTTGAATTTCCTTTGTGAGTGATCCACATCTGGCAAACGCGGCCCTTCTACCGCAATTACGTCTTGAATAGTCACTTTCGTTCGATCGGCTTTGAATATCGGGTGCCCGTTCGCATCTTTGCCGGCAGGCACGAGATTCTTGAGAATAAAGAAGTCCGGCACCTCTGCAGCGGATATCAAACCCATCAGGTACAGGTCAAGATAGGAATAGCCCGTCGCCGGCACATAGTAATCGTCGTCGAGCTGTGTGAAAGTGCCATCAAAATTATCCTGCCAGACGCTGCCTCCCATGGCGGAGGCCTCGGTGGGCCGCTGATAAGGAAACGCAGCCGGAGCGTGCAATCCTCGCGCCCAGTGCACGGGTCCGAGAGGAATGGTTTCCCCATTGACTTTCGCGGAAACGAATGCGGCCCAGCGATGGCCCATCTCATGTCCGATCTGCGACATCGCGTAGTTGTAGGGAAGAAGCTTGTGGTCCGGGGAGCGCTCCTCGAGTTGATGGGAGTAAAAGGTTATGTCGTGATCGCTCCCGATGGGCGCTCCTTCGGCCGGCCGCTCCTGCATTTGATTCGAGTTGACATACACAGGTTGAATGTATTCCCACTGGAACCTGCCTTGCGTGCAGTAATTCTCAAGATCGTGCTGTGGCGCCCCAATGCCGGTCACATTGCCACCAACCGGGCCATCGCTGGGAGTGCCGGCTTCCTGGTTGTCGATGCGGAAATCGGAGTAGTAAGCCAGAAAATCGAACTTGTCTCCAAGTGCTTTTATGACCGTGCAGGAAAGATCTTGAGGCTTGGGGAGAGCCAGGTAGTGGAACGCTTCATACACCACACCAAAAGGACCATCCTTGCGCGTCAGCGAAGAAAGGTGGACCTCAGGACTACGAATTCCCGACAACCGGACGACATGCGGTGACAGGTGCACACCCGGTTCGAACTTTCGAGGCGCATCGGCCTCGGCGTAGACCGCAACCTGCCCGACTCCTCGAAGCGCGGTCGGCAATACTCCTTGCAAGGTGATTGTGTTGCCGCTCACTTTGACCTTACGCGAGACACCAGAGCCAACTGCGATGTACTTGGGGGGCCGGTTGTGCCACGCAACGCCTCTCACTGTCCAGGCAAATGTTGGATGGGCAGCATCGACGCTTGTGGGAAGTGGATGGTGTGCATCCACAAAGACGCGGTATGAAATGCCGTCTAGGGCGGGATCGCCTTCGGGCAGAACGGGCCCACGCGTTTCAAACGTGACTTTCAACACGATGCCGTCTTCGACAGAGAGCTTGAGATTTCTGATATCCAAGTGCGCGGCCACCGCTGGATGCGGCTCGGCGCTGATGGTCGCTAGCGGCTTGTCTTCGCCCGACAATTCGGGGTAGATGCCAACGATGGCGTCCTTCGCCGCAAGTTCCTTGTATGACATTTCAATCGAGCCGTCGTGCTGCAGGACCGCCTGAAAGCGATTGATCGTTTTGAACCAGGTGAAATCCTGGATGTTCCCGAATGGCTCCGTCAGATCCCAGGTGATGACCACGCGATCCGGCAGTTCCTTTACATAGTGAGGTCCGGATGTCCGCGGTTTGAAGAACACGCAGATTGCCGGGGCGCTATCGATGAGGGCGCTGGCCGCCTCTGCCAATGGGTCGAATCGACCAATGGATACTCCGCCTTCGGCAGGACCACTCGCTCCCGCGCTACCATCTCTTTCCCGCTCGCCAAAGCTGATCGATCCGGTTGTGCCCACACGAAATGAGTCCCAGCGCTTACCGGAGAACGGGAACGCAAATTGATGCAGAGTAACTTCGGCAGTGGTGAGTTGCGGGCCGAAGTCTGAATCCCATTGCAGGGGACCGCTCTTTACGCGGTAGTGCCCACCGTCGGGAGTGAAATGCAGCGTGTGATTGACGAGGTCGAACAGGTTCGCCGTCCCAAGAGCGCCGTCATCCAGTTCGATGACGACCAGGTCTCCGTTGATCGATACCTTGCCAATAGAGTATCCCGGTGCAATTTCCTCCTCCTGAGCGTACGACTGGGCGCCAAAAAAGAGGAGTGCATACGCAAGCAGGATTCCCCACTGCGAAAATCTGGCAGCACGTTTTCTCATGTTTCCCCGCTTCCGGCGCTGATTAGATCAGTACCATTTCTTGCTGGATGGGTCCCGTGACTTCGGCTGAACTTCGGTGCACCAGCATGTTGACTTCGCTGCGCAAGCCAAACTCGGGAAGATAGATGCCGGGCTCGATCGAGAAACATGTATCAGGGAGCAATTCGCGCTCATCGTGAGATTCGAAGTTGTCGATATTGGCGCCGTTACCGTGAACGTCGGTGCCGATCGAATGCCCAACACGGTTGTTCAGGTACTCGGTGTATCCCGCAATCTCCAGCACGTCCCGCGCTGCCTTGTCCACCTCCCAACCACAAAGCTTCTTTCCTGCCGCGACGGTAGTCTCAACTTTCTCTATGCCGGCATCACGGGAGCGGCGAACGATGTCGAATATCTCGCGGACGCGATCTGGTACTGACTGTCCCACGAACCCAGTCCAACTAATGTCGTAATAGACTGCGCCGGGAGTCTTCTTCTTGCCCCAGACGTCGAGGAGCACGACATCCCCTTCGCGGATGGCGGCGCTGCGGTCCGCCGTGGGAGCGTAATGAGGATCACTGCTATTTTGATTCACCGCGACAATGGGCGGAGCATCGGCGACAAGTTCCTCCCGGCGAAAAGCCTCAACGATCCATTGCTGAATTGCGAACTCGTTCGTTCCACCGCTCCTGACGCGCCGGCCGATTTCCGGAAATACCTGCGTCATGATGGCGTCGATGGAATGGCCCGCCGCGAAATGCGAGAGAATCTGTTCCTCGGTCCAGGTGGCTTCGAACTTTGCAACCAGATTGGCTGAGCTGACTACGTTCACCCCGAAACTGCGAATCAGGTCGACGGTGCCTGCGTCCGCTGTGGACACCGCGAATATCATGTTGTTCGGAGAGAATTGCATCGCAACTGCGGGAAAGCCGGAAAGCAATTCACGCAACTGATCTACCAGCTGTTGCCAGGCGGCATAAACACGCTTTTTCCCAGGCAGCCCATCCAAGTGGTGAGCTTCGATTCTGTGCACTAGCTTCACTGGCTCGCCCTTCGCCGGAATCAGGTAGAACCACCGGCGGGAGACCATGAGCGATTCTGGCAAGCCTAGGATCCTGTAGGAGATTGCGTCCCGATGATGGTGGTCGTAAAAAAGCCATGCGGGAATCTGGCGAGTCAGTAGTTCTGCCTGAATTTCATCGATGGTCTTCATCCAGTTTCGACCAGTGCGGATCATGGGTGACATTGCAGCACCAGGTATCCAAGAAACCACGCTTTCCAACCAAAGATGGATCAGCGGTCCACTACGCCGATTTTTTATTGACCTTCCAATAAACTGCGTAGCGTTCGTGGATCACTCGGTTAAGCGGAATCAGAGTCAAGGGTTGTGATTGGCCGACCGCATGAAACGTGAGAGATTGAGTCGCGTCAGGCTCAATCCAGGTGGTGGGCTTATCAGAGTTGGCCACAATGTCGGGGACCTTTTGCTGGTCGCCGGGTTTCGGTTCGTAGTCTCCGTAGCTCATCTCCTTCGGAACCGGGTCAAGGCGCCCAACCAGCACGAGCGGCCCGTACATGACCGCTTGAATGGTCTGGTCATCAGGCATCGGGTCGATGTGCAGGCCCATGGGCAAACTAAGTTCGATCTTGTCACCGCTCTTCCAGACGCGGTTGAGGCTGAGATAGCTACCCGGGCTCGAAAACGCCGGCAAAGCGCTCCCGTTTATCTTTACGCTTCCGCCCTGTGCCCAGTACGGAATGCGCAAATTGATCGCCAGTTGCGCCGGGTTCTTTCCGGAGACTGTAATTGTGGTGCCCTGTTCTTCAGGGAACCGAGTCTCCTGCTCGAAGCGCAACCCCTTCTCCGGCCATTCCAGTTGGGAGTCGATATAGAGGTTCACATAAAGCGAGTAATCGTCGTGGAAATAGACTGTGTCGGTCAGTTTGGCGTATTCCTCCGAACCGGTCCCAGTGCAGCACCACAGGGAATCGAAGGGCTTGCCGAAGGTCTTCCAGTAACCCGACGCGAGCGGCAGGTAATACATCATAGTGCCGTCTTCCGGGTTGATGGTGCCGAGGCGGTGGTTGAAAAGCACGCGCTCGTAGTAGTCCATGAGGCGCGCGTCTGCGGACCATCCGAACAGGTGGCGCGTCAACTTCATCATGTTGTAAGCGCAGCAGCATTCGGTGGTGGCAGGGCCAAGCTCGGTCGAGAGTTTCCCTGGATCGGTATTCCAAGACTCTCCGTTGCTGGTGCCGCCGGTGCAATACGAACGCTCGCTGACTACTTCGTCCCAGAAATATTCAGCAATGTCGCGATAGCGCTGCTCGCCTGTAAGCTCGTAATATCGCGCTGCGGCGATGACTTGCGGAATGTGCGTGTTCACGTGCAGCCCTTTCAGTTCGTCGCGGTGGGCTGCTAGTGGATCGAAGAACTGTTTCTTGTCGAACCGCTGAGCTACTTCGAGGTAATACTCCTTGCCGGTGACGGCGTACAAATTGGAGAGTACTTCGCCCATTCCGCCAAACTCGGTGCCGAGCACACGCTGCATGTGCTCGTAGCTGAGCGAGCCAGTGTAGTCTGCGGTCCAATCCGCCATTTTCTGAATCATGTCGAGGGCTTGATCGTTGCCCGTGTAAACATACATGTCCAGCAGGCCGGCCATGATTTTGTGGATGGTGTAGAAGGGAGCCCAGACTCGCTGGCGCTCGCGCAGGCGATCGAAGAATTCAACGGGGAAGGCGCTCAAATAGCCACTTTTCAGCGCGGCCTGGCATTTGCCGAGTTCGGCCACGACGAGATTAGCGTTGTGCTTCAAATCTTCGTCTCCGGAGCTGGCATACATCAGCGCAGCGGCAGAAAGATAGTGGCCACCAGCGTAGTGGCCGCGGAGTTCGCAGTCAGGAGCCTCCCAGCCACCCAGCGGCTGCGCTGAGGACGGAATGCCGGCATTGATTCGGAAGGTGTGCAGCAGGCGGTCGGGAGGCAGGGAGAGAAGATATTGCCGGTCGGCCTCCATCGCGATCTTGCACGGGCCTTCGCCCAGGCGAACCTGCTTCATCGGAAAAGGGAGAACCCTCCAGGAGCCTTTCTCGCGGCTGACGGGCTTGCCGTCCTTCTGAGTTGTGTTGACAACTGGGTCCTGCGGCGGGCTTGCCATCAAAGCTTTCGGCAGCAGAGTCGCACCGGCGGTGGCAGCGACGGTCGTCAGAAAATTCCTGCGGGAAAATTGTCCAGACTGGGTCATTTTGTGTCCTCCAGGAGCAAGGCAGTCCGTAGCCACCCCGACGGATATTGTATACACTAACGGGCGAATGTGCGAAAACGTTGAGTCTCGGTCTGTCTTTTCAGAGTCCGTTTGCCACGGAGCGAGAAGTGCCGCGTTCCAGATCACGCTATATACTTCGCAGAGTCGCGGTGGTGGATCCAACTATCTCTAATGTCTAAACTGCTCCGTGTTTGCATCGTTTCCAGTGTCTTCGGATTTATGTGTGGATGGTCGGGCGGACAGGAACCGCCGAAGGCTCCCGTAACAGATGCTTCGTCCGCCGCCGAACATGGTATTAGCCTAGCGATGAAGGGTCGATGCAAGGAAGCATTGATGTTATTGAAGAAGGCTTCCGCACAATTTACGAAAAGGGAACTCAAGTACGACGTGGAAATGGCGACGGCGCGATGCGCCATGAGTCTGGAGCAGACCGACACCGCGGTGAAGGCGCTGCTCGATCTCAATCGGGATTTTCCCCATGATCCTGAAGTTTTGTTCATGACGACTCACGTCTACTCGGAGCTGGCCTCGCGAGCATCGCAGGAACTGGCGGCGAGCGCACCCACTTCTCCACGAGCGGAGCAGCTGGAGGCCGAGGCTTTCGAATCGCAGGGAGACTGGGAAAAGGCGACGGCCGAGTATCGAAAGATACTCGACCAGAATCCCCGGCAGCACGGCATTCACTATCGGTTGGGGCGCGTCTTTCTAGCTAGGACTCCGGCAGATGCGGAGAGTGCCAAAAAGGAGTTCGAGGAAGAACTGAAGGTTGATCCCAATAACTCGGCGGCGGAGTTTCTACTGGGAGAGACGGCACGTCAGGCTGGGCAGTGGGACGAAGCCGTAGGACATTTCTCACGAGCGTCGAAGCTCGATGAGGGATTTCAGGAGTCTTATCTTGCGTTAGGGATGTCTCTGAATTCTGCAGGAAAGTTCGCGGACGCGATCGCGCCGCTGCAAAGATACGTGAAGATGCAGCCGGGAGATCCCGCCGGCCATTACCAACTGGCGACGGCCTACGCGCGGACAGGACGCAAACAGGAGGCCGAACAAGAGATGGTACTTCAGCGGGAAGCGGCCGCAAAAGCGCCTCGCGGAGCGCCACCGCAGTGATGCGGTACAGAGGTTCGTGGATGGCGAAAGGGCGGGGCGATTGGCGGAATCCGTCTTCCCGCCGGCGCTTTCTCCAGTTGCTTGGCTGGACAGGGGCCGGGAGCGTGCTGGCGGGTGCGAGTTCATTCTCTGCTCCTACTCTGGCTGGGCCTGGCGTATCTGCGCCAGCGTTCGAGGAGGTTCCCGCCTCGGTCAGCGGGATTTCCTGGGCTCACGTGAGTGGACGTTCTCCCATGGCGCACTTGCCGGAGACGGTGGGTGCGGGCTGTGCCTTTCTTGACTACGACAATGATGGCTGGATGGACATCTACCTCGTAAACAGTGGGCCGTGCGATTTTTACGAACCACCTCAACCATTGCGCAATGCGCTTTATCACAATAACCGTGACGGCACATTTACCGATGTCACGCAAAAGGCTGGCGTTCCAGGAAACGCTTACGGTATGGGTGTGGCAGTCGGCGATTACGACGGCGATGGTTTCCCCGACCTTTACCTCACGCAGTACCCGCACAGCATTCTGTATCACAACAATGGAGATGGCACCTTCACCGACGTGACGGCGAAAGCGGGTTTGGCTGCGCCAGGATGGGCGACCAGCGCCGTATGGTTCGACTACGACAATGATGGACGTCTGGATCTATTTATTTGCCGCTTTGTGGACTACAGCAAAGCCAAGCTCAAGTTTTGCGGCGATCTGCTCACGGGCGAGCGTCATTACTGCATTCCGAGCATCTACGATCCGATGCCATGCTGGTTGTTTCGCAACAACGGTGACGGCACGTTTACTGACGTAAGCAAGGAATCGGGAATCTCGCAATCCCTGGCGAAGGCCTGGGGAGTCGTTGCGGCCGACCTGAACAACGACGGCCGCGTGGATCTGTATGTGACCAACGATACTGTTCCGAATTTCCTGTTTGCCAACCGGGGTAAAGGACGGTTTGAAGAAATCGGAATGCTGGCAGGCGTTGGAGTCAATGGTTTCGGCAAGCCTCGTTCTGGCATGGGAGTGGACGCCGCGGACTACGATCAAGACGGATGGATTGATTTGTTCGAGGCCAACGTAGACCAGGAAATGTATTCGCTCTATCACAACGACAAGAATGAGGTATTCAGCGATATTTCCAATCCGAACGGCATAGGCGCGGCGACGCGGCTTATGAGCGGCTGGGGCTTGAAGTTCTTCGATTACGACAACGACGGCAACATCGACTTACTTCTGGGCAACGGCCATCCCGACGACACCGTGGATAAAAGAGTAGAGGGAGTGAAATTCCTGGAACCGATGCTGCTGTTTCGCAACACTGGAAAGAGTTTTGAGAATGTGAGTGCGCAGGTGGGTTCCATTTTCTCCAAGGCGCTGGCAGGTCGCGGCTTGGCGTTAGGCGATTTCGACAATGACGGTTCAGTGGATGTACTCGTGTCCCAAAACAACCGCGCTCCTGTCCTTTTGCGCAACAATGTCGGGCGAGAGAATCACTGGTTAGGCGTTCGGTTGGTCGGAACGAAGGCTAACATTGATGCCATCGGCGCCAAGGTAACGTATCAGTCTGGCGATTTTCGTCGCCACAAGTTCAAAGTCGGCGGTGGAAGCTATCTCTCTTCGCACGATCCACGGATTGTTCTGGGATTGGGGCAACGAACAAGGATCGACTGGTTTGAGGTGCAATGGCCCCAGCCGAGTGGGAAGACGGAACGATTTACGGATTTGCCACTCGATCGTTACATCACGATTGTGGAAGGTCAGGGCAAATGGAAATAGACGGAACCGGCTGCTGATTTTGAGATGAAACGCCGATGAACTGGAGAGCTAGTGCGAGATTGTTCCATACCGTTGTGGCAGCGGCCGGCGTGCTGCTGTGGGTGTGTCAACCGGCTACGGCTCAGGGACCTCCCGGAAAACAGCAAATGCAAACGGATCTGAATCGCCAGATTCCGGGGGGCACTGAGGCTGTCTCGTCGTCCCAAGGGAGGATGGAAGCGGAACAAGCTGAGATTGAGTTGCGGAAGGGAACTGAACTGACCAGCAAAGGACTGTTCAGCGAAGCCATTCCACATCTGCTCGCGGCGCGAGGGCGAGTGTTGAACGAATACGCGGCCAATTTCAATTTAGCACTGTGCTATATGGGGGTTCGCGATTTCAGGCAGGCGCTGCAAGTACTGGACGATCTGCGCCGCGCCGGGCGCGAGGGCGCCGACGTAGAAAATCTGCTGGCTCAAGCATCCATGGGAAGCGGACAACCAGCGGAAGCTTTCGCGGCTCTGCAGAGGGCGGCGGCCATCACTCCACAGAACGAGAGGCTCTACTTGTTCGTTGCGGAGGCCTGTATGGACCAGCAGGACTACGCCGCGGGTCTCAAGGTCGTCGACATGGGACTCCGTAATCTTCCACAATCGGCGCGACTGCACTACGAGCGCGGCATGCTTCTGTCGCAACTCGATCAGTTCGATCGAGCCAAAGGAGACTTTCAGTTGGCCCGTCGACTCGCACCGGAAAGCGAAATCGGCTACTTGTCTGCGGCGCACGAGATGCTGTTTGAGGGAAACATTCCAGAGGCCCTGAGGGCGGCGCGCGACGGGATCAACAAAGGCTTCGAGAATCCCGTCCTTTTGACGATTCTTGGGGAAGCCTTGCTTCGCTCCGGCGTAAGTCCGGACCAGCCTGAGTTCAAGGAGGCACAAATCTCGTTGGAGAAGGCGGTTGCGAAGCGGCCTAACGATCCGAGTTCGCAGATCGCTTTAGGCGAGATCTACCTTTTGGCGGGCCGTTTGGATGACGCGATTGCACATCTCGAAAAGGCACGACAGATGAAGCCCGGGCAGCCGTCTGTCTACGCGAATCTGGCGAAAGCGTACCGTCGGCATGGAGATCTTCAAAAGGCTCAGGACGCACTAGCGACCTTGGCTCAATTGAATCAGGCGCAGGCAGAGCGCATCCGGTCCGCTCCCGGGGATCGCAAAGTGGGCTATAGCGGGTCGGTCGAAGCAGGGGAACAAATCGTTCCGAAGTAGTTAACCGCGCATCAGAAGCTTTGCGGAAATTGAGAGCGCTCTTCACTTCTCATACCCTAGAGACAATCGACTTAAGTTTCGGGTAGGGATCCGCCTGAATTGCGGAACTATTCAACTCTGATAGAACGACTCACCATCCAAGGCGGGGGGAGAAACCCCTGCTCGTGAGAGCCTATGCTCCGATCAACCAGCACAAAGATCAGTCGTCGGGCGGCTTCATCTCGAAGAAAAGCGCGGGAAAGGACGTTCAACAATCGCTGCGCCTTCTTTGATGGCGACGATCTGATCGGCCTTAAGACTGGCCAACTTAGTTACACTTCCGCTGGGCCAGAGGATTTCGATGGCGTCGACGGTGGCTCGTTGTCCTAATCCGAAATGAAGTCGCGGATCCTGCGCGGACTGGTAACTCATTCCGCCCTTCCGTTGGTCATAGAGAACGAGGTCACCCGCGGACAGTTTAACCCGGGCGCCCACGCCATCGCGATTCGATTTCGTGCCTAGCAAGAGAATTTCCAGCCAGTGGTTCGCCTTCCCACTATCGTTGCGCAGCAACTGCGGTGGCTGGCCGTTGTTGTTTACGAGAATGTCAAGATCGCCGTCGTTGTCGAAGTCGCCGATGGCGGCGCCGCGGCTCACGCGTGGCAATTGAAAGTCCGGACCAAGCCCGTCGCTGACGTTTTCGAAAATTCCGTGCCCGGTATTGCGGAACATCAGTTTGGGTTCGGCATAATGGGTGTCAGCGTGGTAGCGCTCGACGTTGTCGAGAACGTGGCCGTTCGCCATAAAGAGGTCTCGCGCGCCATCGTTGTCATAGTCCATGAAGCGCGTGCCGAACGTGCTGATGTGATAGGTCGAGTAGGCGATCCTTGAGCGAAAGGTCGCGTCCTCGAACATCTGATCGCCCAGGTTCTGGTAAACCCGCGCCAACTGCATGTCGAGGTGAGCGACGATCAAGTCAAGACGGCCATTTCCTGTGGTATCGGCGGCGTCGGTTCCCATGCCAGCTTCGAACTGGCCATCCGCGCTGACGGCGACACCTGCCATATAGCCCACTTCACGGAAGGTGCCGTCGCGGTTGTTGTGAAACAGGAAGTTTGGCATGTGGTCGTTGGCGATGAAAATATCCTGCCAGCCATCATTGTCGTAGTCGAACGTCACGACTCCCAAGCCGTTGCCTCCCTTTAATCCAACTCCGGAGGACTTGGTCACGTCGGTAAACGTGCCGTCGCCATTGTTGTGATAGAGCGCCGGCGACTCGCCATGGAAGTCATCGGGATGGCAGTAGCTGCGCATCCCAGGTCCACGATCGCCGCAATAAAAGTTTCGCACGGGGGACCAGTCGACGTAATTGGCGATCACTAGATCCAATCGTCCGTCATTGTCATAGTCGAACCAAGCCGCACTCGAAGCCCACCGCCCGGAATTCTCTACTCCTGCGTGTGCCGTGACGTCCGTAAAGCTGCCATCTCCGTTGTTGTGATAAAGAATGCAGCGCCCGTAGCCGAGAACGAGCAGGTCGGGGAAGCCGTCATTGTCGTAGTCGCCGACGGCAACGCCCATGCCGAAGAGTCCCTCGGCGCCGACCCCGGCCTTTGCGGTGACATCAGTGAACGTTCCGTCGCCGTTGTTGCGGTAGAGAGCGCATCGCAACGGTTGTTTTGGGGTGTAGACGCGAGTTGCGGCGCCATTCACCAGGTACAGGTCAAGCAGGCCGTCCTGATCGTAATCGATCCATGCGCAACCTGAACCCATCGTCTCAATCAAGTATTTCTCGGGTGATGCGGCATTGTCGTGAAGGAAAGTGATGCCCGCCGATCGGGCCACGTCGACAAAAGTGACGGGTTCGGAGGAGAACGAACGGCGGTGGCGCGGTCCTGTGACCAGCGCCAACCCCATTGAACCCATGTACTTCAGACAATCTCGTCTCGACAATGTCATCGGAGTTTTCGTGCCTGACGATTGTCTTCTACCATGCTTGGGCAAGAATACGAGCATGATCGCCGAAAAGAACGGTTACGGCTCGAATTCAGGCCATCTGCGAGAAGAACAAGAAGCGCAACTCCGGCTGGCAGGAGAATTTGGTTGACAACCCTGGTGAATAAAGTATACAAAATGCGATCGACGGGCAAACGTTTTCTGGCTCGCATCTTTGCCACACCCGAAGCGCGAAGGCACGGAAAGCGCCCCATCCAAACTGGAGCAGTGGGACGGGTTAAAAACCTGTTGCTTCTGGAGGAGGACGTTATGTCTTTCAGGTCTTCTTTAAGATTCATTGGCGTTGTGGCGGCGATCCTTCTTGGTGTCTTCGCGCTGGACATCCCGATCGCTTGGGGGCAACACGGTTCGGAGGGAACAGTCACCGTCACTGTTCTCGACCCGAGCGGCAGCGTGGTGCAGGGAGCGCAACTGGAGCTGCAGGATACAGCGACGAACGACGTCCGTAAGGCTGAGACGGGGGAGGGCGGAAGCCACACCTTCGTGAATCTGTCGCTCGGAAAATACAGACTCAATGTTTCGAAGGCCGGATTCAAGACTCAAGTGTTCACAGATGTTGTGGTCCAAGCGGCCCGAACCACGGACATTGAAGCAGCGTTGAAGGTGGGCGCTATCAATGAGACTGTCGAGGTCCAAGGGGGATCAGCTCCGCTGGTTGAAACCACTACCAACGCAATCGGCACGACGGTAGACATGAAGCAGATTGAGGATCTACCGATCCAGGGGCGCGATTTAGCTCAGCTGTCTCAGCTGATTCCCGGATATACAGGTGGCCAGGACAACATGGGTGGCACCTGGAATGGTCTTCCCTCCATCGACCAAGGGAACAATATTGACGGAATCATTGGCAGTCCGAGTCGCATGAAGTTCAGCGGGAATGCAACACCGGTAGTGTCGGCGCGTCTGGAAAGCATCGAGGAGATGACTGTCCAGACCGACCAACTGGACATGAACCAAGGCTTCGGACAGGCGAGCATGCAGGTCAACTTCGTCACACGCCGTGGCAGCAACGCGTTTCATGGGCGTGTGTTCGAGGATTTCAGAAACGCTGCGCTCAACGCTAATAGCTGGGCCAATGATGCGGCGACATCTATCGATCCGGCCAATCCCCAAAGAAAGAACCCGCTCAAGCTTAATGATTTCGGGGGTAGCCTCGGCGGTCCAATCATCAAGAACAAGCTCTTCTTTTTCGGCACATTTTCTGAACAAAAGCAGCCTGGCACAGTGAATGCCAATAACTGGCTGTTCACTCCTGCGGCTCAATCGGGGGTCTTTACCTACCTGGACACGAACGGAGTCACGCAGACAGTCAACCTTTTCCAGCTCGCGCAGAGCCAGGGTGTACCCAACAATAGTCTTAGTCCCGCTACGGCCGCGGTGTTCAGTGCTTACCCTGCTGGCGGCCTGGCAACGACGACACCGGTGAGTGGCGACCTGAACGTCCAGAGAATCGACTGGCAAGTTTCTAACCCGACTACTTTTTACTTTCCTGCAGTGAGGGTGGACTTTGCGCCCAGCGACAAGTTGCGCTTCAATGTCGCCTGGAATATGACCAAGATGTCGCAGCCTGGCGTCCACCCCCCGAACTTCCCAGGTTCAGCTTGGGCCAAAACAGGTGCGGGCGATGCCAGCAAGAACTATTCGGCTGCATTTGGTTTTGACTGGACGCTTTCTCCGACCATCGTGAATAATTTTCGCGGCGGATACCTCTACAATCAGTCGCGCTTCTCCTATAATGCCGCGCCCATCGACCTAAATGTTCCCCAAGTCGGCTGGAACTACACAGGTGCCGGGGGCACACGGGCGACTCAGATGAACGGGACCGTGGACTGGCTCCCCATAGGAACTTTTTATCCCTTACTCAACGTATCAGATAGCGTGAGCTGGCAGCACAAGGCACACACTATGAGCTTCGGCTTCTCGTGGTATCAGGAGCAGGACCACTACTACAACGCCGTCCAAGGGTTCCCGGTTGTGAATCTGGGATTAGTAGGATCGGACCCCGCCGTAAATGCCATCTCTTCGATTCCCAACGCAAGCGGCTCCCAGATCGCTCAGGCAAAGCAGCTGTACGCGATCCTGACCGGCAGAATCTCCGGTGTAAACGGGGAGTACGCTTACGATCCGAACACGAAGGGCTACAACTCCACCAAGTTATTGGGATATAACCTCAACGAGCTGCAGCGGGCTTGGGCGCTGCACTTTCAAGACTCGTATCGTCTGCGGCCGAACCTGACGCTTAACTACGGCCTGCGCTGGGATTTCACGGGGCCTGATCACGACCTCACCGGTGGGTATCACAATGCTGATCCGGCGGCGATCTTTGGTCCGTCCGGAATCAATAACCTTTTCAACCCCGGGTCTCTGACGGGGGACATGAACCCGCAGATCGCGCAGCGTCCGCGTCCCTTTGACAGCTGGAACGTGAGCCCGCAGCCAGCGCTAGGAATTGCTTGGAATCCTCATGGAGGAGACGGATGGCTCGGGAAGTTGCTGGGCGGAGACCGCACGGTGATTCGCGCCGGTGCGTCGCTGAAGAAATTCACTGAGCCGCAGCAGTACTTCTGGAATCAGGCCTCAGATGTAGGCGCGTTCTTCTACCAGTTCTTCAACCTCTTTGCCAACAACAACCCCGGTTCCAGTAACTTCGCGCCTGGAAGTTATGTTTTGGACACTCCTTTCCTTTTCAACAACAGCCAGCCCCTTCAACTGCCGAGCGGGAAGTCCTACGTCCTGTCGCCGCAGACTTATCTGAAGAGCGAGGCGTTGTCGGACTTTACTTTCATCGGTGGGCCGGGAGCGAATGGTATCGATCCGCACATCAAACAGCCTTACACTGAGTCCTGGAACCTCGGCATTCAGCGCCAACTTGGGGAAAGCCGAGCGCTTGAGATCCGTTACGTGGGTAACCGAACGTTGCGGCAATGGATGTACGAGGACATCAATGAAGTGAATATCTTTCAGTCCGGACCGTTTGGCGTGCTCACGAACGTGAAGGCTGCGCAGGCGAATTTGGCAGCCAACAATGCGAGCGGCAACGCGAACTTCGCTGGTTCCTATGCCAATCACGGTCTTCCCGGACAGCAGGCAACGCCACTCTTCGATGCCGCATTCGCCGGAGAAGGAGCAGGCGCCGATGGGAGTCTTGCTGACTACACTGACTCCAACTTCTCTACCATGGTTGCCACGGGCCAAGCCGGATCCATTGGTGGCCGGTTGACTAACAATAACGGAGCTGCGCCATACTTCTGCAACCTGGTCGGTTCGTCGTTTGGACCGTGCACGAATCCTTTGAATGGCGTGAACTACACTGGCGGCGCCGGGGCAGGACTTCCCATCAACTTCCTCCAAGCCAACCCTTACGCGGCCGGAAACTCAGCCTTGTATCTGGTGGCCCAGGGATACTCAAACTATAACGGGCTTCAGGTCGACTTTCGCCAACGGCAATGGCATGGCCTGCAATTTGACGCCAACTACACCTGGAGCCACACTCTGGGTCTTAGCACACCCAACAACTGGCAGGGCCAAACCTACACGTTCACCCTGCGCAACATGCGACTGGGGTACGGGCCGTCTCTCTTCGACATTCGGCACTCTCTGAATATCAACGGGACCTTTGATCTTCCGTTTGGCCGGGGAAAGGCCTTCCTCAGCCGGGGTGGCGTGGTTGACCGGATTGTCGGCGGCTGGTCGATCGGCTCGATCTTTAATTTCCAGACAGGAACTCCCTTCTTGTTGGGTGGAGGAAGCGGCAACGGCGACCCGACGACTGCCAGCACGTTTAACAACAACCCGAATGCAGACGGGTTGGGTGATGGCGGCGTCGTGCTCAATGGAGTGACCCCTTCACAACTGCAAAGCTCGATTGGCGTCTACCACGTCCCGGGACAGGCAGCCGTCGACTTTATTAATCCGAAGTATCTGGCGAACAACGGAACTGGAGGCGGAGCAAATCCCGCATACATTACTCCCAACGTTACGCCAGGAACAATCGGGCAGCGAGTCTGGCTGTATGGCCCGCACTATTGGAATGATGATTTATCCCTCACGAAACGCTTCCCGATTACCGAAGGGATCAAGTTCACGTTCCAGGCGGAAATGTTGAACGTTTTCAATCACCCGAACTTTCAGCCAGGCGCGGGGAGCGGATGTAATTACTATTGCTTTGCATCGGGCTTCTCCCCGTTCATTCAAAGCGGCGGATTCGGAATTGGCGGCATCTCGCCCAACTACAACCAGGCTTCGCCGAACCAGGGGGCGCGCGTCATAGAACTGCGCGCGAACATCGAGTTCTAGGATGCTTTGTGTGCTCTCCCCTTCCACCGGCTGGATTGGAGTTGAAAATCCAATCCAGCCAGTGAAGGTCTGATCTCTCGCAAGCTGGAAAGTCCCTGCTCATCATGAGTTCTCGCCATCGTCGCTGGATCTTCTTCCTCCTACTATTTTTTGCCTTCGTCGTGCCCGCACTCTTGGCGCAGGGAAAGCTCGACGATTACGAGCGGGCTCAGCGATTTCTTCCGGGGAATCTGCGTCATGTCGTCTTCCCGGCTGACGTTGCTCCGCACTGGATTGGGAAGACTCATCGTTTCTGGTACGAGCGGCTTAGTGCGAAAGGGAAGGAGTACGTTCTGGTCGACGCCGACCAGAACACTAGTGCTCCCGCGTTCGATCACGCTCGACTGGCCGAGGCCCTCACTCGTGTCTCCAAGAAGCAATACTCGGCAACTGCGTTGGCGTTGTCGGACATTGAATTTGCTGACGGCGAAAAGACGCTCGCCTTCTCGATAGAAGGCGCCCAATGGACGTGCAAGCTTGCAACGTATGAGTGTCAGGTAAAGGAGTCGTCCCCAGACCAGGCAGACGAAGTGCCCTCTCCGAACAAACGCTGGGCTGCTTTTGTCCGCGATCATAACTTGTATTTGCGGGACGTTTCGACGGGGACAGAGCTGCAGGTGACACGCGATGGTGTCGCTGGATGGGACTATGCCACTCCTCTTCCGTCGCTGCGGCTAATGATCGATCAGAAGACCGAAGACGTGAAGCAGCCGGCGGCTGTTTTTTGGTCGCCCGATTCCTCGGAGCTGATTACCTATCGCATTGATTCCCGTAATTCCGGCCGTTTCACGAGCATGCAATTTGTTCCAACGGACCAATTGCGGCCTCGCGCGTTTACCTATGTGTATCCGTTGCCCGGCGAGGTGCTGGCCAAGGCGGCGCCGATCGTTTTCGACGTGCAGTCGGGGAAGCGAATTGACGTGCAGTCCGCTTCCATTGAACTGCCTTTTCAGGACGGTCCCAGCTTTGACTGGTTTTCCGACAGCAAGAGTTTCTACTACGACAACGACGAACGTGGATACAAGGCAAAGGAACTGTGCGTGATCGACGCGTCGACTGGGCAGCAGAAGGTCTTGGTGCATGAGCAGTCCGATACGTACGTCGACCCGGGAGAAACGCCGTATCGCTTCGTTGAAGGGACCGGAGAGATTGTCTGGACCTCTGAACGAGATGGGTGGAATCACCTCTATTTTTATTCCAAGGACGGGAAGTTAGAAGGCCAGATCACGCAGGGACCGTGGGTAGTACGCGAGATTGAGCACGTGGACGAAAAGAACCGGCGAGTCTACTTCCTGGCTAGCGGGCGCGAGAAGAACGAAGATCCATACCAGACCCACTTGTACAGCGTGGGATTCGACGGCGAGGGCCTGCAACTGCTCTCACCGGAGAACGCGAATCACGCCGTCAGTATTTCTCCCGATGGTGCATTTTTTGTTAACAACTATTCACGTGTCGACCTGCCGGCCGAATCTGCATTGCGGCGAACGAAAGATGGTTCAGTCGTGTGCGTGCTGGAGAAGACGGACGTCAGCGAGTTGACAAAGACGGGGTGGAGACCTCCTACACCATTCCAGGGAAAAGCCGCGGACAACGCAACCGAGCTTTACGGTTTGATTTGGCATCCTTCGAATTTTGATCCCACGAAGAGGTATCCTGTCGTGGAATTCGTCTACACGGGCCCGCAGGCATTTTTCGTACCCAAATCTTTCTCGAGTGTGTTTCGGCTTCAGTCGATGGCCGAGCTGGGCTTTGTTGCGGTGATGGTCGACGGTCGAGGCACCGCTGGACGCTTCCGAGCCTTCCATCAGTTTTCTTACCGAAATCTGGGCGGAGTGTTCGAAGACCATGTGGCAATGATCAAGCAGATGGCCGCACGCTACCCCTATATGGATACCACATGGGTTGGCATTTACGGCACCTCAGCGGGAGGCTACGGCGCAGCCCACGCCATGTTGGCGTTTCCGGAGTTTTATAAAGTAGGGGTCGCTACATCCGGGGACCACGATGCCCGTCTCGATAAAGCCTGGTGGAACGAGCTATACCAGGGCTATCCCGTCCAGGATGACTACGCTGCGCAGTCCAATGTGGCCATGGCGGGACGCCTTGAGGGCCACCTGCTCCTGGAGCACGGTGATGTGGACGACAATGTGCATCCCGTCGAAACCATGCGTTTCGTAAGTGCCCTGATGAAGTCGAACAAGAACTTCGACATGCTGTTCGTGCCCAACATGTTTCACGGAGAAAGCGGCGAACACGCGCTGTACCTGGTGCGGCGCCGTTGGGATTACTTTGTGCAGCATCTGCTGGGCGTCACCCCGCCCGCAAACTTCGAAATCAAGGAAGATCGGGAACCCGGTGGAAATGGTGGACGGCGCAGACGTTGAGTCGATCTCCACGTAGCGAATCGGGTTTGACACGGTGTACACCTTATGGATCGACGAGATTTCTTGCAGGGAATCGCGGCGACTGCTGCCGGCATGGAGTTCCTGTCCGGCAGAGTCACAGCCTCGGCCAACCTAAGCCCGCTACATCCGGTCCGCCGAGCTGCGACTGTCGATTCTGAGGTCTCCCTGGAAGGGCATACCCTCGTTGCGCAATTCAAAGCTCCGGAGGCGGACTGGAAAGTGTATGAAGATCTTCGCTCGCGCGAGGGAAACGTCGTGTTCGTTTCGTCTACGGGAGGTGCTCGGCTATTGGCAAAGAGCGCCGAAGCGGCAATGCCCGAAGGCACGCCGTATCTCGGCCTTGCCTTGAAAGACATTGGACTCTCGTCGTCTGATCTTCTCGCCGATCGTCTCTTGCGCGACGGCGACCCCAGTCCGGAAGCCGTGCGAGCAGCCGCCCCGCCGATGGCTTCGGCAGAGAAAAACCCACGCACCTGGACGACGTTTATCGGAACGAAAGAAGCATATGACGTTACTCCCGTTTACCGCAGCGGCAATACAAGAACGTATCACCCGATTCAATATTTCCCACAATTGCGTGAAGTTCTGGAAGCAGGAAGGCTCTACGACGGCTTGGTCGGCGGATGGATGCCGGCAGTGCGTAAAGTAATTCCGATCTCGGAGGGAGCGTACTGGGAAGTGATCGTTTTTGCAGAGGTCGGTCCGAACAAAAACAAATACATCGTACACACTTGGCATCGCACCGCTCGGATCGAGGATGGCAAGATGGCCGAAGTTGTGTACGGTCACAGCTATCCAGCATACCCACCGGCGCGAACAGATCCCAAGCCGGAAGAATTCTATCGCGCCTTGTTGGCGTTTGCAGGCTACTGGGACCAGCAACTCCTTGAGTTCGCCCCAACGTCGTTGCCGCACAACGTCTGGGTCGACATGTCGAAACACTCGTTCGCTAAGGAACTCATGACGCGGCCCGGCGGCATTTATCCGAAGTATGGCGCCGTCGACCGCGACTATGCCGGCTCGGAGTACGACGGATTCCAGGACATCTTCACCAGCGCCATCTATACCAACATGGAGTGGGGTCGCCTGGAAATCGCTCGTCTGTTCATCGACAACTATTTCACCGAATACGTCGATGCCAGGGGAATGATCGACATGCGCGGTCCGGAGACTGCTCAGTTCGGCATGACTCTGTCGCTCTTGGCGCGGTACTTCCACTACACGCAGGACAGCGCTCTAATGTTGAAACACCGGGCGAAGATCGAGGCGACAGCGAAATTGCTGGCCGACCTGCACGACGAGAGTCTTCGCCTGTCGGCCAACGATCCCGGCTATGGCCTGATCGGCGGATGGAGCGAATCGGATTCCTGCCTGGGTGAGACCCCATCACTATATTGGCAGCCTTATTATGCGAACAGCGCGTTTGCGGCACGCGGGTTCAAGGACATCGCGCGTGCGTGGACGGATCTGGGCCGCCTCAAGTTGGTGCCGGGCATCGAGGTACTGGCCCGAGACTGGCTCAAGCGAAGCAAGACTTTGCGGGATCGGACCATTGAGAGCGTCGAGAAGAATATACAGAACGACAAGACGCCGCCCTATATCGGCCTGTTCCCAGGTACAACCCTTACCTTTCGAGAGTCGCTCGAAAAGGAGCGGCCGAGCCCGCAGCAGTGGCCGCACCGTCCGTACGTTGAACTGCTGCAGGCCGACATCCTGCCGCCGCGACTGGCCAACCTGGTGATCGACTGCATGAGATCGTACGGGGCCACTACTCTGGGCATCGTCGCTAATGTGTGGCGCTTTCAGGAGGACGGCCGTGAGATTCTTGGTTTTATCTCGTATGGATACGCGCAGGCGCTGCTTCGGCTCGACCGGATCGAGGAATTCCTTTTGTTCCTCTATTCGCACCGATATCACGCCCATACTCGTGGAAGTTGGACGGCGGGTGAAGTAACTGGCATCACGGGCGACGCGGCGACCTATTGCGTTCCAGCGCAGCAGACAATCCCCCTGCTTGTGCGGTGGATGCTGGTGCTCGAAGGTTCCGACGAAGATGCGTTGTATTTAGCGAAAGGGGTTCCGCGGGATTGGGTGGGGTCCGGCAAAGAGATCCGGATCGAGCAGGTTCCCACGCGTTGGGGCCGTGTCAGCTTCAATCTCATCGCGAAGGTCGAAGCTGGAGTCGTGGTGGGCAACGTAGACCTGATCGGAAGATCTCTTCCAAAAGAGGTGCATTTTAAACTCCGTCTTCCGGAAAAGATGCCGCTTCAAAGCGTGACGGTAAACGGCCAACCTGCGTCGCTGAGAGGGATTCACCAGGATACGGTCGTCATCACGACCGGGGTCGAGAGGAGGTTCGAAGTCATCGGCCGGTTGGGCTGAGAGATGTCCGGAGACGCCTTGGAACGGATACACTCACTCACGAAGGCGATCAACAATTATGAAAACACTTATTTTCATCCTCTGTACCGCGTTCGTGTTTAGCGCGTCGTCGTCGATAAGGGCAGCCGATTCCACTCTGGCGGCCACGCCTCCCATGGGATGGAATAGCTGGAATCATTTTGCCTGCAAGGTCACAGCGGCGGATGTGCGTGCCGCCGCGGACGCCATTGCCAGCAATGGCATGAAGGATGCTGGTTACACTTATGTGAACATCGACGATTGCTGGGAAGGGGCTCGAGATGAGCAGGGAAGAATTCAGCCCAATGCGAAGTTCGGCGACATGAAAGGTCTGGTGGACTACGTTCACAGCAAGGGATTGAAGATTGGCATTTATTCCTCCCCCGGGCCCAAGACCTGCGCTTGCCTGGGGTTTCGATTACCTGAAGTATGACTGGTGCAGCGCGGAAAAGGTCTATCAGCGCAGCCAAATGATCGAGGTTTACAAGAAAATGCACGACGCGCTCGTGCGGACAGGAAGGCCGATTGTGTTCAGTCTGTGCCAGTACGGTTACGAGCGCGTGTGGCGGTGGGGTGCGTTAGTCGGCGGGAACATGTGGCGTACTACCGAAGACATCGATGATCATTACGACCGCATGTCCGTCATCGGATTCGACCAGGATGGGCTGGAGTCGTTTGCCGGACCGGGGCACTGGAACGATCCCGACATGCTTGAAGTCGGCAACGGCGGCATGAATCATGACGAATACATCACGCATATGAGCTTGTGGGTGCTGTTGGCCGCACCGTTATTGGCCGGCAACGACCTCTCGAAGATGAGCCCCGAAACGCTCGACATCCTCACCAACAAGGAAGTCATTGCGGTTGATCAGGACGCGAAGGGCGTTCAGGGGCGTCGGCTGGCTCAGGAAGGTCCCCTGGAAGTGTGGGCGAAACCGCTCGCGGATGGCGGCATTGCGGTCGGTCTGTTCAACCGGGGTGAATCGAGCAATCCAGTTACGGTGAACTTTAAAGACATCGGGCTGCGGGGTTCGGCGAAGGTTCGTGATCTTTGGAGCCACAAGGATCTTGGCTCATTTGCTGCAAGCTACACGGCAGACGTTCCGCGTCATAGTGCTGTTCTTATCAAGGTTTCAGTGAAATGATCTCTCCGATCTCGAGACGACAATTCGTCGCAACGGTAGCTACCCTTGCGGCCTCTAGCGTGGTGCCCGAACGCTTGTTCGCGACTACGCCTTCCGGAACTCGGCGCGTGGTGATTCGCGCGGATTCGGAGATTGGAGTGGTGCGCCCTGAATTTCACGGACACTTCATTGAGCATCTCGGCTCCTGCGTTTATGGCGGTTTGTGGGTGGGCAAAAACTCTCACATTCCCAATCTCAACGGCTATCGCAAGCGGGCGGTGGAGTATTTGCAAGCTTTAGGTGTCCCTGTCCTGCGCTGGCCGGGAGGCTGCTTCGCCGACGACTACCACTGGCGGGACGGTGTAGGCCCGGCGGCCAACCGTCCGAAGCGCGTGAACATTCACTGGGGAGGCTATGTCGAAGACGGAAGCTTCGGTACCCACGAGTTTATCGGCCTGTGCCATTTGTTGAATGCGCAACCTTATCTGGCCGGCAACGTCGGCAGCAGCACGCCGCACGAACTGCGCGACTGGATCGAATACTGCAACTACCCATCAGGCAGCACACTTGCCGACGAGCGCGCGGCCAACGGATCTCCCGAGCCATTCCGCGTTCGTTATTGGGGGGTGGGCAATGAAAGCTGGGGCTGTGGCGGCAACATGCGTCCCGAGGAATATGCGAGACTCTACCGCGATTTCGCAGTGTATTGTCGCGATTTCGGGGGCACTGAACTCTTCCTCGTTGCGAGTGGCCCGTCGGGCAACGATTCCCGCTGGTCGCGCGGGCTAATGGACGGTCTCGGCTGGGAGCGGCCCCAGGGCATGTCCATGCATTACTATTCGGGCGGCGCAGACCTTTCCACAAGCTTCACCTTCGAGCACATGAACGAGCAACTCACGTCGTATGCAAAGGTGGAGGAGGCCATCGTTCATCAACGGGCGGTGCTCGACAGCTACGAAAAGGGTAAGGAGATTGGCCTTATTCTCGACGAGTGGGGCGTGTGGGACAAGATTCCCGAAGAAGAAGAGAAGCGTTACGGAAAGCTCTGGCAGCAGAGCACGATGCGGAGCGCGGTAGCCGCCGGTCTGGGGCTCAACATCTTCAACCGCCAAGCGGACAAATTGCATATGTGCAACATCGCGCAGATGGTTAATGTGCTCCAATCCCTCCTGCTGACTGACGGGGCTGACGGAGAAAACTGTGTCCGGACCACGACCTACCACTCTTTCTCACTTTTCAAACCACATCGATCAAAGACTGCTGTCCGGGTTGAGTCCGAAGACTCCTCACCCCTGGGGCCATCCATCTCCGCCTCCAAGAACGACAAGGAACTCGTCGTGACGTTTGTGAACCCTCGTCATGATGCCGATTTGCAGGTGGAGTGCGCATTGAAGGGGATTAGTGCAACCGGCGGCACAGCACAAATCCTGCACGACACCGAATGGAACGCGTGTAACACCTTCGATAACCCTGATCGCATTGTTCCCAAGGTGATGGCGATTCGGGTAGAGCGATCCAAGCTGCAGTTAGATCTGCCGCGCCTCTCCCTTGCGACTGCGGTCGTATCGATTCAATGAGTTTGTTAAGACTTCGTATGGTCTCCGTTGCCGGAATCGCTTTGAACAGCCATTCGTTTTTGTTCGAGAGCTTGTTTTAAAGACTCGCCCGCATACCGGATATGCTGCCGCAGTAACCTGCAGGCCGCCGGAACGTCGCGTTGACGGCACAAATCTAGAATTTGGTGATGCTCTTCGTTGGCCCGCTTCATGCCGTGAGTCAGGTACAACTGCAGGCGAGTGTACCGTTCCCCGCTGTTGTTGACGTTGCGGATGATGGCCATGAATCGCGGCTGATTGGCGCGGGAGTAGAGAATGGAATGGAACTGCCAGTTGAGCCTTCCCCACGCGGAGACGTGGTCCTCGCGGCGAAGCTCACTGACGTACTTGCGTAACACGACGTCGGCTTCCGAGAAATCTTCTTCAGTGAGGAGCGGGATGGACAGTTTCAGGACTTCGGGTTCGAGCAACGCACGAATCGAGAAGAGTTCCTCAACATCATCGGGAGACAGTGCCGGCACGACCGCACCGCGGTTGGGTACGATCGCGATCAGACCCTCGGCATCGAGTTGGCGCAAGGCTTCTCGAACCGGAATCCTGCTCACGTGATACTGGGATGCGATGGCGTCTTGCCGTAGTTGGGCGCCCTCCGGTATTTCTCCCCGGATGATCTGATCGCGCAACTTGTCGGCCACGGCCGAAGTGAGCGATTGGCGTGGAATGGCCAAGTCTGATGCGGCTTCTAAGTCCATCTCAGCAAGTTCTCATCCTCGAACCACGGTTGCTTTCCAACCATGTTAGCCTAATATGTCGCATGTTGTATCCAGAAAAATGCTCATTGCCCGGATAGCGGAACTCGGGGAAGATGTTCCTCCAAGTACCGGGCAAGCAGGCTATATAGATGGAACCCAGTTCCTGGGCCCTCCGCAATCGCGTGCGTCCGGCCGGGATAGGTCATGAAGTCGAAGGGTTTGCCGAGTTCCACCAGCCGGTTCACTAGCAACTCGGTCCCTTGATAGTGCACGTTGTCGTCGCCCGACCCATGCACCAGCAATAACTTGCCCTGAAGGCCCTCCGCAAAGTTGATCGCAGATCCAGCCTTGTAGCCGTCCGCATTCGCTTGCGGCAATCCCATGAAGCGCTCCTGGTAGATGCTGTCGTAAAGGCGCTGATCGGGTACCGGAGCGACAGCCATGCCAACCTTGTAGATCTCGGGGTGGCGAAACATCAGGTTCAGCGTATTGGATCCCCCACCACTGCGTCCCCAGACCGCGATCCGGTTCGGATCGATGTAGGGATGCGTCCGCTCAACGGCTTGGAGCGCAAGAACCTGCTCCTTGGTCGACAGCACTCCGACACTTCCGTAGACGACCTTGCGCCAGGCGCGCCCTTTCGGGGCTGGGGTGCCACGATTGTCAAAGCTGACGATGATGTAACCGTCTTTAGCCAGGGCGCGATGAAACACTCCGTTCCAGTCATCCCATTGATCGACCACGGTTTGGGCGGCCGGTTCCCCGTACACATAGACCAGAGTCGGATACTTCCGGCCAGGATCGAAGACCTTCGGCTTCATGAGCCAGGCGTCCAGAGTTACTCCGTCGCCGATGTCGACACGTAAGAACTCGGTCGGGGCTGACACGAGATCCTTGGCGTTCGCACGCAGCTGCGTATTTTCCTCCAGCGAGCGCAGCACTTTCTGGTCCGGAAGGTGCACCAGATCCGTCACGGGAGGTGTGTCGAACGTCGAATAGGTGTGAATCGCCCAGCGCAGATCTGGCGAAACGTGATACGAATGTGTCCCCGGTTGGCTCGCTGGGGTCAGCCTTTCGGGCGTTCCTTTTCCGTCGAGGCGAGTACGGTAGAGGTAGCGTTGGGTAGCATTTTCGGGGGAAGCAGTGTAGTAGAGCCACTCCTCTTTGGGATCGATCCCGACGACCTGGATCACGTCGAAAGCCCCTGCCGTGACCAGTCGCATCTCCTTTCCATCTCGAGAAATCACGTAAACGTGCCGCCAGCCATCCTGCTCGCTAGCCCAAAGAAACTCTTTGCCTCCGTCAAGCCATTTCAAGTCGTCGACGACGTCCACCCAGGCTTTGTCCTTGTCCTCGTACACGCTTCTCACCGTACCCGTTCTCACGTCTGCCAGCAGAATGTCATTCGTGCTCTGCAACCGATTGAGATGCTGGAGAACCAACGTGTCGGAATCCGCCGCCCAATCCATGCGGGCAATATAATTGTCGTTCGAGTACCCCGGGACTTCCATCCAGCGCGTTTCTCCTCCGATGGCCGGTACCACGCCGATACGGACGGAAGAATTCACGGTTCCAGGTTGCGGGTAAGGGATCTGCCGGACCGTAGGATAAACATCGAATTCCGGATACGGAATGGCGGTCACGATGCGGTAGGGCGCGCCGGTGTCATAGATGAGGGGAAAATTCTTGACCTTGCTCGTATCGAATTGCCAATACGCGATGCGCTTGCCGTCAGGACTCCAGCGAAATCCGTCGCGAACAGAAAACTCCTCCTCATACACCCAGTCTGCGGTGCCGTTTATGATTTTTTCGGAACCGTCAGAGGTGAGCCGAGTGGCTATTCCACTCTCGACGTTCTCAACGTAGATGTTGTTGAAACGTACGTACGCCACTTTGGAACCTTCGGGGGAGAACTTCGCGAACATGAGAGAGGACGTGGGGCCTCCACCTCCCAGCTTTCGCAGAACGCCGGATTTACGGTCAAGCACCCAATAGTCGCTGCGCGTGTTTTCACGCCAGACCCGCTCAGAATTGGTAGAGACAAGGACGCGGTTCATGTCGGCCGACCAGGCATAGTTTTCGATGGTCAGCGGTTTATCGCTGCCGGAGGGCGTAAGTTGCGATGCCGACACGAGAACCTCGCGTTGGCCGGTGGCTGTGTCGTAGCGCACGATATCACGCGCCTCCTGTCCTTTGGCAGAAGGCTCGAGAGTTGTGTAGGACTCTCCTCCGTTCAGCCACTGTGACGGACCGAACGACCTGACGGCGAAGTCTCGGGCAATGAACTCTCGTCGGAGAAGGTCGACGACATCCGGGGACTGGGCTTCAGCACCCAGGGTCGCGATTGCGAGCGAAAAGACTATGCACAACGCGCGCCTCCGGCTTTGTAATGCCCGAAATTCAAAAGCTGACTTCAATTCTGTCAACATTCGGAGTCCTCCAAGTTCGGCTCAATTCTCATGCTTTCTGCATCTGACGTCTGAGGGGAGTGAGCCTGCACGGTCCGGGTCCGTGCTGCTCCGCGGATTACCAGGTAGACCGGAATACCGAGGAACACGATCAGCAATCCCGGCCACGTAGTTGAGGGGCGATAGACGAAAAGCACAACAAGGATGACGGTGGCCGCAAGAATATAGAAAGCCGGTACAAACGGATATCCAAGCGTGCGATAAGGGCGTGGCGCATCCGGCCGCTTGAAACGTAGGCGGAACACTCCCGCCACAGTCAGCACATAGAAGATCAATGCCGCAGAGATGACGTATTCGAGCAGGTTGCTGTAGAGGTTTCCCCAAGATTGAGTTGCAGTCTCATAAGTACGCGGCAGCACCAGGATGGCGGCCCATAATCCTTGGAGGATGAGAGAAGACGCAGGGACATTCGCAGCGTTGAGTTTTCCTGCGAAAGGGAAGAACAGTTTCTGGCGGGCCATTGCGTAGTAGACGCGCGCTCCGGTCAGGGTCAGGGCATTAATGGTGCCAAAAGTCGAGATCATGATGGCGACTGCCATCACTATCGATCCGGCTCCGGGAAAGATGGCCCGCAAGGTTGCGGTTCCCACGCGGTCCGCCGGAGCGTGCTGGATCGCCAACAGGGGAAGTGTGAACAGATATGCCACATTGGCGAGGATGTACAGGGTGATAACCAGCGTCGCGCCGATCACCATGGCGAGGGTGACATTGCGTTCCGCTTTTTTCACTTCGGCTGCGGCGAAAGCAATGTTGTGCCACGAGTCAGCCGAGAATAGCGATCCAGTCTGACTGAGGCAGATGGCGACGAACAATCCCCACGTTGTAGTCGCGTCCAGCCCTCGGCCCAGAGAAACAATTCCACTCGGATGCCAGGGCGCGCTGAAGTTTGCCGAAACCACCGAGGTTGTGCGCCCATGGAAAATACCCAGCACGATCAGGCCGCCCAGTGCTACGGTTTTGGCGATCGTAAATACATTCTGGATGACCTTTCCGTAACGGAGTCCTAAAGTATTGCTGAAGGTGAGAAAAAAGATGACCGCAATTGCCAGCAACTGGGCCGTTGACAGGGAGAGGGCGTAATGAGTAGAGAGGTGGACCGGAGGGACCAGGTATCTGTCCTCGGCCACGAGAGGCCACAGCACGCCGGAGAATCGTGCGAATGCAACCGCGACGGCGGCAATCGTCCCTGTTTCGATGACAGAAAATAATGTCCAGCCGTACAGAAATCCCGAAAGCGGCGAGTACGCCTCGCGAAGGTAGACATACATGCCTCCGGCTTGCGGCATCATGGCCGAGAGTTCTCCATAGCACAAGGCGCCTGCAATCGTGAGCACTCCTGCCACTCCCCATGCCACCAAGAGCCACCCTGCGCTTCCGACGTGACGGGCCATCTCGGCGGGAACAATAAAGATGCCCGAGCCGATCATGGCTCCCACTACAAACATCGTCGAATCGAATAGGTTCAATCCGCGCGCGAACTTGCGCAGGTTTTGATTCGTAGTTTCTGAGCCTGATGAGTCGGCTTCCCGGGTCATGTGTCCGATCCGCGGCGGTTAGTGGAGCAGGAATAGGTTTGACGATTGCATATTGTATCCATAAAATACCTCCTTGCCTACTTAATTGAAGATGAGCGGTCATGGACTGCCTTCCGAGAGATTCTGCTGGGCAGATCGGATAACTAAATGACGAGTAGTGACTGCCGGACTGTCCGGGTCATTGATTCTCATACTGGGGGTGAGCCGACAAGGCTGGTGATTGCCGGAGGTCCCGACCTTGGCATGGGTCCATTGGCGGACCGACTGGAGCGCTTTCGTACCGAGCACGACGATTTTCGTTCTGCCGTGGTGAATGAGCCCCGAGGTTCCGACGTCATGGTGGGGGCGCTGCTGTGCGAACCGGTTGATCCCACCTGCGCAGCGGGTGTCATCTTCTTTAACAACGTTGGCTACCTGGGAATGTGTGGTCACGGGACGATCGGGCTGATCGCCACATTGGCGTACATGATGCAGATTGCGCCCGGCCGGCATCGAATTGAGACGCCGGTGGGAACGGTGAGTGCAGTTTTGCATGAGTGCGGCGAAGTGACGGTCAATAACGTCGCCAGTTATCGCAGCGCGGCAAATGTTGGAGTCGACGTGCCCGGGTACGGGAAAGCGCACGGCGACGTGGCTTGGGGAGGGAACTGGTTTTTCCTGGTCCGAGATCACGACATGGAATTAGTGCTCCAAAATATTGAGCAACTGACGGCCTTCACCTGGGCAATACGACAGGCTCTGCGCGCCAACGGCATCACGGGTGACGATGGCAAAGAGATTGACCACGTTGAACCGTTTGCGCCATCGCGAATTCCGGGGGCGGATAGCAGAAATTTTGTGCTTTGCCCCGGAAAAGCATACGATCGCTCTCCCTGCGGTACGGGAACCAGCGCCAAGTTGGCTTGTCTGTACGCCGACGGCAAGATCCGGGAAGGTCAGACCTGGCGACAAGAAAGCATTGTCGGAAGTGTGTTTGAAGGCAGCGTGAAGGTGCGGGACGGCAAAATTTACCCCAGCATCAAAGGATCGGCGTTTGTGAATGCGGAGGCCGAACTGGTACTCGATCCACGCGATCCGCTTTGCACCGGTATTCGCTCTTGAGCTAAGGCGCATGAGCCAAGCAGTTTATGACGTCGCGATAGTGGGCGCCGGTATTGTCGGCGCAGCCTGCGCGCACGAGTTTGCGCATCGTGGCATGAGCGTTGTCATCTTGGACCGGGATGTTGTTGGAAGCGGCGCCACTGCAGCGGGGATGGGACATATCGTAGTCATGGACGACTCCGAGGCGCAGCTTGCTCTGACACGCTATTCCCAGCAACTATGGCGCGCGCTGAAGCCAGAGTTGCCGGCCGATGTTGAATACGAAGAGTGCGGGACGATCTGGGTTGCGGCTGATGAGGAAGAAATGGACGAGGTACAGCGCAAGCACGATTACTATGCTAAGCACGGTGTTCCCACCTCTGTGCTCGACTCGCAAAGTCTTCGGCGGCTCGAGCCCAACCTGCGCGAGGGGCTGGCTGGAGGCCTGCTCGTTCCGCAGGATGGGGTCCTCTATCCGCCATGTGCCGCCCGCTTCCTCATCGAGCGAGCGCAGAAACGCGGGGCGAAGCTTCGGGTCGGCTCCTCAGTCGCGCACATTGGGCGGGGGCGAGTGATGCTGTCTGACGGCTTGGAAATAAGCGGAGGAATTATCGTGAATGCAGCCGGGTATTTTGCGTCGGAACTGACGCCCGGGATCGAGATCAAGAAGCGCAAAGGACATCTGGTGATTACCGATCGCTATGCCGGATTTCTGCGGCATCAATTGGTCGAACTTGGGTACTTGAAGAGTGCGCACTCGGTCAGCAGCGATTCGGTCGCCTTCAATGTCCAGCCGCGGCGGACGGGACAAATTCTGATCGGCTCATCGAGACAATATGGAGCAGAGCACAAGGAAGTAGATCACGGTATCCTGAAGCGCATGCTGCAGCGCGCCCGGCAGTACATGCCGACACTCGGGCCACTGTCAGCCGTGCGCACCTGGACGGGGTTCCGCGCGGCCACACCTGACAAGTTGCCATTGATCGGTCCGTGGGCGGGCGATAAGTCGGTGTTCCTGGCGACCGGACATGAAGGACTCGGAATCACGACGTCACTGGCAACTGCAAGAATTCTCGTGGATCAGATTACGGGCTCGAAACCAGAAATTACGGTTGAGCCGTATTTGCCGTCTCGTGCCGGGAAAGAATTTGCGCATGCCTAGCCACGTCACGTTGACAGTGAATGGGAAGCCCATTTCAGTTCCTTCTAGCACGACCGTCGCAGTGGCCGTGGTGATCGCCGGGCAAGCCTGCCGGAAATCGGTGACTGGCGAATCGCGCGGTCCGTTGTGTGGAATAGGCATCTGTTTTGAGTGTCGTGCTTCCATCGATGGCAGACCACATTGCCGAAGTTGCCGAGTCCTTTGTGAGACGGGCATGGAAGTGAGAACCGATGAGTAGGGATTCGCAGAGACGTTTCGATGTTCTGGTGATCGGCGGGGGGCCTGCTGGCATGGCCGCCGCGGTCCGGGCGGCGGAGTGCGGCGTCGACGTCGGAATTGTGGACGACAACGCGAGTTTGGGCGGCCAGATCTGGCGGGCAGGGTCTCAAGACGGACGCAGCCAGGACGCCATCAGATGGAGCGAACTGCTGCGGACAGCCGGAGTCACGATGCTGTGCGGGAAGAGGGCTTTTGACCAACTGGAAGCGGGCGTGCTATTGGCCGAGGGAGACAACGATCTCTGCGAACTGCGATATCAGAATTTGATTTTGGCGACTGGAGCGCGGGAACGGTTTCTGCCTTTTCCAGGCTGGACGCTGCCGAATGTGATGGGTGCCGGCGGGTTGCAGGCGATGGTCAAGTCCGGTCTTCCAATTCGCGGCAAGCGGGTTGTCGTTGCCGGCACTGGTCCTCTGCTTCTGGCGGTTGCCGCGTACCTGCGCAAGCACGGCGCGGAGATTCCCATCATTTGCGAGCAGGCCCCATGGAGCACCTTGGCACGCTTCAGCCTGGCGCTTCTGATGCACCCGGCGAAGATCAAGCAAGGGTTGCAGTTGAAGCGCGAACTTGCTGGAATTCCGTTCGCCGCAAACAGTTGGCCGCTTGCGGCGCGCGGTCAACAAGCACTTGAGAGTGTCACTATATCGCGAGGCAAGGAATCTGAAGTGATCCAGTGCGACTACCTGGCTTGCGGTTTTCATCTGATTCCGAATGTGGAGTTGCCGCAGTTGCTGGGTTGCCAGATCCAGGCAGGCCACATACGAGTTGACGAATTCCAACGAACGACGGTCGAGGGAATCTTCTGTGCTGGTGAACCGACTGGTATTGGGGGCGTGGAGTTGGCGCTCATCGAAGGACAGATTGCCGGTCTTGCTGCCGCCAAGGGCATGGCAGAAGCTCGCAAGTTGTTTGGTGAACGGGAGAAAGCACGACGCTTTGCGCGCATCCTGGATCGGACATTTCGTCTACGTCCTGAACTCAGGAGCCTGCCGTCTCCAGAGACCGTGGTTTGCCGGTGCGACGACGTTCCATATTCCCGTTTGCAAGAGTACACATCCTGGCGTGCAGCGAAGTTGCACACCCGTTGCGGAATGGGCCCGTGCCAGGGAAGAGTGTGCGGACCCGCGACTCTGTTTCTTTTTAGCTGGAATCCAGATTCGGTTCGACCGCCGGTCTTCCCGGCGCGCATTGAAAGCCTGGCTGCTCTCGTCGACGGTCTTGAGCGGGAGAACAGTTCGGTCGGAGGAGGTTTCTAATGAACTGGAACGGCGTGATGCCTGCGGTAACAACTCCCTTCAACCAGGATCTTGGTGTCGATCATCGTTTTCTAGCGGAACAGTGCCGCTGGCTTCTGGACAACGGCTGCACGGGGATCGTCGCACTCGGGTCGCTAGGTGAAGGGGCAACATTGTCGTTCGATGAGAAGCAGGAGGTTCTGCGGACGTGCATCAAGGCGGCTCAACAGCGGGGACCGGTCGTGGCTTCCATCTCGGCGCTTACCACTTCTGAGGCTGTGGCTTTGGCCAAAGCGGCCACGGATCTGGGCTGCGATGGTCTGATGGTTCTGCCTCCTTATGTATACAAAGGCGACTGGCGCGAGATGAAAACTCATGTCGCGGCAGTATTCGGCGCCACGCCTCTTTCCTGCATGCTCTACAACAATCCCGTGGCCTACGGAACCGATTTTCTGCCGGAGCAGATTCAGGAATTGGCGGCCGAACACGAGAACTTTGAAGCGGTCAAGGAATCGAGTACCGATGCCCGCCGGGTATCTGCGATCCGCGCTTTGCTCGACCATCGGCTCGAGATATCCGTCGGCGTGGATGATGCCGTGTTGGAAGCTATCGGAGTGGGAGCGACAGGGTGGGTCGCCGGTCTGGCGAATGCCTTGCCGCGTGAGTCTGTGGAACTGTTCAACTGCGGTATCACCGGGGAAAGTGACAAGGCTTTTGAGTTGTATCGCTGGTTCTTACCCTTGCTCCGGATGGACACGGTTCCGAACTTCGTTCAACTCATTAAATTAGTACAGGCGGAAGTTGGCATCGGGAATGCGCGTGTACGTCCGCCACGCCTGGAGTTGGTAGGAAGGGAACTCGAGCAAGCCCAGAAAATTATCCGCGACGCATTGCGCTCCCGTCCACAGTCTGTGGTCAGCTATACGTTGCCGAATCGAAAATAAACGCTCGTATCCATGGCAAACCTTTCAGGTCGATCTCTAATCGGATTTCGGGAAGCGGCCGGTGGGGGTGAGGCGATGTATGCCACCGACCCCACTACGGGCCAACGTTTGCAACCGGCCTTTGTTCCGGCCCGTCCGGAAGAAGTGGAACTCGCCGTCCGTCTTGCGGCGGAATCTTCCCATGTCTACCGGCGCATTTCGGGGCGTGACCGGGCGGCGTTCTTACGCAAGATTGCAGCAAAGATCGAGTCGATTGCCGGCGAAGTGATCGAACGCGCCGCGCAGGAAACTGCGCTACCCGCCGCGCGCTTGCAAGGCGAAACGGCCCGCACCTGCGGACAGCTTCGCTTGTTTGCTCAGGTCGCGGAAGAGGGATCGTGGGTTAACGCGCGGATTGACCGCGCCGATGCCAATCGCAAACCTGCGCCCAAGCCCGACATTCGTTCCATGTTGCGGCCACTAGGACCTGTCGTTGTGTTCGGCGCCAGCAACTTTCCGCTCGCATTCTCGGTGGCGGGAGGAGATACCGCGTCTGCACTTGCGGGTGGGAATACCGTAATTGTGAAGGCACATGCGGCTCATCCGGGCACGAGCGAACTGGTGGGCCGCGCTGTGCAGGAAAGCGTGCGGGAATGCGGCCTGCCCGAAGGTGTGTTTTCGCTGCTGTTCGGCAGCGGTACGCAGATTGGGACGGCGTTGATGAAACATCCTCTGGTGAAGGCTGGCGGCTTCACCGGATCACGCGTCGCGGGCAGAACTTTGATGGATGTGGCGGCGTCACGCCCGGAGCCGATTCCGTTCTATGCGGAGATGAGCAGCACGAATCCCGTATTCATCCTGCCGGGTGCTTTGCGGGAGCGTTCGGAGAACATTGCGGCTGGACTGTACACCTCTTTCACAATGGGAGCAGGTCAATTCTGCACCAAGCCGGGGATGGTCTTTATGCCGCAAGGGGCGAATGCTAACTCGTTCGCGGACAAACTGCGTGAGTTGGTAGACGCATCGGTTCCATTCCATCTTCTGACGAAGGCGATTCACTCTTCGTATGACTCAGCGATTGCGGCGCGCAAGACCGATGCGGTCGTTAAGCTTGTTGCCGAAGGCCCGCAGGCTTCGGCTGACGTTGGCTTTGCCGTAAGTTCTGCGGTCTTTGAAACCGACGCGGCGTCATTTCTTAGCTCAGACCTGGACGGGGAGATTTTTGGCCCTGCAACCCTTCTCGTGCGCCACTCAAGCCGGGAGCAGGTTTTGGAGATTGCGCGATCCCTCGAAGGCCATCTGACCGCAACGATCCACGGCACAGAACAGGATCTGCATGAATTTGCCGACCTAATTGCGATTCTTGAAGGCAAAGTTGGCCGGCTCATTTTCAACGGTTTTCCAACTGGCCTCGAAGTCACGCATGCGATGGTGCACGGAGGCCCGTATCCCTCGACTTCGGATGGCCGCTCCACCTCAGTCGGAAGCCAGGCGATTTTTCGTTTCACTCGCCTGGTGTGCTACCAGGGATTTCCCGACAGTGCATTACCCGACGAGTTGAAAGACGCAAACCCGCTAGGGATTTGGCGAATGATCGATGGGCAGACCGTACGGGGATAGGTGGCTGGGCTATTCCAACCCAAATGTCGATTCCGCAATGACGAATGCCGCTACCATCGTTGAGTTACTACGTTTCAGGATTGGATAAAGTATGAAATCAGCAGCGAGACGTAATCGTGAAAGCGATCCGGAAAGGTCCAAAATTGTGAAGACCCGCCATTCTCACCGACTGCCTCGTACGCTGTATTTGTGTTGCCTCGCGTTGGGGCTGTTTGCGACGTCGCGCCAGTCCGCTGCCCAAGAGCAAAAGAAAAAGCAGCCTCCGACCCCTGGCCCCATGCTGAGCCAGGGCACCGTGGACCTTGACACTCCCGAGTTTACCCTCACTCTGGTCCGGTCCTCGCAGACCGTCGCGGCCCTAAAGCCGAAAGGCGCCGGCGATTTCGATTTCACACCCGGCGATCTGCTGATCGAGCGCTCCAAGGATGGTTATTTCCATCTGGGGGATGTTACGCTTCGTCTGAGATCGGGAAGTTCTGGTGACTGGAAGAATTATTCCACCTCCGCGGCTCGCACTCCAGTGACTGCTTTGCCGTTGTCGAAAGGCCTTCTGGCTTCTGCCGATCTGACGCCCACCTTGCCAGCAGATTTTCCACTGCAGATCACGCGCAGCTGGGCACTTGAGTCGGGAAAACTGGTGCTCCGGTTCATGCTGAAGAACAAATCTTCAGAGACCGTTCAGATTGGGGCACTAGGCATCCCGATGATCTTCAACAACGTGCTCAATGAACGGTCGTTGGAGGAGGCCCATGCGAAGTGCTCGTTCTACGATCCTTACATCGGCGAGGATGCTGGCTATCTGCAGGTGACACGACTGAGCGGTCACGGTCCAGCTTTGTTGGTCGTCCCGGAGGGCAAGACGCCGTTCGAGGCTTACAACCCCATTCCGGATCAGCCCGGCAACTGGGGTGCGAAGCCCGTGTTTGCCGATCCCACACCCCGAGGAATCACCTTCGAAGGTTTCTATGAATGGCTGGTCCACAGTCAGGCCTATGCCGAGAATGAATGGAAGGGGGCGCAACCGTGGAATCCTGCCACCGCTCTCAGTCTGTCTGCAGCAGAATCAAAGACCTACGGACTCAAGTTCCTGCTTTCGGACTCGATTCGCGACCTCGAAAATACACTTACACAAAACGGCCGTCCGGTGGCAGTGGGCATCCCCGGATATGTCGTTCCCATGGACATTAATGCTCGTCTATTTCTCAAGTATCCGAAGAACGTTAGGTCGATGGCGGTGGAACCCAACGGAGCGCTCGAAATCAGGGGAGACGGCTCGCTCCCATCCGGTTGGAGAACTTACAGCGTTAAGGGCAAGACATGGGGCCGCTCGCGTTTAACCGTGACCTATGATGATGGCTCCGTACAGACCGTTCAGTATTTCGTGATCAAGCCCCAGTCCCAGGCTGTTGCGGACATGGGTCACTTCCTAACCACCAAGCAGTGGTACGTGGATCCAAAGGATCCTTTCCACCGTAGTCCTTCTGTCATGACCTATGATCGCGAAGCCAACCAGGTTGTGATGCAGGACAGCCGGGCCTGGATTGCCGGTCTCGGCGACGAGGGCGGAGGAGGAGCATGGCTCGCAGCTGTGATGAAAGAGTTGGTCCAGCCGAATAGGGAAGAACTGGAAAATCTGCAACAGTTCGTCGACGGTGTCCTCTGGGGTGGATTGCAATACAAAGACGGTCCGCATCAGTACGGAGTGCGCAAGAGCTTGTTCTATTACCAACCGGACGAAATGCCAAACGGTTACTACCGCAGTGACTTCGATTGGTCTTCGTGGACCAGTTGGAATAAGAAAGCGTCGGAACAGGTTGACCGCTCCTATGACTATCCGCACGTTGCGGCAGCGTATTGGGTGCTCTATCGCCTGGCACGCAACCATGAGGGCTTGGTGACGAACCACGCCTGGGACTGGTATCTCGATCATGCCTATCAAACATCCATAGCCATGACTGATTTCGCGGCGGACCTGGCAGTCTTCGGGCAGATGGAAGGAGACATCTTTCTCCAGATTCTGAGCGACCTCAAGCGGGAAGGCTGGAAGGAGCAGGCCGGCAACCTTGAAACAAAAATGCGAGCTCGCACCGATCATTGGAGAAATGAAGCTTACCCTTTCGGCAGCGAGATGCCATGGGACTCGACAGGCCAGGAAGAGGTCTATGCTTGGACGAAATACTTCGGATACGAGGACAAAGCCGAAGTAACCCTCAACGCGATTCTCGGTTACGATCCGGCAATTCCGCACTGGGGCTACAACGGCAGCGCCCGTCGCTATTGGGATTTTATTTTCGCGGCCAAAGACCGCCGGCTTGAGCGGCAACTGCATCATTACGGCTCGGGACTCAACGCCATTCCCTTGCTGGCCGAGTATCGCGAACATCCCGACGACTTTTATCTGCTACGCGTGGGTTACGGAGGCACCATGGGCGCCCTCACCGATATCGACCAGGAAGGGTTCGCCTCCGCCGCGTTTCACGGCTTCCCTGACATGCTGAAGCCAGATCCACTGTCGGGTGACTACGGGCCGAACTTCTTTGGCTACGCTTGGAATACCGCCACTTATATTGTGGATCACCCGCAATTCGGATGGCTCGCATTTGGCGGCAACATCAAGGCAGAAGGCGATATCGTCAAGGTCACTCCTTTGGATTCCTTCCGAACCCGGGTTTACGTGGCTTCGCTAGGTCTGTGGCTCACGCTTGACGCGGGCAATTTCGAGAGTATTGAGGTCAACTCCAAAACCGGTGTAGTGCGGGTGGGCTTTGATGCGGCCACGCCGTTTACGCCTTCAGCGCGCCTGCACATTGAGCGGCCAGGTCAGGTGAAGAGCGGGGCCTATCAGCCGGTCAAGGCACTGGCGTCCGAGCGAGATGCACGGATTGTGCCCTTGGGCAAGGAGACCACTTGGATCGAGTTGGCACCGAACCCCTAGGAGCGTTCTTCGTCGGCGGGTTTGCAAAGGCACCTGCCTTGGTCAGTCTTCTGTGCTTTCGACGACATTGCCGTTCAGCAGGAGAAGTAACTGGTTTGTACCTAGAAGTTTCACCTTCGCAACGTTCGCGGCGGCCGATGACGCGCAGCGGGAACGACACTTCTTGTTTCCCGCCGGGCAAAACCACCATCCTAACAATCTTCATTGTCTCCCTGATCGTTTGCGGTTCGACTCTAGCGGGGCAGACCTCTGTCGTATCCGACGCTGCTGCACCGCCACCGACACGCCAGTTTGATCTTTCGCAGTTGGGGTTTCAGCAACTCTCGGAGATGGCGCGACGCTCCGGGGCGTCGAATCTTTCCCTCGACTTTCTTGATCGCGACCACGTCCTGTTTACTTTCAATCCCAAAAAACTGTTTACTCGCCATCCCGACTGTCCTGCCACGCACGACGACCGGATCGTACACGCCGCTATTCTCGAAATCTCAAGCGGAACGGTACTGAAGGAAATGGAGTGGTATGTGCATGATTCGCGCCGCTACCTCTGGACGCTGGGAACTGGAAAGATCCTCCTCCGAAAGCTCAACAGCCTCTACATCGTCGGTGCGGATTTGCAGGAAACGCCTCTCTGGACCTCGTCGAAGGATCTTCTTTGGGTGTCGGTGACTCCTGATGGGAAACAGATCATCACCGAAACCGCAGCTGACGCTGCCTCATCCCCCTCCAAAGCAAAGCAAGCTTCGAAAAAACTACGAGTTCAAATCACATTTCGTGATGCCGAGTCGCTAGCCGTTCAACGCGTGATCCAATCCGAGAGCACGGCCAATGTGGAAGCCGCGAGTTCCGGCTTCGCCAGCGTGATTCCCGGGGCCACCGGGAGAGTTTGGCTGGTGCGCTTTGGACCGGATGAAAAGCAGCGCGCAAATATCGCACGCGTGCGGACCAGACGCGCTCCTGACGTTCTTTATCTGAGCAGCAACACTTTGCTGATCGGGCGCGACTCCAGCAGTAGGCCCGGATACAGTGTCAGTGTTTTCACCGTGACCGGAAATCGCCTGTGGCGGCAGCATTGGGATACGCACCGGTACTTCCCGGTTCTGGCGCATAGCGAAGATGGCAGCCGCTTCGCCATCAGCACCTTCAGGCTGGTAGAAGTGCCCACGTCCGCAGACGACGAGCAGCTTCACTCGCAGCAAGAGGGGCTAGAGCAGCGAATTGAAGTCTTCAATACCGCAAGTGGAACTCTTGTGCGCTCGGCTACGGCCGCGCCATCCATGTTGAACGGGCAGAATTTCTCGCTTTCTCCGGATGGCTTGCGCCTTGCCGTTCTGCGCGGGACGCAGATCGAGTTCTATGAGCTGCCCGAGATGTCTTCCGAAGAACAGGCGAAATACTCTGCTGCGAAAGCCGATGTGCCGGGACTATACATTCCACCGGCTGATACTGAGCAGTCGGAGGCGAACGGTCCCGCCTTCACAGCGGCCGACGACGAAGCGACGGCTTCCGCAGATTCGTCCAACCCGCCGGCCGCGCCCCCAGGTTCATCTTCTGCAGCCCTCAGCCAGGTGCCACCTCCGCCTTCCGCCTCTCTTCCGGCGGACGGCAATTCGCCGACCAGTTCGATGATTACGTTGAAGAGCCGCACCCAGGTCGTTGCGCTTGACGTCGTGGTCACCGACCCTAAGAGTGGGCACACCGTTAAGGGTCTGCCGCGGGAGGATTTCCAGGTACGAGAGGACGGCAAGCCCCAGACCATTACTTATTTTGATGAAGTGGAACCTCGTCCCGCTCCGCCGGTTCGCCAACAGAAGGAGGTTGCTGCCGACATCTTCACCAATGATTCGCCGACTCCAGAGAGCGAATCGGTGACCCTGATCTTGTACGACCTGCTCAACACGCCTGCCGATGAGCAGCAGCGCGCCAAGCTGGAACTGCTGAAGTTTCTGCAGAACAAACCGAAAAGCACTCGATTTGCCCTCTGCGCACTCTCCGACACGCTGCAGATGGTGCAGGGTTTCACCGCCGATGAAGACCGACTGGTCAAAGCAGTGAAAGGACAAGAAGGATCGATGCGATACACGTCCATGCAGAACCAGGATATGCAGGACCAGCAGACCATTTCCTGGTTGACGCAAAGTGCGTCGAAGTTGGTTTCAAGGGGCGCCGCCAGGTTTGGCCCTATAGTGCAAAACATGCAGGATATGGGGGGCAGGCTTGAGCAGGACAAATCTCAGCGCCACGGTCGCGATCTCGATATGCGCGCCTGGCTCACAATGGATGCCTTTGCCCAACTGGCGCGATACCTCGCGGCCATTCCCGGGCGCAAGAGTCTGATCTGGCTTTCCGGATCTTTTCCGCTAGGCATCTTTCCTGGAGTGGATTTGAGGAACTCCGATTTGTCCACCGACAGCTACACAGAGCAGGTCAAACAAGCCGTAAATCTTCTGGCCGAGTCTCACATCGCGGTGTACCCAGTAGACGTGCGAGGGCTCAGCGCCTATTCCATGCAAACGCCTACCTTCAGCAATGCTCTCGACTCAACCCAGCCGTCGTCGGCCTCGCAGTCGCCTTACAGTCCCACTTCGGATACCAAGCGGCTCGACGAACTTGGGAACCTGAGCGCCGCGGGCGATATCGGCGCCAACTTACCGGGAGGCAATTCGCCCTTCATGCAGGAGATGACCGACCACGGAATCATGGACCGTATTGCCGCCGAGACCGGCGGCAAAGCCTTCTACAACACGAACGGTATCGAGCAGGCCATGGCGGTTGCCCTGGAGCAGGAAAGGAACTACTACGCGCTCTCCTACACTCCCTCGAACAAGAAATACGACGGCAAGTTTAGAAAGATTAAGGTCTCGTTGGCCCCAATCGACAAGAAACTTCACGTCGATCACCGGTCCGGCTACTTTGCCGCAGATCCCGATGCCGGGGAGCTCGCAAAGGACGCTGCCAAGGGATTTGGCTTGGTCGCTATGCAGCATGGATCTCCGCAGGCCCACCAGATTGTTTTCGCGGCCCGGGTGGTACCCTTGGGCAAGCCTCGGCAGGTTGACCCCACTGCCGCGGGAATCGTGCTTCCAGTATCAAAGAAGAAGAAACACCACGAGCAGGACGCCCGTCCGGCTGAACCTGTGGAAATGCAGCGTTATGTCGTGGACTATGCCGTTACACCCAACCAACTGCGTTTCGATGCTACGCCGCAAGGAATTCGCCACGGCGTAATCAATTTCATGATTACGTCATTCGACGAGAACGGAACTCTGCGTACCAGCATCGTCAGCCGCGCCAGCAGAGATCTGAAGCCAGAAAACTATCAGGAAATCCAGGTAGGTGGGCTGCGATTGCGCCAGCAAGTCGACGTGCCGCTGCAAGCCGCGTCAATGCGCCTCGGCGTGCAGGATGTCCTCACCGGCCACATGGGAACAGTCGAAATCCCGTTGCCGGTGAAGGCGCCCCCTGGAGTCGAGCAAAGTCTGGCGCATGTGATGCCTGAAATCGAGCCGGACTGATGCGGAGGGTCGTCCTGCCCAGGACAGCTCATAGACTCTCCCGAGAGCGCACGCGAAGGTCCTGACTGTGCCTCACGGGAAGGGAATTGAGATGCGCAAACACGCCTTGTTGAACCTCTGTGCCTCGCCACAATCCAAGCGGCGCCGGGGAAGGGCAGGTTCGCAAATCTGTCTTAGCTGAATAGAGGATCGCTTGGTGCTGAGGAC